>Ga0208946_1000191_pt1 | contig 12560 bp, 10 predicted proteins | sample AOAMet2_C49A8_80_2_FD_188075 | JGI IMG/M metagenome (GOLD analysis project Ga0208946, IMG submission 188075) | Ammonia-oxidizing marine microbial communities from Monterey Bay, California, USA - C0912_C49A8_80 (SPAdes) | ecosystem: Environmental > Aquatic > Marine > Intertidal zone | place...
TATGGAGAACGATATTCCAATTGAAATGATGAGAGCAATACCATTTTCTACGTGGAAACGTGCTTTAATGTTGACCGAAAGATCTATTTTTTCCGGGTTGGTATCAGATCCTGATAAAGCCGCTCCCATGCGAATTGCAATTCGTCAATATGATGCTGATCCCCTTAATGTGGATAAGTTTATGGAAATGATCGAGTCATATGGAACAGAAAAAATATTTTCCGGAATGTTGGTGGCTGTCTCAGCATATTTGGATAATTAAACATTTATGTACATTTTTTATAATTTGTCACTTGTTGTTAAATTAGTTTAAAAACTTGTACGAAAATAAATAAAATTATTTGTCATTAAAAGTCTTATTTTATTTGCAAATTATGATATATTAAAATAAAGTAGAGTTTGGTGTGGTAGATTTGTCTAGTATGTGTGTAGTATAGACTAGTGTGTGTGATCACGTGAGAGGTTGCAAGTAAAAGTCCTCCGTGTAGGTTGTCACGTGATACTTTCTGTAACGCTAAAAATTACCAAAATTTTCGTAAAATCATTTATTAATGAATTTTGAGAAAATATTTCAGTTTTTATTCAAAAATAGAAATTTGCTAAAAATTGTTATTGTAAAAAATTTTTTCAGAGTTTTTCTATTGTTATTGAAATTCATTTATAAATATTTAATTAAACAACTCCCCTATTTTCAATTTTGCTATAAAATGCAATTAAAACAACGTATTTTTTAGACTAAAAAATTTCTTTTATTTTTCTTTTATTTTTCTAAAGCATCAAGAACTTGTCAGAAATTAAACCAGTAAAAATATAATTAAACAAAATTATATTTATTTTCTTTTTCTACAATTTCTTTTTCGTCAATCGCCGGACCGAAGCAGATTGAAAACTTCTCAATTGTGCTGTCCAAATTGTTGTCCCAAAAAGTCTTGTCTGATGGCATTTGGAAACGATTTCCCTCAATTGGCAAGTTTTTGCAACTTTTTTAGGTTTTGTGTAATTCTTTAAAGTAATCATATTTAAATTAATTATTTTAATATGAATTTAGGAAAATTATTTTAAACAAAACCTTTCTGAATTTGTCAATGAAAGTGCCATATCCAGGATCAAATTTTTCATTGTGTCGAAAGTGCCATTTTTTGCCATAGGTTCTGTGATATATTTTACGTATGTAGGACATCTTTCTTTAATGAAAGAAATTGAAACCCAAGCTTTGAGAGATTTCGTATGATAGCCTGTAGATAAATCCATATTTGAACCAAAAATTTGATCATATCGGTATATTGGAATATGAGCGAATTCTATTTGAAAAATCATGTAACCATTTACGTCTCTCCATAAAATCTTGCTTGACGGTTTCTCATTGTCGTATTTTACAAACTGTTCGTACAGGATAAATGGATTTTATTAGGGATAAAATATATTTGTATTTTGGAATACTAGAAATATTTTCCAAAATTTTATTTTTTATATTTTAAATTGAAAAATGTTATATATTATTTTCAAAAATTATCTTTATCCCATTTTCCTGTTTAATTATTTCGCCTGAATATGAAGTTGATGTTTTCTCGACCAATTGTAACTTTTTTGGAGCATAATTTCCTTTGTGATTTGCGCATATTAGCCAATGTCCCTCACGTACCCAAACTTTTGGGTATTTTCGATCTTGAACTTTTTCCAACTTTGAATTTGACATTTTTTCGATTATTGATTCTTCTGATTTTAGCTTTTTCGCTATGAAACAAAATCGTCTTGTTCGACCATATATATAGTAAATTTTTCCGAGGAATCCGGATGGAGCGCAAAATCGAGATTTACTTCGATAGTACCAAACCTCCCTAGACATAACCTTTCTCATCGTACCAGTTTTCTTGAAAATTCTAGAAAAAATATATTTTTAATTTAACATAAAATATTTTAAAACTAACAAAATTTATAAATATTGTGTCATATAAAGTAAAATTTTCCTACTAAATTTTTTATAAATATTGAAAAATAATAAACTATTATTGATAGATATTTCTATCAGCTGTATGCAAATTTACACAATATTTTCAAGTTCATAACTTAAAATAAATTGAACTAAATTGAAAAATAAAATTTTGTAGCGGAAATTAAACTGGTTTAGCATCTTTTTCGACGACTGCATTGTGTTTTTGTTTGTAGCTAGGTTCATCGTCATCGGTGCTTGGTCCATATGAGCCGGTTGTCATTGGTTTGGTGGAGTAATTTTCGATCCGATCGGTAAAAGTTTTGATCTTTAACGCCTCATCATACCATTCTTTTGGCATAAAGATAAAAATCTTGTTATGCTCAAATTCATTAATATGATTCTTCATATCGAGTTTCCAGTCGGATGGCAGTAACTTAAAAATAGAATTGCTTTGTATCTTGTTATAATAATTTTTCGATTAGTACCTGTCCTCGAAAGTTGAAAACAAATCTTCTTTGCAAAATCAGGAAACGGTCCAACGTTGTTTTAACGTATAAACTTTTCTGATAAGTGGCCAAGAAAATTTTTCGAAAGATCTCTTTATTTCGACGTGCCATAGCAACTGCACCTGTAGAACCATATCCAAATGGTGGAATCCAATTTTCGGCAACATCATTGTCATAACCTCGAATAGAGTAAGTATCCGTGATTAAAAAGGCAATCTCATCGTCGTGACTCATCGAATGGACCTTTTTATTTCGGAATCTTAATTGGAAATCATCTGTAAGATCCCAATACTTTGGATTTTTTGAAGTATCGGGCTTAGCCAAATAATCAGCATACTCTTCGCCATGGTTTACGCCTTCTAATTGACTAACTCTCTCGATTTCACATAATTCTCGTTCCATGCTGTAGTAATAACGCAGAATTGAAGTCAAAATAAATGCGTTAATAAAACAAATTAAATGCATAAATTTATCAAAAATGTTGCCCAATGTTTTTAGGAACATTAAAAACTAAAAGTTAAAATGAAGTGAACAATATTTTGTTTCACCCTATGTTATATAGCCAATAAATGAAATTAAGTAATTAAATGTTGGTAGAAAATTTTTATTGGGTAATTTGAAAACTAGAAACTCACCAACAAAAAAATATGTAGAAATATTATCAATTGCCATTTAATTCTTTTTTGGAAGATTTCCGTTGATTTTCATTTGCGATTTATTTGTGGAGCAGATCAAATTAAAGATTAGATAATACTTTGTATAATAACGTTTTAATTTTCAAAATATAATAATAATTTATAGTAAAATTAATTTTTATGTAAAAATGAAGTAGATAAACTTATCTGATGCGTTTTAAACGTGAATCACGTGTAAACTTTTACTCTCGCGCACCACTATTTTATTATTTATGTTTTTAAGCATTTGAATAATTTTGCATATCTTAATTGAGTTTGCTAATTTTATGTACTTTTTGTTCTATAAAAAATGTTTTATGGTATTTTTGTGGTCTTTTAAACTTATTAAACGAACCATGTGATACTTTTTATTTATTTGGAATTCTAAAATCATATAAAAATTCAATTTATTTTTTGATTTGGATGAAATTTTAATGAAAAATTATTTTTTGCAAAATAAATATTTATTTTCAATATTTGTGATATAATTTGAAAACAATAATTTATATAATTATATTTATTTATTAAATTTGATATTTATTTTGTTAATTTACATTAAAATTTCATTCAAATCAAAAATTAAATTAAATTTTTATATGAACTTAGTAATCTAAATTTTTGTATAGGATGTGTCTAAAAGATCCGTAATCTTCTCTGCTAGCTAAAATGTGTTCTTTTAAAATTAATTTTGAAAATTTTTCTTCGTCTAAATCATAATTACCATCACAAATGGATTTTATCCAATCCATTCTCCAAATTGAGGGTTTACTGCGTGAATTTACCTTTTTAGCTAGAACTATGTTTTCGTCCCAATTTATACCGTTTTCAAAACCTTTACCACGGACTATTTGTTGGATTGGTCTGAAATTGTTTTTATCAAACGATCCTTGGTCTACTGTAATATAGTCTCCGACCTTGATTGGCATCGCAGATCTATTAGTATATTGTAAACCTTCCGAATACGGTATAAATTTTATAGGTCTGGATTTAAAAATGTCGAAATTTTTCTGGTCTATGCATCTTCTAGCTGCCGCTCGTACATCCAGTTGCGCATTTATTAATGCTTCTATTGGTATTAATATTGGTTCCCCAGTATTTACTAATCGACCATGGAAAATTTCTGTTGGTCTAAATCCTTCTGCACTAATAGTGAAATTATATCTTCTAATAGCTCTCGCAATTGCACCACTTTTAGTGGTATTTTCTTCACTTAATTCTGCTGTTAAAAATTTTGAAAATTTTGCGATTCTCCCGTCTAAAAGTGCTATATTATTTTTGGATCCAGATATTTTTGGTCGTAAATCAATTTTGATATTTGCTGCTTTTAAAATAGGATCATCCAATAAACTGACATGAGCGCTCATGTTATCCATTCTTATGATCATTTCTATTTCATCAGTCTCTGTAGGTGCTAATTTTTCTTTTATTTCTAAAATAATTTGCCTTAATTTGTCAGCAGTCATGTTATTTGCAAATAATATTCCTGTAGAATATCTTGATAACATTTCTGATGCAAATACTAATTTTACACCTGGGGTTACTGTATCAGCGTTTGATCTTAAAGTTCTTCCTGAGGCCATTGGATTAGGAAGAAATCTATGAACTTCATCAAGAAAAATTCGTTGACCGATTCTAGTAACGCTAGATGTTTCTTCATCAAAATTTTTCATTTTTCTTGCAACTTTTGGACCATTCTTTAGAATCATACATTTTTTACATCGACTAACAAGTGTCTGTACATTTGCCTTGATATTTTTTACGTAAAATAGTCGTTTTACCTCATTTTCTAATTTTGTCATCGAACCGTGACCCATAGAATTATGTACAGCATTTACTAATTGTGGGCATAACTTTTCTGGGAAAACTATTTGTTTAATAGTAGTATGCAGCTTTTCTTTACAATTTCTGTAAAGAATTCCATCGTCTGGTCCCAAAAAACATTTTTCCTTAACCAGTAAAGTACTAACTCTTGGTAATTTATTTGGAACATCTACATTTTGTTTTAATATTTCGATAGATTTTCGTATGACCCTGTCCTCATGTTGCCATTGTCTGATTCTGTCTGTATCGTTTAGTATATCTTGAACTTTTAATCCCGGTAAAAAATTCTTTGAACGTCTTGTAGATACATACTGTAGACTATGTTCTATGGTTTTCATTGATTTTAAATCATCTTTTGGTTTCAAAGTGTTTAACCAACCAGAATCATGACCATAAGGGTAAGACTGTTCAGATGGAATTGTGGGGAAAACATTGTACTGTAATTCTAAAAATTTTTCAAAACTGACAGTAGGTGTAAATTCTGTCTCAAAATTTCGATATTCATTCGCAATGTTTTGTGAAATTTTTGCTAATTTAGTATAGAAAAATTCATTTTCTGAATCAACTTGTTCACAAATCAGACATCCCTTACAGGGTTCACTTGCCTGTTTTGTACGGCTTATAAAATCTGCAAAATTTATGGCAGGATTATCAGCCGGTAAATAGATTATTTTATAATTAAACATCATAAGCTGCGAAAAGCATTCATTAATTTTTCTATCCTCACTTGGTACCCCTGTGGTTTTCATTTTATTATATAGACTTGCGACGCTCTGGGAGTCCGTAAAAATTGTTACCTGTTTGTTGCACCTTTCGAGCTCTACTCTGGATGCAACCATAACAGCTGTAATTCCCGTTAACTCTACGTGGCAAGAGCTTGGTTGACGTTTATTATCAGCATCTGATCGACGTCTGGAGAAAATTTTTATAAAATTTTTTGAACCTTCTGAATTTACCTGATATAAAAATCCAGCGTTTGCGAAATAAGAACTATCACAAACAACATAGATTTCCTTTTCTGGTTCAACCGGGTGTAAAGTAAGTAACTTTTTTACTTTTAATTTTGTCTCTACTAGTGCAGCTTTTAGATCTTCTGTCCAGGTTACATCAGCGGCATTAGTGCCAATTGCTGCTTGTCTCAAAATATGTAAAACCTGGGCCGAATATGGCAAGTGATCTGATATATAAGCACAACAGCCTAAAAAGGATTTTAGGGATTTTTTAGTTACCATATTTAAATGGTTCATGTCATCGAGACTTTCAACTACGTGTAGGCTAGGACCTATTTTCCCGTTTGAAATATTTTTCCCCAATAATTTTATAGAGTTACCAAGAAGTTGCATTTTACATCCTTTTACTCTAAAACCTGCGTGTTTAAGAGTTTCTAATATTCCCTTTAAATTTGATAAAAATTCTTCTCTGGTTTCTCCGAAAAAAACTATATCGTCCAGATATCGGCATAGGCAATGTTTAAATTTATACAAAATTTGGAGCATAAAATTTCGTGCTATGCTAGGGCATACTATCCAGCCTTGTGGCATACGTTTAAAACAAAACAATCCCATAGTTGGGTGTTCGACCGTAAAAAACGGCCACAATTCTCTATCTAATTTAAAACATGAAAACATGTTTTGGATGTCAATTATGCCAATTAGACCAGATTTGGTATGTTTTGCCATGATTTGAATTATTTCATCAATGCTATCCGTCTGCGTAGGTTTATATTATGTAGCTTGATTTACCGTTCTACTGCAATCTACAACCATCCTACAAAATTGTGTGTTTAATACCATTTTACCTTCGTCATTTCGCTTTTTTACTACAAAAACATTTATAATGTTCTTTGGAGACATATCTGAAGGTAATTTAATTAGAACATCATTTGCCACCTCAACATCTAGCTTATGTTCTAGCGCTTCCTTCATGGAAGGTGGTATTTTTCCATAATAGCTCACTGCCTTTTTGGCAGAAATAGGAATATCGATGTTTCCTCTAACAACATATCTATCATCTTCGACAGTACCTACGTCAGCCCTAAATAAATCCTTGTTATCATTTATTATTTGCATAATTTTATTTTTAAATTCTATGTCTTCTTCATTATCCAAAATTAGAACTTCATCTTTTGGGTCTATTTTTACATCACCGTGTGTATAGGTGTTCTTAAAATCCTGGGACATTTTTTCGATTTTTGACCAATAAGTATAAGTGGAATCTGGATTTTTCCATAATTTTTGTTTTGTAGTCAATTTTGGGTCAGAAGTTTCATTTGAATTTCTCGATTTTATATCTGATTTAACATTTTTATCTGACTTTTCCTTAGTGGTTTCTGCTTTTTTCCCAGACCTAGGGACTTCTTTAATTTTGTTAAAATTTATATTTTCGATTGATTTTGAAACCTTGTCAATTTTATTATAATTTATCACGTCACAATCGAGATTTTCCTTTGAAGTGTTTACAAACATACTTTCTGGTTCCGTATTATTTTCTAATATTCTTGGAACCGTAATACATTGTTTACCAGTGTCAAAATATATATCACAATTTTCTTCTGAATTTTCAAAAATTGCGTTGAACTTATTAGATAAATTTTTAAAAACTGTTTTTTCCATCTGAACTATAGGAACTCCATATAAAGCCATATCGACGGTATCATCATCATTACATACGCAGCTCCATCTATTTACTTTCAGATCAGTAACTCCTACCAACATGAGTGACCAACTACCGTTTTTTGTAACTATTGCGTCCCTAATTTTAATTGTATATTTATCACATGGAATGTCAAAAGATACAACGTAATCCTCAATTGCTATAGATGAACCTGTTGCGCCTGTAGCTTTACGTTTTTTAGTAATTTTCCTTTTGGTGTGTTCTGGAAAAAGATCTAATAATTTTTCATTTATTAAAGATCTGGTAGCCCCAGAATCCAAAATAATAGTAAGAAATTCTGCTTCTAAATTTTCTGCTAATTGTACTTTAATTCCTGCATTTAAAACTAAACTCGCGTCAGTGAATTCAGTTATAGTATTATATATTCTTTCAGAAAAAAGTGCAAAGAAATTGCAGTCCAAATTAGTTTCTTTATGTTCGATTTTTTCGGTATCGTGAAATTGATCATCTGATTTGTGTTTATAATTATCGATCGCTGACTTCTCCTGTAAAATAGTATTTTGTAAATTTTTTGTCAATTTATATATTAATAATGTAAACGTATATATAAGTAGAATAGCCGTTGAACAAAAGTAAAAAATAGTTAGTAATAATCTTTTACCTTGGATTAAATAATTTGCTGCTTCTTCCGACTCCTCCACTGAAATTGATTCTTCCTCGTCATCGCTTGTGATTTCCAAACTCTGAAAAAGATATTCCATGACCTGTCGAAAAGAAGATTCTCGAACCATAGACTGCCCAGATTGACTTTTGTAGACTTTGGGCGATTTGTACATATTCGCCTTTTTTCGTAACTCTTTTCGGAAATTGTTTGTAAATTTCCCGCGATTATTCTTTGGAGCTTGGTGGTTGTATGCGGATTTTTGTTGAAAATTTGATCTTTTTTGAGGAAATTTGCTTTTATATTCGAATTTTCCTCCCTTTTTGTTAAATTTTTTAAAAGGACCATTTACACGGCCCGAGAATTTTTTATTATTGGCAAATTTTCCCGTGAACTTAGAGTTAAATCGGAAGAATTGCGATTCTCCGCCATCATCATCAATTAGCTCAAAATAGTCGTCATCACTTGTCGTATCGTCGTCCGAAATGTCTACCGCGTTTATCTTTAAATTCTTGTTATATTCTAAATTTTTTAGTTTAGCCTCTTTTGTAAACTCAAAATAAGATCGTAACGGGTCTTCCCTATTCACTTGAAAAGCTCGTTCCCAGGTCAGCATTTCAAAATCCTTATGGGAATTATTGAATTTGTTTAATTTCTTGTAAATGAAATTTTTATTTGTTAAAAAATGGGTGAAATTTATTTCGTCCATTTCCACTGAAACATGTCTAGCAAGTTCGTTCATAATTTTTTCAAACTCACGATCAGATACATTTGCTGTAGTTAGAATAAATAACAAAAAGTTTATGAAAGGTGTGTAACGTTCAACCCCGGAGAAATTCCATGACTCGCCCTTGATCTCACCCAGATCGATAGCTGAAAATGATTTCCCTAGAAATTGACTGCAAAAATCTCGAACATTTGCAATAACACTTTCAATTTTTATACCTCCTTTCGCAGCTGAGGATATTGACTTTATAAAAGCCCGTAATTTTAGGATATCAGGTTCCCGAATATTACATCGTTTTAACTCGTAAATATAGGTTTTAATAGCTTCAAAAGATCGAAATGATTGGCCCGAGCGGAACTGGTAAATCATCTGATCTGGTAACATTGCTAGACCTACCTGTAAGATAGCATGCATGCGATTTCTTAAATGATCTAAATTTTCTTTCTTGAAAAAATTTTGTAGAGATCCCGAATATCCTGGCGCAAAATGTGCTATAAAAGCTTTACAACCTTGAGTCATACTCATATATGGATCATTTGACGTAATTGCCCTTATTGAACCGTCTGGTTCTATATAACCAAAATCCTCAATTATTATATCTTGGGCGGCCTTTTCAATCTCATCGCGTGATTTAGTAACTTTTGTAACCCGTAAGGATTCAATAGAACTTCCTGCAAAACGATTTGATGATTGCCATATTTGGAAAATGTCCAATGATGTAGGGATGCCCAAATTTGGATCTGCAAATGGGTCATCGTTAAATAAATTATTTTTCCACGTGAAATTTAGCGAACGTGTTTGATAATAATTAGTGTCGTTATTTCTTGTTTTTGAATTAATAACGTCGACAAAAAGTTGTAAAAATCCCGAGAGTGTATGTAAATCACCATCAGGTACTTCATCTAACCTTAATTTTATAGGTTTAAATTTTTCAAGCGCTCTTAGGCGTAATCCATTATCATGTGCTGCTGGCAGCATATAACCGAGCTTGCCGGAGATTTGATTGTCAGACGACATAATCGGCTGTTTAGATTTAGTGTTTGAATATTTAAAACAGGTCAGAAGCGGGGGGCCGTTTTGTGGCTGCAGTCACCACGTTAAATAGTGCCCTTCGTTCCTGCTAATATATCATACGCTAATCAAAGAGACAGAAATAGTATTGGAGATTATAGTATATTTCACAGTCTAGTTAGAAAGAATGAACTGAAGCTAAGACGGGCCAGTGTAAATCTAACTAAGATTTGAACCGTACTTATTAGGGAGAGGTGGATAAGCACTAGTGTAATCTAGCCTTACCAGCTCAACCTAGAAATTAGGTCTAATCTAAATATTCGACCGACACTGAGCCCGGAATAAATAATTGAATAGATTCTGAGTCAAGTTCTCTAACTTCGCGTAATTCGAATTGATCTGATAAGATATCAAATAAACAGCCGAGATACTGAAATATAAAATATTATATTAAATGCTCTCAAAAAGAGCCGGGTAAACAGTTACCTATTCGAGTCAATCTAGGACTGGCTCGAAAGTAACATTAGCTCGATTCACATCGAGCGTGGTACGCCTACCACCTACCCACGCGTCGGTGGGGAAAAGTACTTTTAGTCATATATATAATATAGCCTATAGCCATGTTATAAAGTGAGTAATCTTAACGTCCCCTATTTTTAAGAATGAACTTATGGGTTCATGTAATGCTATAGTATATATATATAAAAGTATTTTATTATATAAAGTGTATTTGAATTACCTGTTTTAATAATTCTGTCTGTTGTATGGTGGTCTGTCGTATGATCTTGATTGACCTTGTTCTTCTCGTTTTGATTGGAAATAATCATTTTTTCGTTTATTTTCGTAAAAACGAGAATTTCGGGTGATTTTGTAATCAGCTACAGCCTGTTGTTTGTGGCGATGGCGGTCTGTATGTTTTTCAATCATATTGTTTTGTGATTTATCCCCAAATGCTACGCGTCGTCCTTCACGGAATAATACCATATCGGTAAGCCATGGTGGAGTCTGAGCTTCGACTACATTTCCATCCTCAAATTTCACTGATCCCAAATAGCCTTCTTCATTTACTATGACTAATGGCATATTTCGATGATGAAAGAAATCGTAACAGTTTTCCAATAATTTTGGTCGACCATGTTCTAACAATTTTGTCATCATTGCATCTGGTTCAAGTTTAGCGCAATCTTCGATACGGGTAGCATCGCCCTTGATAATACCATGTAGTCGCCCGATTTCTTTTGCCATATCGTGACATGCTTGTAAATGTAAATTGGGGTTTAATTTATTCCAATTTATATTTGGATAGTCGTTTTTCTGCAATTGAAGTTGGTCCAGTACTGCCGTGCTTTTGTTGGTAAACACCGTTTCCCTGTCGCGTTTCCGTTTAAATAAATTTAAATCAGATAAAGGACCATTCATGTTTAATTGTAAACGAACTTCGGCGCAGCTGCCATCATCGATCAAATTTGAAGAAAAACACAACCATAAAATTTTCATCGCACTTGGAGATTGATCATTTATCATTCTTGATTTTTCGCATAAAGCAAGGAAAATAGATTCAATTTCGGGATATTGACTAATAGACATAATCTCATTTGACAATAAAAATTTATTGAATCTGACGGCGGTTCTAAGCAAATTTTCATATCGCTGGACAGTTTCCTGGCATCCCAATGTTTTTATATTTAAAATCCCGATGTACTAAAAAATATAAAATATTTCTAGAATTAGGCTTGTTTTTGAAAAAAAAATTTTTTAATTTTAATCTTCATTTTAAAAATTTCTAATAAAGAGTAAAAGCAGATTGTATATAAAAAACAATTAAAAGTCTGGATATGGATGAGGTTAGTGATTATTATTATTAATTTTATTTACCTTCCAGTTTTCCTGATGTTCTGAAATTTTTGCAAAATTTTTGATCAAAAGATTCGTGGCACGCTCCTTATTTTTCTCCGCTTTTTCGCGTAGCTTTTGATCTTGTCCGAAAGTAGTGTTTAAATTTGCAGGCGTATTGGATGTTGGGGTAATGGAATCTAAAATTATTTTTTGTAATTTTATAATAATATTATTGAAATTCTTTAAATATTTTATGAATCTAAAATTATTTGCTTACTTTTGAAATTTTTCATTGAAAACCCAGACTGCGATTGAGAGTCAGATTCTATCAAGTCTGGTTGAATTGCATAATTTTCCATTGTCCCATTTACGTGCTGTTCATTCAAATTTCCGGAGCTTGGTAAATTTTGATTTTCTGGGATAAAAGGGTTGTAATTTTGGTTAAAATTTTGGTTTAAACTTTGTCCAAAATTTTGGTTGTTCTCAATAACCGAAATTGGGTATTGGGTCGTCAATGGGTTGGTCAGAAGGTTGGTTGATGGGTGGTAATTTGGTTGGAAATCTGTAGATTGATGTTTAGGGTAATTTTCCGGGAATGGTTGATTAACCGTTGGTTGGTATTTTTCATTTGGGTTGTTGTTCTGAGGGTTGTAATTTTGAAAAATGTTGGGGTTTTGGACCAAATTTTGCATAATTGGTTGGATTTGTTGTTGCTGGTCATGTTGGACTGGTTGATTACCACCTGCCGAGTTTACTGGTTGATAAACTGGTCGGTATT
>Ga0208946_1000193_pt1 | contig 12456 bp, 6 predicted proteins | sample AOAMet2_C49A8_80_2_FD_188075 | JGI IMG/M metagenome (GOLD analysis project Ga0208946, IMG submission 188075) | Ammonia-oxidizing marine microbial communities from Monterey Bay, California, USA - C0912_C49A8_80 (SPAdes) | ecosystem: Environmental > Aquatic > Marine > Intertidal zone | place...
TCGGCTGCTGGCAACTCAGGTGCGGCTGGGACTTCTCCGTCCCCCCCTAGATTGGCAAAACTCAGCGAGTAATCCTCGATGCTCGAGTATTCCTCAAGTGGCGCTTGCGCTTCCTTGAAGATTCGGAATGTGATTATGCCAACGACAGCCATCGCAACCAATCCGGCGATGACGAAGACGATGTTCGCTGCCAACTTGGCGATAAATCCGACATCGGGTCCATCGGTGACCTGAACAGTCTTCACCATTTCAATTGGAGTTCCGACAGATACCTTGTCTATGTCTGAATCGACCGCAAGAATCACGTTGAACACGAGCGTATTCTCGCCAAGATTGTCCAGATGCTCCTGCTTGACATCAACACGAACTGTCACGACCTTTATCGAACCGGCTGGCAGAACGAAATCTCGGTCCTCGCTGTCAACACGGACATCGAAGACGTTGAAGAAGAGTTCAGGCTCTGTAGTGCGATCAATATCCGCTCTCATCAACTGTTCAGATGTAGTATGCAAATTCTGAACAGTGAATTCGAGGATATATTCTCCCTTCTCATCAATAACAACGGTTTGTCCACCAGCTGGAGGCAAAACTAGCATCCATCCGACCTTTCCAACCTTGAATTCGGCCTCACCTTGAGAAGATACACTCTGGCCAATTGTTTCAGACTCCTGACTGGCAGCAATCAAGGTGACTGTGCGGTCGCCATCCGCACCCTGTGCGAAGGCGTAACTAACTGTCAAATTGAGAGATGATCCAGCCCCGATCCAAGGCGTCTTACCATTGGTTAATCCCTGCGCATTAACCGAGACGTCAGAATGGCTAGTCTCGAAGGAAATGTGGAACCGATCGGGCATATTCCCATGGTTCCATATCTCCCAACGCAAAGTCCGTGAATCATCACCCGCGCGGTAAACCTCCTCGGTGAGATCCATATTTGGAACCTCGATGAGATAAGTTTCGGGAACCGTTAGCAACAATTGGACACTGCGCTGGTATTGAGGGTCGATTTGACTGGTCGCTCGAACCCATATTTGGTAGGTCTCATTCTCTATTCCGTAGGGCATCGGGAACATCAGCAAAATACTGGTATCTCCGCCGAACGGATCGATACCGAGAGTCTGTTCGGCGTTCAATTCGAGACCTAGTCTCCAATCGGCAGAAATCGACAGATCGAAAGCCTCCTCGGAGTTACCATCGTTGACCAACTGAATTTCGATCCATCTCAGAGCGCCATCGGCTGGTGCCAGGATCTCTCGAACCTCAGGTACCAGCTTCAGATCGTGATCAATCGGCACTTCGATTTGAACGGTCCATTCGGTCTGGAAATTAGCCGGAGCACGCCCATTGGCCAGCAGTGTAATCGCGTAAGAACCAGGGGTGATTTCCTCAGGGGCGGTGAGTCGAGCATTGAGTTCGAATTCATCGCCGATCTGCATCTCAACACTCGTCATTTCGACTCCTGTCTCATTGGTCCAAAGAAGGTTCGATGCGCTCCAACGATTGTCTGCAAAAGTTCCACCAAGGTTCCACGTAGTAACCTGATTTCCAGTATTCTTCAGAGACATCAAAACATCACCCGTTTCACCAGGTAACAATGTAAGAGCAGGATTCTGCAATGTTTTCTGCGTCAGATAGGACGAATATGATGCTGTGACATCGACGGGCAAGTCGACGGACCACTTTGAGAAATTTGTCAAACCATCGCCGATGTGGACATACCAATTGACTTCCTGAACGGTCACACCGTCGGGAATAGTCAGATTGATCCAGAGATCCATGGTCTCCAGTGCTTTGATGGTCTTGGTTACAACGCTATTGTCGTGATCTGAAGGATGGTTAGAATCGATTCGCAGTGGGTGCTCCCACATCCATGACTTGTTCGACACCTCGGTGTAAAGTCTGAGAGTGATGTCGACGTATCCATTATTTTTCACTGTGCACCACAGGGATGGTGGTCGTGGATCGGCAGGAACAACGATGTATGCATTTGGTAGAGGGTCGTCACATTCGAGACCAAGGGTGTATTCTGGTACACGCTCTATACCGAACATGATGAATCCGTCAAGGTGAATCCCTTGCGTCGCATGGGAAGAATCCGAATCGAATCTGAATGCCAGTGAATATTCACCAGTCGGGTGGACTTCGGACATATTCCAGACCAGTTGAGTCCAGTCGCCGTAAGTTTCGGATAACTCTTGAGCAGTGTAATTGTAAAATTCCTCGTTACCGGCATCCGCCTCCATTCGGACCATATCGCCCGCGCCCATGCTACCCCAGGCGTGTGAGACCATCTGCAAAGAGAGGAATTCGAACCCACGGATACGAGCGCGGCAGAAATTGTTGGCGTATACAGCAGACACACTCTGGTCGAGTGTTCCGTAACCTAGACCGTGTCCGGGATCCTCACAGGATTCGAAAGGTGTCAACCAACCCCACCAGATGCGATCAATTCGGTTGCTTGCGTAATCAGCGCCCTGTCGGGAGATTCGCCAGTGGCGCTCGCCAATGGCACTCGAGGTGTTGTCCATCCTCCAGTGCCCGTAGTAATCAGGGTTGTCGGAGAGAGAACCGTCGGAATCGTAGCCAGCTCCGACCCAAGTTGGGTTGCCGTAGCTTAGTTGGTTCGGGCAATCTGCAGTATTGTCTTGATCTACATCTCCGCAAATGCCGTTCTCCATCGGGTCGTCCCATACAGCGACTGGCATCTCGCGGTCAAGCTGATTATTCTCTTCATTGTCGTCTGCGAGGCCGCCGTCAATGATGCCGCGGAGGATGATACCGCCAACGAGATATCCATTCTCGTCGAGTTGGCTGTGAGCAGAACTAGGAGTCCAGTAGAATTCTGCTCGGTGGGATTGGAATCCAGAGAGTGTCATATTCACTTCCCACTGTGTAATCATGAATCCCACAGGGTGCCATATCTGCAGCATTCCACTTGCACTCGCCGGCTGGCCAGAGGTTCCCGCTTGGGTGAATGTGACATTAATCTGAATCAATTCATCGCGGAGAACGTATTCAACGACGCTGTCATCTGGATTGGTCCATTCCCTAGCGTCGAGAGAACCATTTCCAATCTCGATGGCAGTCACTTCGAAGTCGATTAGGGCGCGAGGCGAGACCTCGCGCGCTGGGTTGTGGTCCAGTGCCGGGCCAAACGCAAGGGGCGAGAGGCTCGTCACCATCAGAATGGCGAATAACGTGAGAGGTGTCAGGCTACGCATGGGCAACGAGTTCATGCGATATCGATTCGGGTATGAAGGTTCGGTCAATGCGTGCGCCGCCCTACGGGCGGCCCAAAGAAGGGCTCCGGCTGGTACAATCACCGGCCGAGAACTGACACTGTGTAGTTCACCTCCGATGAAGGGCTTATGTTCGCTTGGACTCGCCACGAGTCAATGTCGCGGCATAGAACGCCTCTCCTGCCGCGCTTCGTACTAGCTACAATCGTTCTCGGGCAGGTCACGGTCGCACCAATCGTGGGCTTCTCTCTGACCTATCTACTATCGATTAACAACGATGGAAACCAACTTTCCTTCGACATAGATCTAGGTGCTTTAGATTGGATTATTATCGCAGGACTGTCATACGGTATGCTGTCCTTGGTCCTCGCTCTCATCGCCGGAGCCTACTCCCCGACCAGTGTTGCGGACCGGGGTGGATGGCTGACTGTTCTTGGACTGCGAAGGAGAGTGAACCAACCAGAATTGATCGATCGAGCAAGGCTCAATTTACAACGCAGCCCTTACGGTCAAATGGCACGATTAGTCAGTAGTCAAACGGAGCGATATGACCTTCTTTCAATTCACGGAGGGCTACAGATTCTAGCAGTTCCAATCCAAGTTGCTCTCATCGCTATCCCTCTGGCGATAATGGAAGGGATTCCCGAGCGATTTGTTGAGCCCGAACAAGCCTTTGAATTGGGAATGGTTGGATATTTCATCGCTCTTTGGTTCTGCCTCAGAATCCAGCCAGTTTACTCTAGGCATCTGATCGGAATCGCAGCTTGGTTTCGCAAAATCCTATCTCGAATCTCAAAATTCTCATGGATTCTACCCATTATCATCTTCTGGTTCGTAGCCCGTGTAATGCTCAAACTCGCCCTCGATTGGCTCGATGTGGACTACTCGGTGTGGCATAATGTCCAACTGGAGGCGGTGCTATTGAAATCGATAATGCCCGCTGACCAAATTCCTGATGTTGCGATAATCGATTTCCTCGTCGCGATATCCGTACTTCCTGTTGCTGTCTTCACCACAATCTCCGTCCTTGGAGGGGCGCACGACATGCCAGATTGGATGCACGACCCTGAGGAAAAGATAGAGAATTTGAATCAGAATTTGTTGGAAGAAGATGCTGCTCCAGAAGTTGAGGATGATGGAGAGGATTCGGATCCTCTCGCCGAATTCGGCGCTTGGAAGCGCACCACTGGTGCAGAAGCCGAGGAAGAGAGCGACTCTGCTTCGGCAGAGGAAGATGAATCCAACCGAATGATTGATCTGCCGTTCGGCCTATTTGATGACTGAGAAGCTGGAAGATCGAGAAGTATCACCTTACTGGAAATATCTTCTCGACAACGTGAGTCAATACGGCCCAACCAGTCGCAAGAAACATTCCGAAGAGGAATGGGTTTGGACCGACCATGAAAAGTCCGACTGCGGCTAGAATGAGGAATACTCCAGAGATTCTAGGTTCAATTCTCCGAGCACAGATGGTGAACAGTGCTAATCCAAGCACGAAGGCACCCAATGTGGCTGCACCAGACACTCCGTCGCCCCCTCAATCGCCGCGCAATTCGGCGAGGACCTTCTCGACGCGGTCCATGCCGCGCGAGATGCCCTCACGACCGATGGTGTAAGCGAATCTGAGGTGACCCTCGCCAGCCTCGCCAAAGGCGGAACCTGGACTACAAAGGACTCCTCCATCGAGCAAAGCCATTGCAATCTCTTCACTATTCATCCCCGGCACATCGATCTTCGGAAAGACGTAGAACGCGCCGGTTGGAATGTGACAAGAGACTCCTGGCATAGCATTCAATCGAGCGCAAATCAAATCCCGGCGCTCCTTGAATTCATCACGCATCATCGCCGGATAGTCCGAGGCCTTCTCCAAGGCCTCGAGAACAGCGTATTGCATCGCATCATTGCTACACGCAGTAACATAATACTGCATCTTGGTGATATGACCCATCGCTTCGAGGTCGGGTGAGAGAATGTAGCCAATCCTCCAGCCGGTCATGGCGAAGGTCTTGGAAAATGAATTGATCATGATGACTTTGTCATAACCCGCACCCAAGAAGGAGACGTGTTCGGAATCGTAGACGATGCGATCGTAGACTTCGTCAGTGATAACCCACAAATCATTCGCGCGTGCGAACTCAATCAACTCATCGCGCTGTTCTGGAGTCACATTTCCTCCGGTTGGATTACTTGGGAAATTGTATAGAATCGCGACCGTTTTCTCAGTCAGCCTCGATTCAAGGTCAGCAATGGTTGGAACAAAGCCATTGTCGAAGAGGCACGGATAGAGAACGGGTTGCCCTCCACAGATTACTACGTCAGTCGGATAGAGTGGGAAATACGGCTCTGGCAGAAGAACCTCGTCATCAGGGTCAACGAGAGCGAGGAAAATATCGAGCAACGCATTCGTACCGCTCATGGTCATGCAGACATTGTTTTCGTCTAGTGTCGGGATTCTGTGGTGCCATGTCTCTGCGATCTTTTGTCGCAGCGGAGGAAGGCCTGCTGTGGTAGTGTACTTGTTGCGGCCTTCCTTCATCGCTCGAGTGAAAGCCTCGATAGCAAGTTCCGGAGGTTGGAAATCAGGCTCCCCCAAACCGAACTGGACAGCGTCATCGCCAGCCATGTCGAACATCCGCCTAACTCCCGTAGGACGGATGCTGTTCGCTCGTTCCGAAAACCGCACCACGACCTACGGACGACTCAATGAGCATTTGAAGGCACACCCTCGAATCCTTCGGATTCGCTACCTATGAGGTATTTCTTGGTCCGAAATCATTAGATTTGCAAGGATGTGAACTCTCCGAGAGATTATCTCATTCGAGCAGCTCTGCCTCGACGACTTCGTCGATTTCGTCGCGGGTGCGAACGTTATCGATCATCGCCTCAATCTCATCATCTGAGCGATAGCGAATAAGGACAAGAGAAGCGAGCCAAAAGAGACCCACGAGAGCTACCGCGCCGATTGCTATAGGCGGGATGCCCATCGATGATTCCGCCGAGCCACTTCCCGTTACTTCGAAGAAGACTGGGAGTGAATGCATCGCTCCTGCTACCGCATGAACCTCTACCGTGTGTTCACCTGATGCAAGTTTTGCTGGGTTCAGGAGAACGTGCCAAAGGAATGGAGTGAGGGCACCTACTTCGCTGGGTGTAGCGGAGTAGGTCGTTTCCATCCACTCACCTCCATCTACTCGGTACTCGACCCGATCAATGCTTCCTGCTTGGCCCCATGCGTGGCCTGTGATATTGATCACATCACCAATGGTCAGGTTGAGGCTGTGACTCTGCAGGCTTGGGTCGATGAGTGGAGACTGGTCTGAATCGCGCAGGAATAACGCGAGGTCAACTGCTGCGCGTGCATCTACCATGCCATAGCCGAAGTCTCGATTCCAATAGGGATCGACTTCGGGAGCACTCGGCTCACCACGAAGTTCGGAAGTATGCTTGAGGATCTCTTTGATTTGCAGCGGAGTGAGATTCTCATTAGCTTCGATGACCAATGCAATCACTCCGCTCACCGCGGGCGTTGCGTAGGAAGTGCCACTACCACGCCCTGTGTAGGTATTGTCAGAGGCATCGGCTCCGAGGAAATTATTGCAACCACCACTACTCACGCATCCTTCGGCTTGAATGATATTCGAGCCGGGTGCGCTGATCTCGGGAACCAATTCGTTGACTGGATTACCGTCGCCGTTGTCCTTGCGTGGCCCGCGTGAGGAGTAACCAGCGATTGTGTCGTCTGAGCGGTTTACCGTGTTCTGGTCATCTGTGGCAGCAACAGTAATCGAAAGCGAAGATGCGCTCATTCCCGAAAGACCATCGTTATCTTCACCATCATTGCCGGCAGCATTCGAAACCACCACACCCAATTCCATCGCCTCATCGAGGATTCTACTGTGCATATCGTTGCCATCTGAACCTCCGTTCTCGTGGCTGGTTATGCCCCATGAAAGAGAGATGATATCGATGCCGTGGCTAGCTTCGTCTACACCCGCCCAGGCATCGTCGCGATGGTCGATAATCCACTGGAGACCGTTCATGGCTGATTCATAGAATTCCTGTTCGAGAAGGTAATTTTCGAATGGTCCGGCTCCGACATCTGTGCCGATTCGGACGTCTACAAGGCCTGCATCGGGCGCGGAGCCATAGAAATCGGACTGCGAACCATCCGCTTCAATTCCAGTAGCGCTAGCCATTCCCATGCAGGCAGTGCCGTGTTGGTTACCATCGTCTGGGTCGAATGATCCGTCATCTTGACGGCCGCCGGCGAGAACGCATTGTGGGTCCGAGTGCATGTAGCATACAGCATCGTAGCCGGCGACGAATTTTTCATTCAGCCCAGGGTGTTCATTGTCAACGCCGGTATCGACCATGGCGATGTTGACGCCTTTGCCAGTGACTCCGAAGTCCCAAGCACCAAGCGGATATTCGGTCGAGTTTTTCGCCTTGACTGCAGGAGTCTGAACATCGCCATAAAAGATCAATGATCCATATCGCTCAACCATGACAACCCCCTCGATTTGGGCAAGTTGCCAGACTTGTGAGGCATCGACATCTCCCAGAAGAACAGCGTCGACGAGAGTTAGTTCGAGATTTATTTCGTAGCCGAGTTGCGCGAGGGTATCGCGGTCGGCTTGAGTCACCTCACGCGCGTAAGAGATTCCCACATTGACCGGACCAGCCGCGCTCTGAAGAGAATCGTGGATGCCGTTTCGGTCGGAGTCGAGTGTGGTGTATTCCCACCACTCGAGGCTGGTGTCCCACCAGATTGGAGCTTGGTTCGGAACCTCGATGGTCTGTCCTACTTCGATCATCTGCAAGCCCTTAGCATCGAGTGGCTCCAGACTCTCTTCAGCGCTCGTTGCTGCGATACTGCCAGCCAATGGCGACATCAGCAGAAGCACGAGCGCGACTGCCACCGACCTGCTATTCATCAGTCAACGCCGCACAGCGGTACTCCTTCAATCCAACCTATACGCGAGATTGAAACAAAATCACAAAATCGAAGATTACTCTCGTTCAATTAGATTTGGTGGGGGCACTGGGATTTGAACCCAGATCAGCGGGTATCTTCCGCCTAGCGTGCACCTAGTAGATGCACGCTCTCGGTTTGCGAAGGGTCGGTGCTCCAGTTGGTCATCAAAACCATCAGATTACCCACTCGTCGTCATTCCCGTGCAACTGGAGCCCGCGGTACTACCAGGTTATACTATACCCCCAAGGGAGTAAATCGACGAGCGACCCCACTCTTATGATGCTCACGGTTGAATAGTGTCAAAACCTTATGTGACCTTGTCGGGCATCTAGAGAATCGAACTGAGCAACTTGCCAATGATTGGACTCATAGTGAACCAATCAAAGGTCCGACGATTAGGCTCACTAGTAACCAAGCCCCAAGCATGGCACTGGCCAAACCCCAAGCTCTCGGACGGATACCAACGCTGAGACTACCCAGCGTACGAGGAATCGGGCCTGTAACGCCGATTATGCCACGCGAGAGAACGACCGCTAGGCCCGCGGTGAGGATTAGTCCCCCCAACATCGCCAAAGCCAAAATCACCCCAAAGCCGCCTGTACGGGCGACCGAACCAACCCCCTGAGCAACCATGTCAGGTGTGCGTAACCAAATCAACCAAGCAAGCCAAATTCCTAGATGAACATCATCGCTAAATGAAGACGTTGTTCTCCATTCACGGTAGGCCTGCGGAAGCATAGAATGCATCTTTCCAGCAATCCAATCGATCTCTGGTATTCTTCCGTTAGTCAACGTTCTGACACCGTGATAGGTAAGCAGCGATGCAAGGCCAACTTCAATCCAAATCCAAATTGAACCGAGTCCAGCGAACGCCATGAGAGAAATAGGCACAGCCCAAATCGCGAATCCAAATCCAGCTCCCAGCAGAGTTAGGAGAACCCCCGATCCGGGCAACAGAACTTCGTCTGGCTCCTCATAGCGACTTTCGCGGGGCATCGCGAGGATGAATATTGGTAGTAGCGCGGTTCCCCAAAGCAAAGTCAACGGATCGAGGAAACTGTGTCCAGAACCCTTGCTAGCATCCTCGACCGCATCGGCGATCTCGGAACTGGAGTAAGTTCCCGGATTCCAATCAGTAACGAAGCCAGCGGCATCGATGATGATTACAGCGTCGCTGGCGCCGCTGGGGAAGGCCAGTCCTATGCTTGAATCGGACTTGTCCATCAATAGCGGCCAAGAACCATTGATAATGACCGAGTGAGAATCTAAATCGACAGCTCTGACCCCTTTTCCAGTCGCAATTTGAACGAAAGCAACGTCGCTGTCGATCAAGGCTTCGGCCATCTGGAAGTCATTGGCTTGACGAATTGCATTGGCCGACCCAGGCACATACATCCCAACGACCACAGCGTCAGAATCTGAGAGTAAATCCGAGAGTGAAATCGAGCCGTCGCCACCGTGTTCGAGCAAAGTGAAGGAAGGCGCAGCGCCGTCGTCCCGCGAGGCATTTGCATCGATATCAGGCAAATAAATCGCTGGTCCGATACTGGCAAGTGCAAGAACGAGGATTACTGCATAGGCCGGCATCGGCAGCATTGCCTCACGCATCGAGGCACCCAACCAAGCGATGACTCCGAGTGGAATCATCACCGCAACCCAAGTGCCACTTAGCAGAGCCCCGGGGTCTTTCTCGACCTCGAATTTCAGTACCGCTACAACATCGCATGGTTCAGCCGGGTCCTGGTCCTGTAGAGTAAAGCAAGCATCAATCATGTACAATCCCGGTTGCAATGGATTCGATGTCGACCAAGTTAGAACTGTCCGATTAGCCTCGCCCACTCTGAATGAATGTGGCGCCTCGAAGTGCTCGAGACGCTCATCCTCCTGACCGAATCCATGTACCATCGATTCGTAATCATCCATCGGTCCGACGACCTCGATGACCTGATCTGAGAAGTCGTCGGAACCCCAGGGTGAAATTGGGGTGAATTCGATTCTTGTGATCCTATTGGAGTCGGTGACTTGATTCATTTGTGGATCAATTAGGTCACCGGTGAAAGTGATTCCACTCCGAGCATCATACGTCCCCCACCAGAGTGACCCCGGTTGAACGCAGTCGTGTTGAACGGAAACTTGGAGAGAGAGCACATCCCCCGGACCAAGGCTGATATCCTCGATAGGAACTTCGACTTGGAAAAGATGAGACTGAGTGTATGATTCCTCCATCGTCAAATCATTCGTAGTAACCCCATTCAAAATGGTGTATGACCCCCACTGCAAGGTAACAAAGAAAACCGTCGTCGCCCCTGCTGGAGAGCCTGGAATCACATTGGTCTGCCTACAAACCGGCGATTTCGCTTCGAGGGAAGCATAGAGATCGACGGTGACTGTTCCGTTGAGGGAAAACGCCTCCTCAATCGGCGCGCCTTCAACGTCGAGCAGCGTCTGAGGTGCGCCGACCGTTTTCGAGAAACTCGCTGAACCACCAGGGATTCCTGTGAGTATTGGCCAATCACGCCGTAACTCAGGAGTCTCTTCGGTCCCGTGGAGGAAAATATTGTGAGATTGTGGCAGTTCAAGGTCAAGTCCGGGGCCGTATTCCTCTCCACTTTGAGCAGAAGTACTGCTCGACGCCAGAGTCCCTAGGAGTAGTAGAATCACCACTGCTGTCAGAATCCGCGGCCTCGGCATGGCTATCCCTCTCAACTCAACGCCCTGCCGACCGGCATTCAAACCCCGCGCTTACTCGTGTTCGATGAAAACGATTCCAAGAGGGATTAGAATTCGCTTCCTCTTAGAGGAAGCGTGAATGAACGATAATTGCCATCAAGGCTCCGGAGAGCGTGGCGAGGAAGTTCACAGTGTGCTTACCGATGAGTCCCTTGTTCTCGAATACAGCACCCAGAATCGAATCGACTTGACAGCCCAGCCAACCAATTATTGTCACAACTATGAAGAGGGTCATCAGTGGAATTGTTGATCCTGCTACAGAAGACAATGAAACTGCCATGAATGCCATGAGCAGCCCTCCTGCAAGGGCTGCGAAAGAGCCCGTCACGGACATTCCTCCGTTGGTTCCGGCTGGAACAGCCTCGAGATTGATGATGCTGCGAGTCCGAGGGTCGAGGCTGCCTATCTCAGAAGCAAGCGTATCTGCGGCAGCCACGGATATTGAAGCGGCAGCAGCCAGGTAAGCCCAATCGGGCTGGTCAAGAGCATAATTAGCGACGGCGATAATCGACGCAACTCCACCATTGGCCATCACATTCCTCCAACCTCTAACCCCCTTGTTGTCCTCGGCTAGGCGCAAGGCCGCCTTCTCATCGTAGCGCCACAACGTCGCCAAAGAACCAACGAGGAGGAAGAGGATGAGAATAGTCAGCCAGGTCCAATGGCCGAGTAAAGAGACCGAAAATCCGACCGTCGCCGCAGCGACCAAACCACTCCGATTAAGCATCCCTCGAAGACCGGAAATCAGCATCATCCCGGTGACTAGACCGATTGAAACCATCTGGTCGGAGCTGAGTTCCATGATAACCCTCAACCTTCTCTGTCGCCTTCGGATGATGAAGGATTCCCTGTGACTATCAAACCACCGTGGGTATGCGGCGTACTGTACTCAGTACTCGACGGGTTAACCAAAGGACGGATGCGATAAGAACCGCAGTCCAGCCAAACATACAGATGAGGACACCGATTTCACCCAATCCAATCCATTCAGGAATCAAAAATGACAGGTATGAGGTTCCATTCCATATCGCATGACCAACCACTGCGAGCCCGTAAGCCTGCAAGATATTACGAGGAGGAAGAATCTGAATCCCATCCTCGGATCGATAGCGAGCAGCTTCTGACGAGGTCACAAGGTCTGTGAGAATATCTTGAGGTGTGTCGACGCCGTCGGCGTCACGCGTCTCACCAGTTTTCGAATCAATTAGCAGCCACGAGGAGGTAGATGAATCGACCTCAGCCAATAATTCCGCCAAACTCTCACGGGGTTGATCGTATCCAGAATGATCCCCATCACCATCAACATCGATACCGAGATTCTCCACGGCATCAACTGCATCACTCGTTAATCGTCGCATTAGCCAGCGGATTCTTTTGTCCATATCGTAGTCCTCGACCAAACAACCGACTGCGAATCCGCTAATCCCAGTCCACAGTGCATGTCCTGGAATCGAACCGATTCCTCGGATTAGAGTCGTGAAACCTAGACTTAGAGAACCTCCAAAGGCGCCC
>Ga0208946_1000195_pt1 | contig 12364 bp, 10 predicted proteins | sample AOAMet2_C49A8_80_2_FD_188075 | JGI IMG/M metagenome (GOLD analysis project Ga0208946, IMG submission 188075) | Ammonia-oxidizing marine microbial communities from Monterey Bay, California, USA - C0912_C49A8_80 (SPAdes) | ecosystem: Environmental > Aquatic > Marine > Intertidal zone | place...
AACCATTAAGTCCGATAAGGAATGACACATTACATCATTTGCATTTAACGGCGCGACTTTTGTCATATTCATAATGATATGCTTATACTAGGGTAAGGAAAACTGTGGTAGTACCAGAAGGCAACTATTTTTCCGATAGTTGAACTTCTTGCAAGTAAGGCTTTTTTGTTTAAAAGCTAACTACTGAGCTACTTTTTATTTTACCATATAATCGAATAAATTAGAAATAAAGCGTCTAATCTAGGGTGTACGTGGTCTATTAGATATATTGCTTATTTTCAAGGTTACTAAATTTTTCATACATTTTCCTAACTTTTTTAGATCACTTAGGGATTTTCTTATTTTCATCAGAAGCTTCTGAGGTCCCACGAAATTTATTTAGAAACTACGTTTTCCATTTTTTTTACGTCCAGCATTTCCGAATATTGTAATATTTTAAATCTAAACTGTGACTTTTCTTTCGCAGTAAGTTCTTTAGATTTATGGACCGTTCGATGGTTGTCAGAGTTTAAAAATATGGGCTCATTGGTATTAGAACAGGCTCACTAATATTAAAACATGCGTTTTGCTCTTTTTGTCATGGTAGAATGCCACCTGTAAATTTAAATTTTATGTTAGAATATATTTATGATGTTTATGTACTGTATAACGTGATTTTACTGTTAGATGAACTTTCCAAAATAAGTTAAAAATACTAACTTTGCCATCAGTACATTTTTTAAAAATAAGTATTTTCCGCTGGAAATTTCGTGGTTTTTGCATTATTGCTTCTTGTGCGAATGATTTTCCCATGTGTTTTTTAATTCGATTTCTACGCATCGTTACTATAACTATTTGTTTCCAAAAAAAGGTTGAGAATTGTCTCGTATTTAAGGTTGTAATTATCACATACGAGAGTATTTCCTGTAGCAGGGATCGACCCATGAAAAAATCTTGGAAATTATAGCTAAGGTGTTCTGGTTTAAGCCATTTTTAGTATTTTTATCCAAATTTGTACCACGTTCCCCGTTGTAATATTGGATGTGATGAATAATTTGTAATATTCTGATTAAAATTACAGATTGAAAATGACGCGGGAACATCAGATTTTATAATACAGTCGAGTTCCCCTAATTGTGAAAGCCCTAATTCTTAAGTTTTGCAATTTTTTGTCAAACTTACGAAAAAATACGTCTAAAAAGACTACTAAATCTGGAAATGGCACCTGGTTGTTACCGTTTGTTGGACAATTACTTTTTAACAATTAAGTGACATCGACTGTAACATATTTCCAATTTTTTAGAACGTGTTGGTCCCTGTCCTCGACCAAAAAAAAACGAATTGTCAAACTAGCCCGTCAAGCGTGGCCCATTTAGCGGTATGTAAAACGAGTGGTACGAAAACCATCTTTTTTGGTCGTAAGGTTAGCTGGTCCTCCTAAATTTTTAAGCTAAATATATGGCCAAGTTTCTCCTTTCTAAAAGTATAATATTTGTGAGAATGCCATGTTCGATTATGACGTTATAGAAAAAAACTCGCTTGTCACCAAAAAGGGCGTTTTTGCCGTCAAATATTATTATACAGAAAAGGTAATCTTATTTTACACACATGATGGAGTATTAAATATTTTTCAAAATATGCTGGTAATTTTGGGTTCCCAAACTATAAACCAATGCATAAAGACCGCTTCTTTGTTATCAGCCGTTTTATAGATATCGGATAAAATATCATGGTCAAAAGGAAAGTAAAAGGTATCATAACTAACTTAAATCGAACCGAAGTAGAGTTCGAAGTAGAGAGATCCCCCCGTAACGGATTATTCTCAATGGCTCGTCTTAAATTATTGCAATTATTATTGCAAAGCATCGATCTTCAGGTATACTTTTAAACTTTGCGACTTGCTTATTAAATTTTCCAATCACGGCGATAGTTTTCTATCCAAATCTGGTGATGTAAATGGGTCACCATTCCGTTTGATTGTTTTCCCTATTATATTATATATTATTATAAATGATCAAATGGTAAATCAAAAACGATTGTCATTTCACAAACTCGATCTTACTTGAAAATGTCCTGGTGCTTTCTCAGATAGTATAGTATAGTTATATATATATAGTTATGATACCTTTTACTTTCTTTTTGACCATGATATTTTCTCCGATATGTATAAAACGGCTGATAAAAAAGAAGCGGTCTTTATGCATTGCAAATTACCAGCATCTTTTGAAAAATATTTAATTTTCGTGTTCCTTATGTTGTACCACACCACAAAGCGTTTCTAGTACTCATGTGGCTGTTGGCAGATGCCTGGGCCGTCGTTAGCGGACGCTTGAGTCGAAAACGGGCTGACTTCCCCCATTAATTAAAAGCATACAATTTTCAAAACCGAACATGGCATAGTAATCGAGTGCAGTTATTAATAACCGTATAAAATATGGGCAGTTTCTTTTATTTTAATACTGAATTGTAGTACATTCGTAATATCTAGAATAGTAGTACGCGCTTCTTATTATTGCATTTTTGAGCATGATTCATTGTGCAGTTGTAGTAGCATTACTTCATCAAATCCGAGGTTACATTTTTGACACTGAAATGGCAACGCTACCGATTTTGTGTGGCGAAATTGGTGATAAACTGAAAAAATGTGTTAACTGCGAGTTTAATGTAAAATATTTAGTCTTGTATCTAATCCAATTTTCAAAAATATATCCATGTTAGAATATTCATTGCAGACAATTGTAAATATTTAACAGGATGACGTTAAAAATTATCAATTTTTTTTTCGGAAAAATTTTGGAATATTTATTATTCAATAAGCTAATTAAAACTGAAACGAAAATTCAGATTCAAAAGTGACATTTGGAATTATTTTGTAAGCTTGATTAATATTTAGATCGGGAAATTGACCATTATATCGGCTAAATAATTCAAATAGGATAACCGACAAAATGTTTAATAAAATTGATCCAAAATGCTTATAAATGTTACCTAAACTCGTTGAAATATTTACCATGTATACCGTTTTGTTAAAATGATATTGACGTCTTTGTCAAAATAATAAATTTATATTATATAAACATTTTTCGTTCTTATACTTATTTTATTGCGATTAGTTTCGTGAAAATATTTTGGCAATTAAAGCTTATATAATTTAGGGTTGTAAAAAATTCTTACATTCAATATCCATAAATCGTTACAAGTTTATTTCAAAAGACGGTAATCATTTGAGGAAATTCAACGAGTTGGAATAGGCCTATAATAGGCGAGTTTGAATAGGCCTATAATAGGCCTATATAGGTAGCCGCAATAAGGGAATATACTATTATAAGTTGGAGCATAAAAAACTCAAAAAAATATATTTGGGTAAATATTTGGTATATCGACTGTATACACTACTCTATATCTTAACTAGGCACTACATTAACTTTGTGGCTAGTTAAGGTGTAGACTGGTGTATATAATTTAGTCCTGTTAACGTAGAATCTACGTCGTAGATGTCAAACCTGATGGATGGGCGCTCTGTATATGTTGTTGAAGAAATTTAGACGGGCCGTTACTTTCGAATCCACAATATGGACAGGGCCAAGTGCATTTAGTTACGATCCCCTGTGCATATGCGTAACATTCTTGAATCGTTCGAGAATGCCGAACAACATCTTGCTGCGAACGCATTGGCATGAAACAGTATGAGCAACACCCATAAATTGTCGGATCAAAATTATTCGGTCGTAGAACATTTACCAGATATTTTTCAGCTGTTTGGCTTTGTACCTGACTTTGAACTTGATTTTTCTGGTTACCAGCTTGCTGCGAAAAATATTGTTGCTGACGAAAGTACATCTTTTGCTGGTATGCATCCATTTGCAATCGATTATTTTGTTGGTAATATGGGTTGGCTCCTATTTGGTACGGTCCTCCGGTATGCATCATTTGTTGATATTGAATAACCTGGGGATTCATATGTGGATAATAAATCTGTCCATGCGGAACTGCATTTGATCCAAATTGTACACTTTGTGATATTGGTTGTCGTTTTGAACCACCAAATGGAGCATTCGATGGAAAAGATTGGCTTTGGCTCGGCTTCGGCGAATCGGTATCCGATCCGAATGATAATCGGCTATCACGGCCAGTGGAGAATGAAGGTGAGTTCGTTGTTCTCGTTTCGCCACCTTCAAGTCCGTATAGAAACTGTTGCTTCTTTTGGTTGTTCACTCTACACTGCTCTCCATTGTGCTGTTGCAATGACTGCTGGGTAATGAAATGCCATCCACAGGAAGAACACTACAATATAAAATTATATGAAAAAGTGGTGCGATTAGGTTTAGTCAAATTATACGAAACAAAGTATAAGCTAAAGTTATACCTTTTCTTTTAGGACTTCCGAAGCTTTCAGTCGGTATATTATGGCGAAATCTGGATGCTTTTTGTCCACATGTTCTACAATTTCTTCTTTTGAGTTAATTTCTTGGTCGCAGAAGGGACATCTGAACGAACTTTTAACTACGGATGATTCAGCTTCAGATTTTCCAAATCGCTGAGTTAATGTTTGCTGAAGTTCACATATTTGCTGTGCATGACGCTCCTGTTGTGTATCGGTTTCAAAATTCCATTTGCACACTTCGCACTTCACGTTAAGAAAAAAATTGTCACTTAGTCGAATTTTAGCATAATTTTCGACATTGTGCGCGTGAGCAACATGTGGCAAGAGGTCGGTTGTAATGTTTACAAATATACGCGGACAAAATGGACATCGAAAGACGATTTCAGAATTCATTGCCTTTTCTGAATCTAGTTTAGAATTTAGCGCCATTATCATTAATTCCGTTCCATCGGAATCGATTGTTACACCAAAATTCAACCGAAATGCTTTAAACTTTGAACAATTTTTTTGTTGCGATAATTGCTGATGTCGCGTGAGTTGGTCCTCGGACATACACCGATATCCACAAGCGCTGCATTGATGGGGCAGATATCTCGAGGTTGAGCGAAATCGGATATAATCAGAGGTTGTGTGCGATTGTTGCATGTGTTGGGATAAATCCATTATTCGCTCCGACTTGTATGCACAATTATTGCAATCAAATTTGAATGATTTCGGATACGGATTTAAAGTGCGCAATAGTAAAGCACCAATGTCCACATGCATCCTTTTGGAGGGTAGACCGGACTTATACGGCTTCGAAGTGCGTGGTCTTTTTTGTCCATGCTCCTCCTTGGCTAAGGTAGATTCGATTTCATCATTACAAATTGGTTCATGTTTTACTGTAGCGTCTTCATCTATTGAAAGAATATCTGGTGCATCATTTTCATCCTGCTCAATTGTTATAGATTCCACATTTTCAACTGTAATTTCACACATACCAAGCAATTGATCATTATCGTTGTCTTCACATTCCGAGTTTATTATCGAGTTATTTCTAACTTCTTCATCAAGATCAGACGTACTCTTCTCGGACTCTGTATTTTCAACAGCTGATGATTGGGTGAAATGTTCTTGAACAATTTCTTCATCCTCCTCAGTTGGTTTTACAATTTGCTCCGATATCAGTATTTTGGAACTAGAGGTATCTGCTAGATCTTCTTTCGCCGCAGGTTCGTTCGGTACAATACTAGAATCATCCGGGATTTTATCCTCCGCTTCGGTGACTGTGCGCTCCTTATTTACATTTTCTACTGGTACAAACTGTAATTCGTTGTTAGCACTGGCTATGTTATCCTCTACTTCGGCCTCTTGACCTGTCTGTTTATCCGGTGTCTTAATTCCTTCTTCAGGTCTTTCAGATGGCTTTTCCGGTCCAATTGGCTCTGCTGGTTTCTCTTCCGGTTTAGTGACATCTGCGGCAGGCAATGATGTTTTTATTTCATCAGGGTTAGCCTCAGATGCATTTGACTGTACCGTCTCAGGTACCGCTGGCGGTGTATCGGGTTTTATATCGGCCGATGGAATATTTTCAGCATTGAGTTTCAATACTGGCAGCGAGTCTCGAGTTAACAGTTCCTGCTTCCATTTCCTATTGCGGGTACAAACGGCTTTTGCTTCATGAAAGTGATTTTTAATCTGACCTTCCGTAAAAGCCCAACCACATCCTTTGCATACAAAGGGAGATTCGGTAGTTGGTGTTGTTCGAAATTGAACATAGTTATCCCGTTTGTGATTTTTCCGAACATGTGTAGATAATAAACTAAACATGCGATGTCCAAATCCACAGTCTCCAATCGGACACAGATACTTTCCGTCACCTGACTCGCGTCTAAGTGATTTCAAAATAGTTCCGGCAGCTGCCATAGACTCTTGATCTGCCTCCGCCTTGTGTGATTTCTGTATATGATTATCAAGTTTGCTCTGTGATGTATACATTCGTCCGCATTTATATGGACACCGTAAAAAGTTATCCTCTGATACGATCTCTTTTTGTTCAGATTTGGGAGCTGCGTATTGATTTTGCAGTTCGATATTTTTCTCGCACCGATTCTTTTCCAAATGTTTGGATAGACTTGACCGCGTTGTGTAGTGAAAGTTACACGCATGACATTTTACGGGCAGTAGATGACTTTTCTTTAATCGAAATCGAATATTTGCTTCAGGGTGGCGATACATGTGGGTTAGGATGATATGTAATTTACCGTGAAATTTGCAACCAAGTGGACAAGTATACTCTGGCTCTGGCTCTTTTGCATCTTCATCTGAATCGGGCTTTATGCATGTCGACCGCTGGTAATGTTTCCGTAGACTTTCATTTCCAGCAAATAGCATGTTACACCCAGAACATTTTAAGGGTAAAATTTTCATATATTCTTTGCATGTGCGAAACTTCTTATAACTATCTGCGTGAGAATAGTTAACATGCTGAATAATTCCACGGCGTGAACATGTCATTTTACAAAATGGGCAATTGACGATATCTCTACTGCTAGGAGTGGGCTTACTTGCTTCCGCTTTCTTCCGGGTAGTTGGCGCAGAATATTTTGGAGAACGGGGAATTAAAACAATATCTTCCACAACTTGTGGTTTATCTTTTACTTCGTCCGATTCCGGTGAGGTTTCGGGGGTTTCCTCTTCTTGCGTATCACCAGAAACTTGGAATGCAATTTCAATTTCCTTTTTCTCCAAATCAATACCTGTAGATGTAGGCAAGCTTAATGGTGCTTCCACTGGTTCTCTTTCGTCAGCTGGAAAATATATTTCGAATTCCTCGACTAAATTTTCGTATCGTACTTGTTTCGAAAAGTTTTCACCCGCTGTTTCTGTCGGTAATATTTTTCGATCATGTTCCTGTTCGCAATGTTCACTCAGCTGGGCGGGCCATGTACTAAAATAAAGTATTATATGATTGTATGTTATGCAAATATTTTTGATAATATAGCCTAACGACCATGATGGGAAACATTTCTATAAATACAAATGTTGTAATATAAGCAAAAAGTTATTTTTCGGTAAAGGTGGGTATGCATTATGGTGTCATGACTCAGAGTCTCAGATCCAACCAAATAACATTTTTCTGGTGGAGCAAATATTACAAAAAAAAAGAAACAGTTCTTTCCAATTTTCCAAAAAATCCTATTGGGATTCTATATCAATATTTCCAGCTGAAAAAACGTCAGCCCACCAACCCATTGTGGTCAAAAGTAAATTTTATGTTTTTTTTATATATAATTCAGATCCCACCAAACTTATTTTTTGGTGAAGCAAATATTAGAAAAATCTGAAGCAAAAGTTGGGACCCATGACACCCCAGTACGCCAGTACCCCAGTACCCGTTTACTTCGACTTCTATAGTTAGACCTTTTTCAAATGTGGCCCTATCATAATAGGTCGGATTAAAGTTTTGGCAAAAAAAGTCGAAGTAAAGTGAGCGGGTCGAAGTACAGAAAAGGTCGAACTGATTCGTACCCGTAAAAGTCCTCTCGATTTGTTATAAATTACTTTCGACGAAATATTAATAATCTTTAGTTTAAATGTGACTGAAAAATGTCAGTCCAGAAAGGATCGAAGTTCGACCATTGAACTAATGGGTAGGTCAAAATAGGACATTATACCGTGCGGTGAAAATTGGGTAACTCACTAAAATTTGCCTAATCTAACAGCGGCATTTGTGAAATATGGTTTATAATCCGAGCCGCTTTTACAGATCCCTCAAATATCGGGTGTTAAACGAAACCTCAGACCAAGATATCAAATCAAAATTAAAAAAAATCCTATATATACTGAGTGTGTGCAAAACACATATTATTTTGTTAAACCATTTTTTACAGAAGCAGCTAAAAAGCGATTTTAATATTTTATCCACCTTGTTCCGCTTTGTAATTTGTACTGTACAATATACTAGACTAATCATATCAGCTCGGCATGTGGCTCATCGCCCGATACACTCTAGGCCCTATCATGAACAAACCTGTCAAATAGACAATCATTGCATTTGTAATGAGCTAAACGGTGCCGTGACAAAATATGCTGTTTAATCTTCGAACACGCATCTTTCTTATTCTTACAAACCAAACCACAAATTGGACAATTGATGGATTTTGCAAATTTTGCTGCGTCTATAATTATAGTTCGTTTTTATCCCTTTTCAGACTTTTTTTTATTATACCTTCTAATTTAAAACGATCAAGGGAAACAAATGGCGAACGCATTTTAGTTTCATCTCTTCCAACAATTAATAAATCAGCATTTCTTAAATATTCCACAGGTGGAAATATTGGCTTTATCTTTTCTTTTCGAAGTTTATATTTTACCAGTACACATTTTTCGTTATTTACCGGTCCAAAATGACTTCGTTTGGCACCACCCAGGCCACATTTCCGACACTGATTTGATACAATTAACCCATTGGTCGCGGTTAAATAATATTTTCTCTCGCCATGTACTGTTCGAACATGTTCCAGTACATCTTCTTGATAATGAAAAAAATCGCAAAAAAGACACTCCATTCTTGTGTTTGTTAGATTTATATTTTATGCATGGTTGGACCGTACTTTTTATTTTATTTTTGTTATCTCTTGTTTGGAGTTGTGTTCATCAGTGTGGGAGTCTCGCTCTCTCTTGCTCGCTCTCTTTTTGCGTTCGTGTGTTAGTTTTTTATTTTACTTGCTAAGTGTTGGTTTGGCCGGAGGGGTGTTGGTTAGAGGGACCAGACGGGCCCGATGCTACATAGATTGACTCCTTTGCCATGTCGATCACGGGCCGAAAGATACCTCGACCCAACTTACCTGGACCTAATGTGTCTAACAGACTTGGAAAAAGGAACTTATCTGAAATTATTTATGTGAGTTAGGATATGTTAAAACTTTATAACGTGTTTAACAATTCATGGAATGGATAACTTAAGATCCATCTCGTAGGATTAGTTCAAGAAAAACCCATCTTCCTATAAATATGTATAAATGAACCATGGTTTGGACTGGAAAAACTTTTAAAGTTATACGAGTATTAAAAAGGATTTTTAAGTACCTCAAATACTTTTTTTGCTACAAGGTCATCATAATTTAGGTTTTTATGTTTCCTTTTATAAATAATCAGTAAAATATTTACGTATAAATGATATGTATTGTAATTTATTTTCATAGGAACAACCGTAGGGATTACTCTTTCAAAAAATAGTCAGGCACCATTATACCGAAATTGCAAAAATAATGAACAAAACCAATTGCGGTCGTACGGTACGACCGGGTCGTACCAATAGTACCGGAGGGATATTTTCGACAAAGAACTAAAACCACCTAAAACAACCAATACTAAAATCACCAAAACTGACTACAGTCGATACCTATAAATCGTTACGAAAATGGTGATTTTCCAAAAAAATGATGATTTTTCAAAAAAAATCAGCTAAAAAAAAATTATAAATCGTTACGGTTTTTTGGAACTTTTTTTGTAACGATTTATAGGTATCGACTGTAAAAGTGCCCCTAAATTTTTGATGATTTTAGTAATGGGTTTTTTTAGTAATGACTGTTAGATAAAGAGTCTACCTTTTTTACATCAATTTTTTCCCAAAGGTAATAAAAATTTTGGTATAAAAAAGGTAAAATTTGTGGTACAAAAAAAGTTGGGAATCAAGAATTAGGCATTTTTTGTTATCGCCTAATATTTTTACGCCAAGAGCATTTTTTATAAACGAAAAGAGTATTTTTACGGCTTTTAGTTAACCCGTAGCGGCCGTGTTGCCGAAATTTTGGGTAACGGACTTATTTGGTAAGTTTGGGTGCTTAAACGTTGCCGGAGAAAAAAACGGCAAATTTAGTTCTGCTTATTTTGAGCTTAACCATTTTTGTTGAATGACCGAAAAGGGGCCAAAAATAATACATGTATATATTATACCTATATTCACGCGACAGCCCTGCTGACGAGATGGTTTGCTGATGCAAGAAGGCAACTTTTTTTCCGATAGTTGCTCTTCTTGTACGAAAGGTTTTTTGTTTTAAACAATACTTCTAATAGAAGTTGACTACTGAGCTCCTTCATAAAATTATATGAGAATCTTTTTCAATTCTTCCACGACGAGTTTTGTGTTTTTTATACAACACGAATTTATTATGGAGCATATAATCGAACATGTTAGAAATAAAGCGTCTAAGCTAGGATGTCAGTGGTCTAGTATATATATTGGTTATTTGCAAGGTTTTGGGGAGTATGAAATTTTTCAAAACTCTTTTTAACTTTTTTTGTCTATCACTTAGTTCATAGAACATTTTTCTGGTGGAACAAAGTAATCGGTAGTTCCAATAAAAACTTTCTTACCTAAAATCTCTTGACGTAAATGTATTTTGGTTATATGGTCATTTTCTATTATTTTTCAGAACTTGCTGAGGTCCCACTAAAGGCGAAATTTATCTAGAACTATACTCATTATTTTTATAATTTTTTTCGATTTTTACGTTCAGGGTTTCAAATTATTGTGACATTTTAGGATTTACCGATGACAGCCTAGGCTAGGCGATCTTTTATTGCCAATTTTCGTCCTTGTTGGATAATTAGACCCACTCTGGTCTGAGGTATCAACGGTCTATTTGGGGCTGCAATTTTTTTTAATTTCAACAAAATATGGGGATGTGCATATTTTCCAGCTGCATGCATAAAATATCCAACCTTCAATGTAATGAAAATAAGAACCATTTTTGGTCGATTTACTTGTAAGAACGATCAAAAATCTTGTAAATTATAACTAGGTTGTTCAGATGCGGTACAGTGCATACGCCCCTGATTGATACGTTTTCCCTTGATACGCTTTTTAACTGTTACAATAAAAAACCGAAATGTCAAAAATATGCTCCAAAATTCTTACATTTTCCCTAATTGAGACGTTTTCCCTTATTGATACGCTTTTTATTTCAACAAATCGTTAGGGCGTATTTACTGTAAATAATTTAGAATATTCTGATTCAAATTATAGATTGGAAATGACGTGGGAACATCAGATTTTATGATAACATACACCCGGGCTATCATTGGGAATTTAAATTTCCAGTCCGATTTTTCTTACCGAAAAGTCTACAAAATTATGACTGTAAAAATCGCAGAAAATTTTAGGGTGGGGTCTTCGAGCCTATGACAACTTTTTTTAATCAGAATATTATAATTTATTTACCACATGTGGCCACATCTGAATACGCTAGTTATAATTTCGAAGAGTTTTGACGTTCTATCCCTGTGACAGGAATTACTCTCGTATGTGTCTTACCTACGTGTCTTACGTACGAGAATATTCTCAACCTTTTTGGAAAAAATAGTGGTTATTGCAACAATGCGTAGAAATCGTATTGAAAAACATATGGGAAAATTATTATTCGCACAAGCAGCAAAAATGCAAAAACCACGAAATTTCCAGAGGTCGCTTTTTTCGGACGCCCCAGTGCAATTGTTATTTCAGTGTAATTGTTATTCCAGTGCAATTATTAGAAATGGCATATACTTACCAGTTGATAAAAACCGCCAATTTCAATTAAAAAAATCCGGTTGGGCATTCACGCCGGCATGGAACAAGCTTTCAAATAACTTTTTTGATTTTCATGAAATATTTGCCTAATCCTTAGGTAGAAAACGACAGGTCGGATTTTACCATGACAAAAAGTGCAAAAATCCTATTTTTTTCATGACCAGTGAACCCAGACTTTTAAACTCTGACAACGAGCGAACGGCTCATAAATCGAAAGAACTTGATGGGAAGTAAAAACCACAGTTTAGTCTTTTCTATGACTCGAAAGTTAGGGCTCTAACTTAGTTTTTTCTGTCAAATTTGTCCCAACTATTAAATCGTCCAAAATGGTTCTTATCCAGCCACCAACCCAAAAATAATTATTTTGTTCCACCAAAAGATTTCTGTTGTGGGTACAATTAGATGTAATAAGGTCTCAAAAGCTAGAGTTATTAGATATAAATATT
>Ga0208946_1000199_pt1 | contig 12268 bp, 6 predicted proteins | sample AOAMet2_C49A8_80_2_FD_188075 | JGI IMG/M metagenome (GOLD analysis project Ga0208946, IMG submission 188075) | Ammonia-oxidizing marine microbial communities from Monterey Bay, California, USA - C0912_C49A8_80 (SPAdes) | ecosystem: Environmental > Aquatic > Marine > Intertidal zone | place...
ATATTTGTCCTAATTATGGGACAGGACCTTACAGTCGCATACCTGGCAAACATGTGTTAGTGGAAAATCAAATGATGTGGCCAATTCAGTTGATCCCAACTGAAACCATCATCACAATTGTTAGGTCGTAATTCTGTCAAGAATATTAAAAAGATGGTAATATCAAAAAATAGATACTGTACGTCGTGTAAATACCTTACTACGTTTATCGATACTTGTACCCTGTCCTCATTAGTCCCTGACCATGTGTTACTCTAATTTTTTGGTTTAGATTGTTTGACCAAATTTTGATTTTCTATAATAGCGTAATTTACGTTTTTGATTTTTTTGACTACCGGAAGATTTAGTAACTCACCCGCGTTATATTATATAACTTATATATCTATTATATAAAAATCAAAATTATTTCACCTAACCAATTATGGTGCCTACTTTGTTTGGACTACAATTTGTAACCGGAATTTAACGAAAAATTTTAAAAATTTTCACGCTGAAAGATTTACAAAATTGTTTTTTTGAGCAAATAAAGCTCTAATAAATAAATCAAAAAAATATATATATATAAAAGCGCAAAATCATAAGATTTTTGATCGAAACAACAATTGTACTCATAATTACGCACGCTTAGCGCGTTTTTAAGAAAATTCATGGTGCGGATCGGAATGACAATTACACCAACATCAAACATGCAGCTGGAGACGCTAAAAACTTGAAAGAAATACCGGAAATTTTCTGGCTTATGAAATTATGTATTTAATAAAGAAATATATTTAGAAATCCCACCAACAAGTCCATGACAGCACAGTGCTAAAACGGTCCGAAAATTCGAAAATTAAGATTTTGATCAAAAATTCAATCTTTGATTAAATTCCATCTTTTGAGTTTTGATCAAAACTTTAATTTGTGATCAGATTTTTGACCAATTTCTGATTTTTGTTTTCCAAATCAATTGTGACAAACCCGCTATCTGTACAGTACCGATGGATGTGCAGACTACAGACTGGTCTGTAATAACCTTGAATTTCGGACCGTTTTGGCCGAGGGGCTTGTTTTTGGCTGAGGGATCTATAAACATGTGGGTACACAAAACAATGGACGTTAGTATATTTTCGCTCTATGGCTAGCATTGGCTATACATAAGAATATGGTAGCGATTATTTGACTTTGGAATTGAGTACTCTTAGGGAATTCTCGTGATGATTATGTGTTAGGAATTTTATTCGAAAATATGAAATTCGTAGGTCTAATCTACATTTTTGTCAAAAATTCCGATTTTCCGACCAATGTTCCAATTTTTGAACAAAATTCTAACTTTGACCAACATTTCTATTTTTTTTAAATACATGTTTCGATTTATTTTAAATCATCGTCGGTTTTGGACAGAACCGGACAAAACCGACGATGATTTCTATTTTTGCTACAATTTTAATTTCAAAGTTTGAATTCCAATTCCGATCAAAATTCAAATTTTTGACAAAACCATTTCTTTTTTTTAAACCAAAGACTTTCTTCAAAGTTCTTGGATGTTTATCCAAAATTTCGAATTTTTTAATCAAAATTGTTTTCCACCCCAATTTATTCGTTTACGCCTTTTTTAAGAATATTTCTTCTAAAATTGACCAAATTCCACTTCGTGTACGCATGTTTTTGATCCCGAAACTACTTTTGTACTTTTAGTACATACTAATTTACACCCAAGAAATAATTAAAAAATAAAATAAATCAAGATAAAATAAAATTATATAACTGAAAAAAATTTTAAAGCTAGTTTTGCTAATACTTTGACGATGAGTCATTTTCACACTTAGTTATTATAGATTAGCCAAATTCATGGTCAAACCCATTATAGGTTATATTTACAAAATAATTCGAAAGCAAATATACCCAGATTTCGCCAGAATTTTCGGTGTCAATTTAGAAGAAAGTATAGAATTTCAAAATTTTCAACATTTTTGTTGACTATTTTTTTGACCGAAAATTCCAAATTGACCAAAAATTCCCGATTTTTACTATTAGTAAAACGTTTGTGATTTTTGCCAGCCAAAATTCCTTCTATATTTAAATGTAATTTTGGCTATATTTTCATCATCTAAAATAAAAATAACCAATTTTTTATCGAATCGCATAAATGTGGTTACGAACTTCATAAACATTTTTATTACCAAATAGGCCACCAAAAATCGTTATTTCGAAATAAAATAAAAATACTAAAAATATATTATAGTTACTCATTAAAAATATATACAGTCGAGGCGTATACATCGTTACGCTTTTTCGACCTTTTCTGTTCTTCGACCATTTTCATATCTTCGACCTTTCTGTACTTCGGCTCGCGTACTTCGACCGTTTTGCAAATATGGACTTCTACGTACAGTTTTGGTCGAAGTAAAGTTTTGGTCGAAGTATGGGGCATCAGTTCGACTTTCTATGTATTTTACTTCGACCAAAGTACTTCGACCTCTGCTTCTCGACCACTAAACCCAAGGAATATTCAAAAATTTTTCAATTGAAAATTATATTTTCATCGCCCGTGTGATCTATAAATCAACACGAAAGAAAAGTGTATTTCTTTTTTCTAAAATAAAACGCACCTGATGGGATTATAAAATATCAAAAAATAATATTTGTTATGCTAAAATAAATTTGTTAATTTTAAGGTGGTCAGTATATCACCAACTTTTGCGAAATTTATCTTTATTTTGCTTACGAGCTAATAATGTTAGGTTAACTTAGTTACGTTTTCACGTGATAATGGAATGCGACAAAGGAAATATTATTTTATTTTTGACCAAAATTTCGATATTTGACCAAAACTACGCTTTACGTTTTGACTTTTGGTGAAAATTGCAATTTTTGTTCAAAATTTTGATTTCTGATGGACATTTCGGTTGCTTACTAAAATTTCGATTATTGGTCAAAAAATCGAGTTTTATTCAAAATTTCGATTGTTGACCAAAATTTCGATTTGTTATTCAAAAATTTTGATTTTGACCAAAATTTTGATTATTACCCAAAATTTCGATTATTACCCAAAATTTCGATTTTTGTTCAAAATTTCACATAATAATAGAATGCGACATAGGTAAATTTATACAATTTGTACTTATCTGAAATTGTATTGGCCAAAATTATGATTTTCACCAAAATTTCCTTTTGTCCATCAAATCTAGAATTCTTCACCTAAATTTCCATTTTTCGAAAAAAATCGAATATTGACCATACCGCAGGTAATTTCAGTTTGTAACTGCCCTCAATTTTTTAAAACAAAATTTTGATTTTCCAACTAAAATTCAATTTACCCAAATTTCGATTTTTCCTCATGTTTTCAAAAACATCGATTTTTGGGTAATAGTTCGATTTTTGACCTGAGGGAATTTTTGAGTAAAATTTTTGTCTGATAATATTTTTTGTGAAATTTGGAACCTAAATTTCATTTTTCAGTTATTTTCATTTTTTTTTTCATTTTTCACCTTTCGTTATTTCGAGCTAATATAATTAAAATAAACGAAGTTACGTCTCACGTGATAACGAATGGTATGCGTTCGTAGGCTGAAAAGACCGTTCGTTTTTTACATACCGAAAAGCCACAAAAACAGAGTACCGTATTATGCCAATTAAATGATTGGTCACGTCACCAACATTCCTGCACGTTCACGAACTCGGTTTAAGCGCTTTCATGCCGGTGCACCGATGGTGGCCAGCTTTTTTTGTCAAAAACAAAATGATTGAAAACCTTGAATACCTTTTTGTAACGGAGTTTACTAGTTTTTAAACTAAATATTTTACTAAACCAAATGATTTTGGCTATATTTTAAGATATAATTTTTTCTATAATATTTTTCTAGAATTTTTCTATAATATTTCTACAATGTTTTTACACTTTTTCTATAATATTGTTCTATAATTTTTTGCTATACACTGTTTAGCCTGGTGTAATATGTTTCTATAATTTTGTTTATAATTTTTCTACAACTTTTCTATAATATTTTGCTATAATTTTTCTATAATTTTTTCTATAATTTTTTCTATAATTTTTTCTATAATTTTTTCTATAATTTTTTATATAATTTTTTCTATAATTGTTTCTATAATTTTTTCTATAATTTTTTCTATAATTTTTTCTATAATTTTTTCTATAGTATTTTTCTATTTTATCATTTCAATTTTTGTTTGTTTTCATTTGTTCTATTTTCTTTCATCCAGAAGTTCCAGAGAATGTGTTCAATTTTCTAGCCTGGCTTATTTATTAAATTTTATTTATTTTTTTTCGTTTTTTTTTGGTTTGCATTTTTTCATTTTTATTTTATGTTTGACTTTCTCCTTTATTGCCCTACTTAATTTATTTATTTCTGATGTTTTTCGTATTATTTTTTAGTATTTAATTATTAATTTTTCCTTCTGTATTTTTCATTTTATCCATATTTAATATTTTTAATTTTTTGTCTTTATTTTTCATTTTTTCCCATTTCATTATTTTCTACAAATATCTTTTCCGTTTTTCACTTTTCCTTAGTTTTAATTTTTACATATTTATTCTTTTGGTGTTTTCATTTTTGTTTAGAAATTATTTTATTTCTAAATGAAATAGTTAACATTCCTGTGCGTTCAAAGGCTCGATCATTAAAGTACACCGATGGTGGATGGAATTTGGTTCTATTACGTAATGCCATAATTATAATATATTATCATCTAAAACATATTTAAAGTTCAAATATTAAACTTTCATCCAAAAAAAACACAAAAAAATTACGAAAAAAAAAAATTATTTGTAATTGCCCCATGTCAAGGTTTAACTCCCCACGCCCCTTTTAGTTAGGCAAAAAAAGCGCGCCCCACTTTTTTTCTGTTTTACGAAAATCAACTACACATTCCACGCTTGCTAGAATCCAACTGCGGAAACCGAAAAAAAAATAATATTGCGTAGGCACAAGCGCCTGCATTTGAATTTATCAATATAATGATTATTCAAAAGAAAAACCTACTTGAAAAACCTGTACATAATCTCATTGTCTAAAAAATATTCATAAGTAGTATAAAGGGGGCATCGAAAAAAAACGCCCGTCGAATTTTTACTGTAACAAAATTCCTTAAATTTCAAATGAAAATTTATATGTTTTAATAAATATAAATTACTATAAATATAAATAAATCAGAGTCCTAAAAATAAGATCTAGCTAAAAAAAAGAGAGCGAAAAAAAATATTGAAATGTTTGTATTCGTCAGTTTAGAAGAATTTTACTTGACCTTGACAATGAGGGCGAAATCTTAGTGTGGTATTGGCTAACTATAGTGTTCTGTCCTACGGGGCAAAAATTCTTTCAAGATCACCATAGGGGCCCCAAAATTGATAAAACCGATATAGAACTAACATGTGAATGCCTGCATAGACAGCCAGCAGACATTTTGTTCAAAAAAAAAATTTTTTTTCAAGCAAAAAATTCCAGAGAATTTACGGGAATTTAGGTAAGACCCTAGGTGAGCTACTCATCATGCTCATCTTCTGCCATAGATAGAGCAATACAATTTGGACCCTGAAGTCGCCCTCGCCATCATTTTTTTTTTCATTTTTTTAGTTTTTTTTTTCAAGATCAATTTTTTTGAGCGCTATTCCGCCAAACGTTTTAAACATCGAGGCCATATAATCAACAGTACACATAAAAAAGTGTACGGAGAAAAAAAAATACTAGATAAAAAGATACTAAAAAAAATACGGCGGCGGCACTTTGATCACAGTTTTACGAAAAAAAAATAACTATCCGAAAAATAAAAAAAATAAATTATACGAAAAATACAGAGATTTTAACCCACTGATTAAGGTTTTCCGAGAGAAACATAAACAAAAAAAACATTTTCGGGAAAAAAATTTCAACGAAATTATGAAGCTTGAAACAGGTATGTTTTATGTCTTTTAGCTTAGTGTGTTTTTTTTATATTATGAGATAAAATAGATTTTTTTATTGTTATTGATGTTTTTCAGTGTTACAAATATGCTTACTACTATCCGGCCTTTTTCTCGCGGTTGAGGCCGGTAAAAAAAATAAGGGCACTAGCCGAAGTAAATCGAGGAATAGCAAAAAACAAGAATTTCGCATAGGGGTTGAAAAAAATATTAAAAATTAAAAAAAAAATTCGTTAAAAATTTAGAGATATTTTTTATTATTTGTTTTGTTCAAGAAAAATATTTTTGCACAATTTGCAAGATAACAAAAACCCAAAATTTTTCAGCACATTTTTGACAGGCTTTTCGACAAAAGAATTTTGGAAATCAGCTTTTTGAACCTTTTTTAAACTTATTTTTGGAATTGTTTTTTCATATTCTACAGGAATTGTAAACTTTTTCGAAAGTTTTTTTTTAATTTCGATTTTTTCTGAATTTCGATTTTATTTTATCTTTCAATTTCGATTTTTTCTGAATTTCGATCTTTTTTTTAATTTACATGTTTTAAGGGAACTTCATATTTTTCGTCTGTTTTTCTTTCACATTTTTCAGGAATTTCGATATTTTATGGAATTTCATTTTTTGTAAATATTTTTTTTCAACCCACACGTAGAAATTGTGATTTCGATTCAAATTCAAATTCTCGCGCCAAAAAATCGAGCAAAGATAAATGCCTGCCGTTTTGGAAGGTGCGGCCGTTCAAATGTTCCAAACAAAATATGGTTGATGGAAATAGTAAAAAATGTCACAAATTTGAATGGAAAATTGTATCTGACAAAGATCATGCCGACAAAATTAAACCCAAAAAATCAGGTAATTATTTATTTTTTTTAATTTATATGATTCGTAAAATTTATTTTTAAAATTTTCCAAATATCGAAATTAGTGAAAATCGAAATTTTGGCGAAAGTTTCGCCGCGAAACATCGAAATTTTGGCGAAACATCGAAATTTTGGCGAAACATCGAAATTTTGGCGAAACATCGAAATTTTGGCGAAAATCGTAATTTTGGCCAAAAAACGAAATTTTGTCTAAAAATCGAAATTTGATTAAAAATCGAAATTTGGTGAAAATCGAAATTTGATTAAAAATCGAAATTTGGTGAAAATCGAAATTTGATTAAAAATCGAAATTTGGTGAAAATCGAAATTTTGGCCAAAAATAGATGTCAAAAATCGAATTTTTCATTTTTTTTCAAAATTTAGATATTTTTCTTCAATGTCCTAAAGATCAAAAAATATATTATTTTTTAAATTTTACACTGACCGATGCACTTTTTTGACACACCCTATTTTAAACTCGAACAATACGGTATTGATACTATAAATTGAACAAAAAACGAAAATAATGAACGCAAAAAATATTGAACAAAAAAATAATAAATTAAAAAAAAAGTTGAATTAAAACATTGTTTTAATTTATTTAGTCAGAAAAACGTATAGGTATAAAAAAACTGGTCGGTTATCAGGTGATTTAAATTTTTTTTTTAATATTTGCCCCAGCCTGGTCGCTGGGGGGTAAAATACAATGGAACTATTGTACGGTAATTATGGTCAAATATATTTTACTATTGTGTAGGAATCAGTTTTTTAAATTAAACAATTAACCGGAAGCAATAACCGGCAATATTCTGTATGATATCCCATATCGAACTTTTTTACGACTTATTTAATTTGTTTTGTGTTTCATTATTTTTTCACAAAAAAATCAAGTCTCAAATTTAAAAATCCGAAAAATGAAAACTTATTCGACACAGAATTTTATGGGCTTTCCAACGGTGCCAAAATATTTTAGAAATTTCTAATTTTATTCTTTACAAAAAGCGCATGCAATTCTATGGGTATGGCTTTTTTATGATTTTTTTAGACGACTTTTTGAATAATCTGTATTCAATTTTTCATCTTGAAAATGGTTTTATCTAATTTATATAATAGGTCATACGCTTCGCCTAGGTCTTATGATATTGATTTTACGATTAATTGATTTTGAAATTATAAATAAATTTTTGACATCAGTTTTTTTTTCGAAAATTTTTTTCCTAATTTATATTTTTGAAAATTTTAAAGTATCTTTACACTTTTCAATTGTGTTTTTTGTTTTTGTTTTTAAAGACTTGTTGAACTTGAAGTTTTTAATTATTTTCTTTGTTAATTTCTTTGTTACATTTTTTCTGGAATTTCGAGCGGTCTTTTTACAACATCTGGGTATTTTTGGTCAAAATTTAGATTTTTAAGCAAATTACGATTTTTGTCCTAATTTCGATTTTTGCCCAAATTTCAATTTTTGTCCAACATTTAGATTTTTGACCAAATTTCGATTTTTGACCAAATTTCGATTTTTGACCAAATTTCGATTTTTGGCCAACATTTCGATTTTTGGCCGACATTGCGATTTAGAAATTTAGATTTTTGACCACAGAAAGTTCAGAAAGGTTTTTGCATCGAGGTGGCGCCTAAGTCAGGATTATTTTACTACTATGAACTCTGTCTAGTAGTCACATGCTATAGACTATAGGCAGGATATTCAATCTTGTTATTTAATAAGTTATTTTATTATTTTAACGCGAGTCGGATATTCTCTGTATATTGATCGTATAATTTTCGAGACTCAATGGCACCTCGATTGTATTAATAAGTAGGAACCATTTTTTCCTTATTTATTTATTATTTTTTTTTCGTGTGTTTCGTGAAAAAGAAATGACTTGAACTTCGGACACGGCACTTAAGTTTATGACTCTGAGTACTTTGGAATTTTCAGAAATATGTTGGAAAAATATTTTTAGGATCGAAATTTGGTCAAAAATCGAAATGTTGGCCAAAAATCCAAATTTGGTCCAAAATCGAAGTTTGGTGAAAAATATAAATTTGGCGTCAAATAAAAAAATTTTCCAAACATTTAAATTTGGTCAAAAATCTAAATTTGGTCCAAAAGTTTGGTGAAAAATCTAAATTTGGTGTCAAATAAAAATTTGTCCAAAAATTGAAATTTGGTCAAAAATCGAAATAGTGGTCAAAAATTGAAATGTTTGCCAATTTCGAAATTTCGTCAAAAATCGAAATGTTGGCCAAAAATCGAAATTTGATCAAAAATCAAAAGCTGGTCAAACATTTGGTCAAAAATCTAAATTTTGGGCAAACATTTATATCCACATTATGGACCACATACGTAGGGTAAATTCAGTCGCAACGATTTTGGCTTGTTTATTTTGAACTGACTTGAACTTCCTGAGTAATTTGGAATTTAGGATTTGAGAGAAGTTTATTGACCATGACGGTCATGCGGGGTCATATTTTTGAAATTGGCGTGATCCGATAATTTCAAAAAATATGACCGCACATGCCCGTTACGGTCAGTAAACTTCACGCCGTGACACCACGGTTTTCTGGAAACCAATTACAAAAAAAAAATAACAACATTTTCTAAACAAAACAAAAATTTGCGACAAAATTCACATGACTATTTCTTCAGGCGCTGCTCCAAGCCGCTTTCTGATGATTTCTGCGCGCCAAACCAAAGACAAGCAAGCTCTTGCCATTTTCGAAACCAAAACGTTTCGAGTGTCAAAAAAGAATCGCTGCTTAAAATTTAAACAAACCGTTTATTGTAAACAAAACTGTGACATGCACCCGTACGGCGTTATGATGCTCCGAGTCAGTATTGAATTTGGCAAAAATCGACAAAAATCGACCGGAAGCAGCATTAAAGCGTGGGAAAGAATCGATGCAACGCAATCCGGAGAATGGTTAGACTCCTCCATTGATATCACCAAAGTACTCCGAGAAAAGAAAAAACGCATGGTAAGTTTTATCTACATTAGTTACAGTACTCCGGACTGTTACAAGAATGTCAAAAAAGTGTAACAGTCCGGGAACATTAGTTTTTTAGGCGTATTTTTTTTCGAAAATTTGGAAAAAAAATCGCAAAAGGTAACAGTCTGGGAGTGAGTACTGTATTAGTTCGTGCTCAAATTTAAATGTCCAAAAATTAAAAAAGTCCGTAAAATTCCGAAGATGTGCTGTTTTGTAAGATACAACAAATGTTTTTTTTTTTCAAAAAATTCTCCAAAATATTTTTAAAAAAATTCTCAAAAATATTTTTCAAAAAACCCACAAAAATATTTTGGAAAACTCGGAAAAAAAATGTCCCGTGTTATTAAGAATCGGTACCGATTCTAAAAAAACACTATTCTAGAAACTTGTTCGAATTGTTTTTGCCGCCCAGCGTGGAACCGCTCGTGATGCACTAGTTGCAATCGACGACCTTCGCCTTGGCCGATGTGAAAAACCGAAAAGATCCCGTCCAATCTGTAAGTATTTTTTTAATCCAAAGGAAATAATCCCCGCAAAATATAGCTGAAATATAGCTTATGAAACTAATTTACCCGAAAAAATTGCACATCAAAAATTTTATGATAAAATTTATACTACAAAAATTTCGAACTTTTGGGTCAGTTAATTTCTTATGACCAAAATTTCGATATAGTGACCTAGACTCCGTGTGATCAAATTTTGATCATTTGACCTATGAATCATTTAGTCAAAAATTCTGAATTTGAAAATATATTTTTTTCTGTCAGAAGATAGATTTTTAACCAAAAATTTAAATTTGCCATATCATCATATTTGTCATCATCATATCCTATGATGAAATTCAGATCTTTTGACCAAATTTCAATTTTTGACAGTAGAAAAAAAATATATTTAAAATTTTTTTTACAATAAGACCTTCAAAAATAGCTCCAAAATTTCTCAAAAAAAATTGCAAATTTTTTTTTACAGGTCACTCGCGGACAGACCGAAGTCACATAGTTTGAATACTTTTTGACAGTAAGATATATATTTCGTCACAAAATTATTAACGTTAAATGTCAAGTATAACTTTAACAACGGTGTTAAAATATACATGTAATTAGCAATAGTAAAATATTAATTAAAAACGACATTGTTTTTTTGGCGACCTAGGGTCAGCCGCGTGATCCACCGTTCTCATTACAGGCGGAACCGACAATAATCCGTTACTCTTGTGCGCCAAAAAAATCAGAAATTTAGTCAAAAAATCTGACGAATTCTTTAAAATTTCTAGAAAATCTTCAAAAATTTCAGAAAAAAATCTATTATGTGCAGACAACAAAAAAATCAAACCAAAAAATCAGAATAAATTTCAATAATTTCAGAAAAAATTTCAATAATTTTAGAAGAAACTTAAAAAAATTCAGAAGAAATTTAAAAATTTTCAGAATAAATTTCAATAATTTCAGAAAAAATTTCAATAATTTCAGAAGAAACTTAAAAAAATTCAGAAGAAATTTAAAAATTTTCAGAAGAAATTTAAAAATTTTCAGAAGAAATTTCAAAATTTTCAGAAGAAATTTCAAAATTTTCAGAAGAAATTTCAAAATGTTCACAAGAAATTTCAAAAATTTCAGAAAAAATTTCAAAATGTTCACAAGAAATTTCAAAATGTTCACAAGAAATTTCAAAATGTTCAGAAGAAATTTCAAAAATTTCAGAAAAAATTTTCGAAAACTTTTCGAGAAAATTTAAGTTAAATGTTACGTTAAAATACGTAATTTATATTATTTAAATACGAAATAGACACTAATCCATACTCCTTAGCACCAAAACCTACACGCAAGACAATCCCTGGAAATCCTGGAATCGTGATTGAACCAGTTCCGCTGGAAGGTTATCATATGCTGGATTCACAAGGCACCGATCCAAGATTAAATCCAAGGTTTAACCCGAATCGTTTGACCAAGTAAGACTTTCGATTTCGATTCGCCATTTCGATATTTTGTTCAAATTTCGATGTTAACTGAAAATTCGATCTTTGACAAAAAATCGAGTTCCTTGAACGAATTTTCGATTAAACAAAAATTCAATCTTCTGACCAAAATTACGAACTTTTAACTAGAATTTCGATCTTTTGATAAAAATCTGGAGATACAAATTTCGATCGATTGACCAAAAATGTCGATCTTTTGACCAACATTTTCGATCTCTTGACCACAATATCGATCTTGTGATACCAATTTCGATCAATTGACCAACACTTCGATCATTTGAGCAAAATTTCGATCTTGCGATACAAATTTCGATCGAAAAATGTCGATCTTTTCAAAATATTCTTTTAACCGAAATAATCCGTTTAGTAGCGATAGGAGGGAAGCAGCAATTGTACCCGAAACTTATACCATCCGCGTCTCCGATTTTGACAATTCACTCAATTCGCACCTCGCCGAGCCCGACATGAGGTAACTAAAGTTTTCCCGAAACTTTTTTGAAAGAGTTTTTTTGCGTTTTTTTTCGATGTAACATAAAATTTTATTTT
>Ga0208946_1000208_pt1 | contig 12088 bp, 13 predicted proteins | sample AOAMet2_C49A8_80_2_FD_188075 | JGI IMG/M metagenome (GOLD analysis project Ga0208946, IMG submission 188075) | Ammonia-oxidizing marine microbial communities from Monterey Bay, California, USA - C0912_C49A8_80 (SPAdes) | ecosystem: Environmental > Aquatic > Marine > Intertidal zone | place...
ACCGAATCTGAGTTTCCTGCTGGTCGTGGTGAATTCAATTCTCTACTCGGTGATTTACGCTCGAGCATACTCTCTCAAGGATGGCACTGGATTGACATCGATCCTTTCGGCTCTCCCGTACCATTTCTCGATACGGCGGTTCAGGCGCTGGCCAGACGCGGTGTGTTAGAGATCAGCGCCACCGATTCTGCCGCGCTCTCTGGATCATCGAAGAATCCACTGATGCGGCGCTACGGAGCCAGAGTTCGGCTGGACAAAATGAAGCATGATTCTGGGCTTCGTGTGCTGATGGCAACTGTTGCACGCGCGGCTGCGCGCCACGACCGGAGCATCGAGCCATTGCTATCCATTTGGGATTCGCACCATCTGCGTGTATCCGTGAGCGTGAGGCGTGTGATGACTGGTGCGAATGATGTCGAGGAATCACTAGGCTGGAGAGTTTACACTCCAAATCAAGCCGAAGTCGATGCCTCGGTTGCAGCAGGTCTGCTCCCTGCTGACAACGGCAGCGACCTGCCAATACGTTGTTTCCTTCCTCTTTCTCACCCTGTTGCTCGTGAAGATAAACGCGTTTCAGGGCCTATGTGGATTGGTCCGATTGCTAATGCTGATGCAATGTCGTCCATGACTGCTGAACGCGCCCTCGAAATGTGTGGGCCAGAGGCTGCGGGTCATGAAGACCCGGCCGGATGGAGCGGAGAAGATTTCGAGGCAGAGCGGAGACGAGTTGTACGATCGATTCGCAATCTTGCAGAGGAAGCGGAATCAATCTCTGCAGCACATCTGATTGCGGTCGATGAACTCGCCAGTTGGCTTGAGCGAGGCTCGCCACCAAGCCCTGCAAAGATGGTTGCTTACCTCAAAGAAAAGGGACACAGTGCATCGGTTTCGCACTATGCTGAGCCTTCGTTTAGAACTGATGCGCCTTGGTCAGTGGTAGTTGCAGCGATAGATGCAATAGGTTCGGCCGCTAATGATAGGTGAAAGCATGGATGAAGTTCGAGAGAAGTTGCTCTCGATGAGAGATAGCTCTAGAAAGACCGTGAGAATTCCATTCTGTGCTCATGTTTTCTTCCAAACAGAGAATGGTATTCCTTGTGAATCCCAAAGCCACCTTAGAGTTTCTCGGCGAGCCTCACTGAAGGCCATTCTGTGTTCATGGCTTCTGATTTTTCTAGGATATCCACCGTTGGCGTCCTCATCGGGCCATAGAGCCTCCAATGACCTAAACATTGGATTATGCCCGCCAAAACCAAGAGCGTGAAGATACTCATGAAACAAAACTGAGATTGCTACTCTAATCCATTCCGGAGTCAACATGGTTCTACACAGATCGATTCTACGGACGTCTTTTGGCTCTATTCTAGGTTCCTCTGGCCAGTATTTTCTCTCCGGAAAGGACTCTCTGTGGAACCTGCACTTACCCAGGCATCGGAGATTGTCTTTACGAAGCAGGCCGAGGGGGACGTCGTACAAATCTGAGACTGGTAGGTCAGATAGTTCTTCCATATCCTCCATCACTGGGATTACCATGTCCCTCACTGCCTCAAGAGTTACTGATCCTTCTACATCTGAGAATATTATCTGAACATGGCTGGGAATCTTCACGCCTTCCTTCATTCGATTAACAAATTCCTCCTTAGTCAAGGAAATTGCGGTTTTGTCACCATCTACTTCCTTTAGGTGAGCTATGTCTTCTTCTTTTATTGTCATAAATTTCTCCTCTTTTTTGTATGTTGAATTGGATGGTCAGAGCGCTAGAAAGTTCTTTCTGGACTAGAAAATTGTTAGTGATCTAACTGAGCGTCAAAGGCTACTTTCGGAGACTGATAAATGTTAGCAATTTAACTGGGCGCCAGAAAGAACTTTCTGGAAATTGAAGCATATTGAGAAGACGGACTCAACCGCCGATGTATGACATCTCAATTCGGGGAAGCGCAGAAGTCTCCTCAGAACGCAATTCAGAGTAGCGATCAGCGCGACGTGTCCAGATTGCAGCGATAGCCGCAGTCAGATTTTCTCCGTTTGCGCCATTGTGAATCAAAGCTCGAAGATCATGGCCACCAGAAGCGAATAAGCAAGTGAATAGCCTTCCATCAGCAGAAATCCTCGCGCGCACGCAATCTCCACAGAAAGGCGCGCTTACAGAAGAAATCAGGCCGATTTCGCCAGAACCATCCGAATGACCCCAGCGCACAGCAACATCGGAGGCGTTCTCGGCCTCGAGCGGGACCAAATCGAATTCTTTCTGTAGATGTTTGAGAAGATCCCTGCTCGGCACAACCTCTCCCAAAGTCCAGCCATTTGTCCTCCCAACATCCATGAATTCGATGAAGCGGACTGTGACATCAGTGCCGCGGAAGTGGTGGACGAGTTTGGCTGCCTGCTCTTCATTGACTCCTCTCCTGATGACGCAATTCACCTTCACTGGTGACAACCCTGCCTCTAGTGCCGCGTCTATTCCATCGAGGACATCTGTGACGCGCGCATCGGCATCACACATCGCTCGGTGAACGTTTTCGTCTAGGGCATCCAGACTTACAGTGACCCTCGAGAGGCCGGCTGCTGCGAGTGCAAGCGCATTGCGGCGGAGCAGAGAGCCGTTGGTTGTGAGTGCTAGGTCGACCCCGAGGTTCGAAAGGCGAGAAACGAGATCGGCGAGGTCGGGACGGAGAAGTGGTTCACCGCCAGTTAGGCGGACCTTTTGAAGGCCGAGCGAGAGGCTGGCCTGAACGACTTTTTCGATTTCATCAAAGGTCAGGAAGGCGCGGCGCGGAAGAAATGTGTGATCCTCGCCAAAGCGCTCGCGCGGCATACAGTAGGGGCAACGAAAGTTACAGCGATCGGTGACTGAGATTCGTAAATCACGCAGGGGTCTTCCGAGGCGGTCGGTGACTTCCTCGGGCGCCATTGCCTAGTCTAGTCTGCTATTGGTAATGGGTTTACCGAAGACCGAGGCTACGAGAGTCTCAGGGGCCCGAGCGAGAACAGATTGAAGTGAGGGGGGCTTGTGAAGGGGGGTGAGAGCCATGCTATCGATTACCCCAAAGGCGCGCGAAATGCTCGATTCATTCGCTGAGCAGGCAGATGGTGGGGAACTCTCGCTACGCGTAGAAATCATTGGCCGAGGGCCAAAGGGATTCCAGTACGATTTGCAATTTGTCACGACCGATGGAGGTTCAGACGATGACCTCATCGTCGAAGTCGAAGGCATGAAAGTCCGTGTTGCCGCCCGTAGCGTGCAATATCTCGATGGTTCAACTCTCGACTTCAAGGAGACGCTGATGGGCGGAGGCTTCGCCTTCGACAATCCAAATCCACTCTGGGTCGACGAGCTCTCAAAGAAAGTCGCCGAGATTATCAACAACGAAGTCAATCCTGCCGTAGCAAGCCACGGCGGCGTTGTCGAACTCGTCGGTGTCGACGACAACAAGGCGATCATTGCCTTCGGCGGCGGCTGTCAAGGATGCGGCATGGCCGATGTCACCCTCAAGCAAGGTGTTGAAGTGATGATCAAGGAAAAGGTCCCGGAAATCTCAGAGGTCATCGATTCTACTGACCACGCCGCGGGAACAAATCCATTCTACTGAGTAGGTATATCTAGCCGAATCAACGGCTCAGTACACCATTCTGACTTCATCGTCGTCGCGATCTTCACCGGGCGCTGGCAGAGCATTTGCCTGAGCCCGTTCGAAGGCTTCGCGCACACGTTCCTCGATGGCTCGTGCATCCTCAAGCAGACCTTGAACTGGAATTTCCATGTCAAGTAAATCCGCAACACCTTCGATGGCGAGAAGAGCGGCACGCGCATCGGGATACATCGGATTACACTCAGCAAGAAGAGCGGTGACATCGAGCCCGCGTCGCTCGCCTTCTGCAATCAGATAACCGGAAATTCCTGAGACGATTCCTTGCTGAATCCGCCGAATCCCGGAATCGTCAAGCGCATCACGACCTATCGCAGTCGAAGAGACTCCCCAGAGGTCGCTCTCCTCCTTGATTCCCAAATCATTGCTAACGACTCCGTCGATGACAATCAAACGGTCGAACCCACCTTTGGTGAACCACTCCAGAACCGTCTCTCCAAAGTGCACATCGTTCTGCGGTGGAAATTGAATTTCAGCGATAAAAACACCCATTCCATCGCCTTGGTAGACGCGAACTGGGTGCTTGGGAACCGAATCGTGGATGAGGGCAATGGCAGGAAACTCTGGGTGGAGCACGGTTCCCATCGGGCGGAGGTCCATCGTCTGGATGATATGTGACATCGCGATTACCCCTACAGAACCGACTGTAGAGAATCCACAGATGGCGGTGCCGCCGAGCCTGGTGGGGTCCGCTGCGGAGTGCAAGACCAGGGGATAACCTGAGCTGCCGTGTTCGACCATTGAATGCTGGTCGTCACCGCTGTGTCTTGAATCAAACGGTCGCCTGAGATTCATAGCGGCTTTACCACGCGCGCCTAATGTAATGATACGATTCACGAGTCGATTTTATCAGATGGTGGCTTGTCCTCGTCTCGTTAGCATGTCTGAAGAGGATAGCGGAAACATCGGAAGAATCTGGATTCGAGTCGGTTCGACAGAGGTCGATTTGACAGGATCAGCCCGCGAAGTCAACGATTCCTGGCTGAAATTGAAGGAACAGGACACTTGGGCTTCTGCTCTCTCAAAGATTCGAACTGCGCGCCAAGATGCGATAGAAGCAGCTCGGCAATCGATTAGCGAAATGGGAATTCCTGAGCGCGGCTCGGCATTCAAGCGTTTGCTTGAGAATTGCAATGTCTACCGAACCGGAGACGTGATTCTCGCTGCTATTCACTATCTGCGCTCAGTCGAAAAAGAGGACGATACACCTCCTCGAGCCGTCAAGAGACTAATCGGAGATTCTGGTCGATGGACCGATGCTGAACTCGAAAAATGGAATCTCTCACTCTACATCAACCGAATGCTCGATGATTCCTCGTCGCGGGGTCGCCCAGCATTACTTGCATACCCCGCAGGCAAGGAGAAGAATCGCTACGTTGTCGTCACCGACGCAGGTCGCGACCATCTCGAGAGGCTATCCTCGTGAGTGACGAAAGTGCAACGGCCGGAACAGAGGTCGATTCTGAGGGGCCGAAGGACTGGTCATTCTCTTCTCACGTCGGCGCAGACCTGCGCGGAATCGATCTTTCCGGAGCAAATCTGCGCCGTGCGGTATTCGATGGGGCTGACCTTGAGGGCGCTGACCTGTCAGGGGCAGATTTGCGCCGTGCCTCATTCAAGCGCGCCAATTTGATGAAGGCATCCTTCGATGATGCGGACATGCGCGATGCGAGTTTTGTCAAGGCGCGCATGAATCTCTCAAACTTTCAGCGATGCCGCCTCGATCGCGCGGACCTACGTGGAATCCGTGGACGCTATGCCATTTGGAGAGATGCAAATTGGTGGGAAGCCACCATGGATGACAGTCTGCGGAATGCTCTAGGTAAGAAATGGCCTCGGGAATAATCTGATTATTTCTGCATTAATTTGGAAAGGCCTTCGCGCATCCAGTCCGGTACCGAAATCTTCCGTTTGACATCACTCATATCGACACAAACAGTCACCTGGTCAGCGGTCCAACAAAGGGTACCATCTTGGTTTCTGAACTCTATTCTCCAAGCGATTGAGGTCTCGCCTATTCGGGGAACAGTAATAGTGCAATCAACAGTGTCCCCGTAGGCCAACGGATGATGGAAATTTGCTTCTGAATGAACAAGTGGGAATCCTATCTTGTGCTTGACTAGTATCTCATTGTAATGCATCCCGCACGAAAATTCCCATGACTCCTCGTAAAACCGGTGCGCCAAATCCCAGAATTGAGGATAATATACAATCTTCGCCATATCTACCATCGGGAAATCAACACGCCGACTCGAAGTGAATGCCATGCCCTCCCGTCGGGGCGCTTCTGCTTGAACGCAACGATGAGAAAATGGCGGACCCACCGCGATTCGAACACGGGTTTGAGGCTCCGCAAGCCCCAGTGATATCCAGGCTACACTATGGGTCCAGCGAGCCGCTCGACCTGTGACTTCGGTTTAATCCCGACGGTGGCAGCGAGATTAGAGAGTCAATGGCAAGACTGTCTTCCAGCGAGGCTCTGCGAGTCTCTTCGCATTCGGGCCGGTTTGGACGTTCTTGGTCTTGTGAGTCAGCACGCCGTGCATGCCATCAACTGAGAATTTGACGCGCAACTCGACCATACGATCTCGCTCGGCGGCGTTCATCTGGTCCTCGTCCAGGTCGATGCTCCCTCCTGCATCTGCACCGGCGTTAGTGATGCTCAGACTGTTACCTTCCATGCTCGCGCGTGGTGAAAAATCGAAGTCGTCCGGTTCGTTCATGAAAACGTCGACGTCGATGATCAATCGATCTCGCACAGAGGCCTTCTTGATCTCAATGGAGCGCACCATCGAAGCATTCCACCGGCTCCGAGTTGAAAGGCCTTTGCGCATCCATCGGAGTCGTCGTCAATCAAAAAAAACGCAGAGCCATAAAGGCGAAATCAAACTCCAACTTCACTAACTCTCGGAATCAGAATGATGTAATCAATGGTCAGAGTCCAATCGTTGCCAGTGTCAGGATCCACTCCATCGATTGGGATATCAGGGTCACACTCGTCTGCCGTTACAGTCCAAACCCATTCTCCTTGGCCAAACCTCGCTCCCGCTTCGTTGAGCAGGCTTTGGACGAGGCTTTCGGATGAATCTGAGCTTACAGTATAGTCACTCTCTGGCCACGGATTCATCCCCCCTCGGTCGATGCGCGCAGTCGCATTGAGTGTTACATTCTCCTGAGCGGTCTGCGTGCTCGTCGTCCAACCGGTCATCGGTACATTGACTCGCAGAGTGAAATTATCCTCTGGCCATTGGAATGGGAGCAAATCTCGAGCCAAAGTCAGTGTCGCGTTCACCTGCATTATTCGAGCCCCTGCCCCAGGGATATGCTCGTGGATTGTGCTCTCGCCTTGTTCCGTGTGACCGTTCCATTCGACACTGACGTGCTGTTCCTCCCAAACAATGTTGAACATGCGGTTGACGACCATCAGACTCCAGGTCTGAGTGGTCGTCGCGCCGTTGTCGTCGACTAGAGTGATTACGCCTGTTTGATTACCTGAGCCGGCATACATCACTTCGACCGAGGATGATGTCGCGTCGGCGTCGTTACGAGGGTCACCATCGCCGTTGCGGTCGAAGCCGAGGTCAAGGTCCCAGATGTATTCGACACCGCCACCTTCGGGATCATAGGAGGCACTTGCATCGATGGTAGCGGTCTCGTTGGTTCGTACATATCCTGGCATGTCGAGGACAACGATTGGAGGGGAATTGACGAAAATGGCAATCGAGGCACGATCGCTCCCTCCCTGATCGTTGAATACCTCAACTTCGACATCGTGATTTCCAGCTTCAGCGAACGTGTGGAAGGAGATTCCAGTCGTTGTTGTTCGCTTCTCACCTTCGCCGAAATCCCAGACATATTCGTTGATTATCGTCGGCGAGGGAGTACTCGATCCTCGAGCGTCAAAATTGACTGTCTCGCCGACATTCACCGTTGTACGGTCCGCGGTGACCTCTGCAATTGGGGTGGTCGAGGCAAGTCCTGTGCAACCTGCAAGTGCGGTGGTTAGGAGGAGGATGGAGAGCAGCTTCGCAGTCGCCTCGGTCCTGTTCATCAGAGGATTGGCAATGAGGCGTGCAAATAGGCATGACGGGTTCAACTCCGTCATCACAGAAGTTCATGGGGGGCCTCTTGCACGTGCCGGCATGGTCGGAGGGATGCTCGCTGGATACCGCGTTCTAGGCTTCGACTTGGAGACTACTGGACTCGATCCGCGTAGCGATAGAATTGTTCAATATGCGCTGATTGGGAGCGACGAGGATGGCTCTCACATCAATCAAACTTCACTGGTTAATCCTCGTCGAACAATTCCTGCTGCATCTTCTCGTGTGCATGGCATTATGGATGCAGATGTCAAAGGAGAGAAAGAATTCTCCGAACACTTGCCCGAGTTGAGCAGATTAATTTCGGGCGCGGTAATCGTCGGACACAATGTAACTCGATTCGATTGGAGATTCCTAGAACTCGAGTGTATGCGCGCGGGCTTCGAAGTTCCTGTACCGCGCGCCATCATTGACACACTGACGCTGGCGCGTAAATTGCGTATTCCAGGCAGGCATGCGCTCGGGACGCTTTGCGCGCGTTACGACATCAGCATCACACGCGCCCACACAGCTGATGCTGATGCGGGCGCGACACTCTTGCTACTTTGGTCGATGATGCAGAGTCATCCGAAGGATTTCCGTGGTGACCTCGACGAATTACAAGACATGCTCTCGGGCAACCGTGGAAGCAGCGATAGGCTTGGACCAGGGATGGCCGACCTTGAGCCGGTCGAGGGCACAAACGGTAGACTGCGTCACTCAGAAAATGGTGTAGTCATCGCCTTCGGCAAACACAAGGGGCGTACTTTGGAGGAATTGGAACGAATCGACAAGCGCTACTTGGACTGGCTTGCCTCGCCATCTTCGCCGATCCCATCGAAGACCGTGTCAGAATTACTGCGCAACCAGCGCGAGTGATCTCGCGCGTGACCCTCATTCATTGGGCTCCAAGGTATCACTTCACACCAATCTCCAAGATGGGCCACGCGGCCATCCATCCGTGCGCTGCCGAGGAAGATAGCACCCTCGTGACCAGAGTCGAGCAATTCGGATAATTGAGTTAGTGCTTGATCGCGGAGAACCGCACCGAATTTGTGGTCCGATGGCGCCAACTCACCCTCATCTCCAACAGGTGGCATGCGCTGGAAAAGTGCAGCTCCGGCCTCACGGTCGAAGCGCACTACCTGAACCACCTCATCACGGAACATGTGGCCAGGAGAAAGAAGTCCATCTCGGCGAGCAGCCCACCAAATCGGACACCATGCCTTCCATTCACACCAGCCGCATTGCTGCTCGCCAGGATTGGCCGGGAGAGGCGTGGATGAGGGTCTCATTCCCTCCCACGCCTCAAGCGCTGCCTCGAGCACATCCGGCCCATCGGCCTGATGCACTGTTTGATTGGCCGAATACCAACCCTCAGCAACCACAGGGGGATGATTCGGGTTGTTCTGCTTCAGCAAGTCGCGATAGAATCGCAACTGTCTGCTGACCTTCTCATTCAACATTGGAGATGGTGGGCGGCCAGTTTTCAGGTCGGCGACAATCCAGCCACGAGATTCACCATTTTCATCCAAATCAGCAACTAAAAGATCCAGCCGACCCATCATCCGACCGCACTCGGAGACAAGAGTCCCCTCGTTCGCCAAAACGATTGATTGTACCTCCCTCCAAGTCCCAACTGTGACTTCCGAGAGATTCTGAACATCGATATTTGACTTACTGAAGAGGATGTTTAGAGCACCGATCAAGCCATCGTGAGCCTTGGTAATTTGTTCCCCCTTCCAGCGAGGGTGGCGAGGGGTTTCTAGGAAGTTGTCCTTCTCTATCTGCCAGTGTCGGTCGAGAACGGCCTTGGCGGTGGCCGGAAGCCAGGCGGACTCTTCCGCTTCGCGGCCGTTGAGATCTAAATTGCATAGATCCTCAACCGAATTATGCACTGCATTTCCCATCGCTGCTGGCATACTTGCCTTGCGCGGCAATCCTTGGCGTGAGAGCCAGTATTTGCGGGGGCATTCCTCGTAGCGATTCCATGAAGATGGTGAGAGTTGATGAGCGATGAAACCATCCTCGGGCGTTGCCTCGGAGGGGTTATCTTGCGCTGCCAAATCCTCTGCCTCTGCCTCGGACACAGGCTGTCTGTGGGGGCCAACGATTAACAGCATCTCGGTCTGTTCCGCACCTATGAGTGGGGCTCCTGTGGTTGCTGTCGACGAGAGTTTGAACGCGGAAGATGCGCTTGTTGTGACCTGTTTTCCATCTGCTGGATTCGTTAGCAGCATCGTCGCGCACTATCTTGTCGACCGTTTGGGGCTAAACTTCGTAGGTGGCGCCAGAGGCGAAGGCCTGCCTCCAGTTTGTCTGGTTCAGGATGGCAAGCCTCTGCCTCCTCTTCGATTCTATGCGGGTGAGCCAATATGCCACATGGATAGATGCGACAAGGTTGTGCTGATTGTTTCAGAGATTCAAGTTGCTTCGGAATTGTGTTTGTCTCTGACCGATTCGATTCTGGATTGGGTCGAGGCAAAGGGGGCGAGTCAGATGATGATGATCGACTCGTATTCACATGGACCTGATCAAGCTCACTCAATCTTTGATGATGATGATTCGACCGAGTCTATGCTTGGCATCGGTTCGACGGATTCTGCTCATGAAAAACTCGGCGGACTAGGGGTTCCTATGCTGAAACACGGAGTTGTGGGCGGCATGACTGGCGTGATGCTCGGTGAGTGCCGACGTCGTGGCGTCGATGCGATGGCAATTCTTGCTGAGTCGGGTGATGACTTGGCTAACGGCGCGATTCCAGACGCTCGGGCTGCCGCGCGGATTATTGGGAGGATTGATGGCTTGTTGCCGGCAATCAAGTTAGATCCTGAGCCACTACTCGAGGAGGCTCAGCGAATTGAGGAGCAAATCCGAGAGATGATGGCGGTTCAACTGAATCAAATGCAGAAGGAGAACTCTGGAGGCGAGAGTTCTGCGATGTACGGTTGAACTCTGATTGGTTTGAGGAGTCTGTATGGTCATCATCGACCCGGACATTCGCAAGGCAGAGACTCTCCCCTCTAGATTTTACACCGAAACAAATACCTTCGATTCCGTCATCTCATCATTCGGTCAGAACTGGCACTTTGCTGCGCATCGCAGTCAATTGTCTACGACTCAACCCATTGACAATCCTCTGAAAGAACCGATGCTGCTTACACAGAGTGAAGGTGAGGTGAACTGTATCTCCAATGTTTGCACACATCGAGGGATGCTTGTCTGTACCGAATCTTCAGAGGCAAAGCGATTGCAATGTCCCTACCACGGACGCGTCTTTGATTTGCAGGGACAGTTCCGCAGTATGCCAGAATTCGACACTGTGGAGAATTTTCCCAGCGATGCAGATCACCTGCGAACATTTCCCTTAGCAGAGTGGAAGGGCTTGCTATTCAACACAATCTCGGCTGATGATTTTGATTCCTTCATCGCCGAAGTCGAGGCACGGGTGGGCTGGCTACCAGTCGAAGCGTTCACACATGATTTGAACCGCCATCGCGAATATACAATCGAATCGAACTGGGCGTTGTATGTGGACAATTATCTGGAAGGATTTCACATTCCATTCGTCCACGGAGACTTGCACGACGTCCTCGATTATGATGCATACAGCACCGAACTGTTTGATGGGGGTGTCCTGCAGATTGGAATTGCAAATGATGGGGAGCCATGTTTCGATTTGCCTGAAGAACACCCTGACTTTGGCCAGAAAATCGCCGCATACTACTTTTGGTTACATCCCGGTCTAATGCTGAATTTCTATCCGTGGGGTCTCTCAGTCAACCTCGTCATCCCTGAATCGGTAGCCAAGACCCGTATCGTATACCACGGGTTTGTGGGCGATTCAGCCATGCTTGCAAAGGGAGCTGGTGGGGATTTGGACAAGGTTGAGGCTGAGGACCAATTCATCGTTGAAGGTTGCCAAAAAGGCGTTTCTTCAGTCGCCTATGAACGCGGCCGATATTCACCGACCAAGGAGGTCGGAGTTCATCACTTCCATCGTATTTTGACACAGTAATTCGGAGCCTTGGTCCGTTAGGACTATTCTAGCGGTTCCGATGAACTGTAGTCGCCAAGTGACATCTGCTGTGGGCCGGCGTCGGCTACGATTTCTCCTGCCGTTTCGGCGATATTCGCTTCTTCTTCAGATTTTTCGCCGGCGAGCATGGCTTCGAGGTCGGCTTCGCTGAGGACGTTGACTGCGAGCCTATTCGCCTTGTCCAGCTTGGAACCTGCCGAGTTTCCGGCGACGAGGTGGTCTAGTTTACCAGAAACTGTTGAGACAACTTTTCCCCCGGCTGCTTTGATCATCAGAGCGATTTCTTTTCGCGGACGGGCTAAGGTGCCCGTGATGCAGAATGT
>Ga0208946_1000209_pt1 | contig 12074 bp, 11 predicted proteins | sample AOAMet2_C49A8_80_2_FD_188075 | JGI IMG/M metagenome (GOLD analysis project Ga0208946, IMG submission 188075) | Ammonia-oxidizing marine microbial communities from Monterey Bay, California, USA - C0912_C49A8_80 (SPAdes) | ecosystem: Environmental > Aquatic > Marine > Intertidal zone | place...
GGGCACGTCTTCCCTTCTGGACATTGGGAACATTCCGATTGACCAGAGGAGTTACTGTATGTTCCGATTGGACATTCTATTGGAGTGGCAAAGGGTTGGTGAGTTCGAACGGCAACATTCTTCATTTCCGTGGCGGAACTACAAAAGGTGGCGTTATCTAGTTCCCATTTTATTTTTGCATACGGTAATATTCTCGGCTTCAGTATTTTCTTATTCTTCAATTGAATCCCATCAATCTCTAACGCCAAGTAGTGGTACAGGTGATTTTGATACATAATAACGCGAATTTGGCTATATTTGTCATCATCAAATGTGTGCAATGCCATAACCGATTTTAGATCTGGTTCGTCCTTAATCATAATTGTGACCTTTTCTACATTTTCTGTAGCTTTAAGGTACACGAGTAGAATAGTCTCAGAATTCATATCAGATATTGATACTAGTGGAAAGACAGTCTCCACATCTGTCAGTGTATCTGATGGGCATGGTTTCACCTCGAGCATAATTTCCCATGTTGTATATATAGTAAGAACTTGCGCACGTTCTTTGGTTATCCAAGTGGGTTCGCTATAAAGTGGTGAAGTTGCTGTCACAAGTGTAAATGTCTCGGATGGTGTGTATGGACATTGTGTCCATATATTATTTGGTTCGCTTCCCCAGGTGCGAATCGATTGAGTCCGTTTACAGTCGTCGAGCCAACAATTGCATCCAACTGGAAATATTTGTGCATCGTCATACCATGTTTCGAAGCCTACCGATGGCGGTAATGATGCTGGAAATACCGCAACCATCAGTGGGCGAACATCACAAATTGTAATGTTCCAGTTCGGACCGATTTGGTCCAGAGGGATATTTTCCAAGCTACCCAGGTAGAATAACTGTAAGTGATGCACTGATGACGGCAAAATATCTCCACCGTCTGGTGTAATATGTGCTAGAATATGAAGACACCGTGTGCCAATAAATTTGAATCCGCTCGCTGGTCCGTGATCTAAAGAAGTGAAACCAGCAAACGGTGGTGAGTATGAACCGGTAAAGGTTGAAAGATAGCCTGCATCAGCCGATACCACTAGCGGGCGTATATAAGCTATTACATCTGAGTGTCGGGCGGCCGTACAGATACTGGAACTTGTAGTGTAGTTTGTTATTCCCCATATATCATCATTACATCCTACAGGACACTCGAAGACGCCACCCAGTGGTGGACCAAATCCAACCGATTCCAGTGTTGTATTACACTCTATCCGACGGCCAGTACAATAATGTCCTAAATAGCAGGGCACGCATTCATCTACTTTCGCCCCGGCAGCCAGCGAATGTTGCAAGCCATTTTGGCACGTTTCAATTTCGGCGGGATGAGCACATATTGTAGCCACCTTTTCATTACCACTGCTGCATGAGATATTGCCATGCTCTGTTACAACATAAACGCTACATTTAACGTCATAAAATAGTCTAGAGTTGTCTGATAGACTTCTGGTCTCATTATTAATATCGACGGCGTATATCCAGGTTGACGGAACATTGTGATCCAGTAAAAGCTGCTTTGCCGCTTGAATATCGTCAGATGTTCTGACTTCTAGGGGAACTGACAAGCTCAATCCGCATATTTGAAGTGAACGACGTAATACATTCTTTGACGCGAATTTTGTGCACAAAAACTGTTTTTGAAGTTTCACCAATTTCCAGCCATCTGCGCAAGGACGCCGATTTGGAGTTAGATCGGAATAATATATGGTCATCGTATCAATTGGAGCGCGAGGAATATCTAAAAGTTTCATGCCGTATCCAATCGGAAGGGAGCCATTGTGCGCACTTTTGTCTAAAATCATATTTACAACCTGCCCGTCGTTGGCACCCATCGAGTAATCTCGGACGAAATTTGTGTATCGAATTACTTGATTTTCAAAATATTCATCACGTGATGAATTAAAGATGATCATATGAATATGATGATGGACATTGAGCTCAATTGGGGCCGAAAGGTTTTTGTAAGTTTGTCTATAGTGGCCTTTTGCGAAGTTGGAAATTTTTAGCGGTATACTACTGTACTCAAAAATGTAAAGTTTTATTACAAATCAAAAATTGGAAAAACGAAAATTCTGATCAAAAATTTCTGGTCAAAAGTCAAAAATTGGTCAAAATGAAATTTCTGCTCAAAAATCGAAAATTGGTAAAAATGAAATGCTTGATCAAAAATCGAAATTTTGCTCAACAATCTTTCGCAGTATGCTGCATACCGGTAACTATTTCTAACTCCACCTTTGGCAGCATCGCGTTTATCAAAATCAGTTTCATACTGGCATTCTTTGACACTACATCTTTGTCGATATCGAATTTGTGGAACTCTTACATTGGGATCGGACCAACCTTCTTCCCAGATTTCCCACGTTTCCCATTCAAAAAATTTAATTTCATAATTTTTTATTCGAACCTTTGCTACGTGTGATGCAGCAGCGTAGACATTTATAGTTTCGTTAACGGGGATCTCCTCCATCGGTACAATTGCGGAATATATTTCCAGCCCATCAAAATAAAATTTATTTTCCACTTCTGTGGCAGCATGTCGCAGTTGCGTAATTTTTATCGTATGCCATTTATCCCGTTCCAAATTGTGCCCAAGAGGTGTCAATGTCTTGTTATACATATTGTGGTTATAAAGTATCTCTCCGAATGCTTCAATTATTCTAACATCCTGAGTTGTAAAAATGGCGTATCCCGGATACGCTAAACTATTTTAAAATTGAGCTTTTCAATAAAATTATACCTAATTTTGACATTTTCATGTATTTGAATGTCGAATTTTGTTTGCATTTTCAATAAATTTTATAAATTTCGATTTTTTGAGATTTGCAAGAAAATTTCGATTTTCGAAATTTGGATTTTTTGATACGAATTTGGATTTTTACAAAATTTCGATTTTTTCTTTTCAATTTTGACATTTTCGGGAAGTTTTCATTTTTTTTTACAATTTTCGTAATTTCCAGGGATACTCTCGGATACGTAGTTGTACAACTCTGCTAAAATCTATTTGTCTTTTATCCGGTGATTTCCCCCAGGTCGCTAGAATATTTCTGGGCGAAATCGTATCGGCCAGTCGATAAACATCGAAAGTAATTTCAAAGGCGTTTGACCAGTTTTGAATCGAATCAATTTTATTGTTTTTCGACACCTGAAATCCGTCAAGAATTTCCGTCTCATAGTCAATTGTTTTTATAAGAAACTGTGTGGCCTCATCCGCCGCGGCATATACTTGTAAATTTGTATATTTCTGTTCTGTGTAATGCGTGACTGCTGCGATATCTACATTGTCAATTTCAACCGAATATACATATTGGTACAAATTGAGTTTCGTATTCTTCACAATTATCGATATATCATCATCGGTAAACGTCCATTCTGCAACCAAATACCACGGATCGGGGTCACTGTCAGTTATTGACAAACATGAAAATATTTTGAAAGTATTCATTTGAACGTATATGCTTAAAATACGATCACTACAGGAGTTGTTGTATGTTACAGAACCAACATCTAGTAAAGCTCGGAGGACGGTTTCGTTCAGGAAACTGGCTCTGGGCCGGACGACGGTTGAAATTGACCATTCTGGGCCAAAATTCTCCAAAGTTTTTAATAGTTTTCCAGTTTCGACTCTGACATAATTCATATCCATTTTTTGACAAAGGAAATGGACGTTTACATCCAATGGAGTACCATCTCCTAGCCGTGTTTGGGCAAATGGAAACGGCTCAGTTGGAACATCATTGCGAAATATGATGATCTTATTTTTGTAAAGAATAATTTCGTTGATTTCAAATGTCCGTGGAACCTGTTCCAACACAAATATGCTTTTGAGACCTTGTTCAATTGTAACAATTTGGGAAGTATGACCAAGTGGATGGGCAGAATCTCCTGTAAATAGAGTTGTAAAGTTATGTATCCCGGATACGCTAAAATATTCAAAAAAAATTTGAAGTTTCCAGATATTATCCAAATATTTGAGATATTCAATAATATTCTACCAAATTTTGAGATTATGAAATTTTTTTAATTTTGGGATTTTCAACAGAAAAAATCAAAATTTTAAGATTTTCCACCATTTTCAAGTTTTGAGATTTGCAAGAAATTTTAAAAATTTCGATCTTTGGTTTTCAATTTTGAAAGTTCAAAGAAATTTGCATTTTTTTCAACTTTTTGGATTCTCTGGGATACGTTCGGATACGCAATTTTACAATTCTGCCTGTAAATATTAGCTCGTATGATGCTGAATTAAGCATAATTTTAAAGAGACACGACCCTTCAGTATTACAAAGTCCAAATATTTGATGCTCATCCAATGCTGTTGTTGGCAATGAATTTACTGTAATATCTATACGGAAATACCAAGTAGACAGTAAATCTCTTGTATATACTACGATTTCCGCCAAGCCAGGATCTAGCAGGGAATATCCGTCAATTTCCTCTAATTGATAATTTTTAATTCTAGCCGCTGCAGTGGCTCGATTTTTAGGAATTTCTTCAGTTGGAGTAACTGTTATAACTTCGTATGCCGTGTAAATTATTTCATCATCAACTTTAACATAATAGTTGTATGCCTCACAATTTGCTAGATTTAGTGAGAGCTCTATGGTAATCCAGGAATTTAGTTCGAAGCTGGTGTCAATGCACGCGGAAATACTATCGTAGATATCGACGCTTTCAACAATTTCGAAGTTGCATATTTGGAGCATTCCATTGACGATTGAAATTGAATGCGTTCCGTTTCCAACACTTGCAATGACGCCGTTTTTAGAGAGGTCCAATGTTTTGTAAGATTATGCGGTTTTGGGTCACAAAACTTTTTACGCCTAATAGGGTTTATTTTGAAACTTGTGGATGACAAAAATCAGTTCATCGTTTTTTCGAAAATTTTTACAAAATTTTTTAACCGATCTTGAATTTCTAAACTTACCAATTAAATAATTAAGGTTTGTAAACAGTTCCAATTGACATCAATTAAACATCATACTAGTGTAAGTATTGGTTTTGGAGACAACAAATTCATTTGTTGCAAGAAAATCTTGAAAATCAGAGATGCCTTTCGATAGAAGGTAATAAACCGAAATGCATTTCTGATTTTCAAGATTTTCTTACAACAAATCAACTAAACATCCACTGACCTCAATTAAGAAAATATTTATTGACATAAATTTAAAACCAAAAAATTTTAAACCAATTATTTCATCCAAGAGCGCCAAAAGCCTAAAGATTTTTGTAACCAAGCATAATCTTCCAGAAATTTGGATCCATCTAAAAAACGGCGTCAATGGTTTCGTTTTCAGCATTTGTTTCAAATATTTTGAGATCAAACGAAAGCCGCCATGTTGGTACATCCGTTGTAAGAATTTCAGGCAGCCGGATCGGTTCTAGTTCGACCCGCTGGTCAATTATGGCGACGGGAGATGTGTCAAATTTTATATTTTTAATCTCACCCCAAATTTCAGTCTCCCACGTTTTCACGTGAATCTTTGCATTTTCATATCGGGTTGAGTTTGAGATTGGTATTCGACGAAAAATAACCCCATTAACCTTGATAGAATACCAGAAGTTACCAGAATCATAATTTTGAGATATTTCTATGACGCCGTTTTTAGGAGGCTCAGGACTTTTGTACAAAATTTGATTATTTGTCATGCCATTTTAAAGGAATTTAAAAAAACTTCTGAGCATTTGATTTATTTCAATAAATTGAACAAAAATATGTTTCAAATAACCTTGAAATTTGTGTCTTGTATTGCTATTATTTTTACAATTTTAAAAAAACTTATTTAGTTTTAAACTCATTAATAATGAATAGTGACAATTTAGTAATTTTTAAAGTTCGGAACTCCAAAAAAACTCGCAAATTTCTAACTTCGTACGCTTTAAAATGCTACGTCGTTTGAAAAAATAATTTAGGGCGCCAAAATTTGTACGAAAGTTCAGACCTAAAAAACGGCGTCTATCGTCATCCATTTCAGTTCGTGTAAATCGAAGTACGTTACTACATCTTTAAAACCATCTATTACAAGTTCATAGGAGCTCGAAACCCACACTTTTGCTAAATCGGTTGACTCAGCCTTTAGTTTTAGAATATTTCCACCATGGCTTGATATGGCGGAGAGTAAAAAATCAAACGATATTTGCCAGTTTTCATACAGAACTTCGATTTCTTTCCATACGGTTGGTTCATGGTAGCTCCACCGGAAATGGCCCAGCTCACATGCATAGCACCGTAGCATGGCGTTATCACATCGATAGTCGTCCCAATTACCTGCAGGCGCAATCCGAAGACATTCGCCAGATTGATCAAAATTATGTTCTCCAAAATAGGTTAATTCTTTGCCAAAATCATCTTTCCATACGTTTTCGATGGCTTCGCCCGCAATAATAAGACCATTGCCATTTCCAACCGAGCTCGCGTCGCTATGTAACTGGGCGTCCTGCTCGGCACTGTCGACCCGTAAAAGATTTCCATGAATTCCTCGACATTCATCGAAGGCTTGCAAATTGGTAAGCGTGCCGCTGCTGCATATAAATCGGTAACATGCATCTTTTCCAGCTATCTTTTTGGATCCAGTGGGACAAAAGAAGTTATCTAAATTGCACTGTTAATGAACTATTATATAAAAACGACTTTTATCTAATAGTTCTATTTAAGTTGTGTTTAACGTATATAAACGGCAACTTACAAAAAACTTCATATAATAAAAACCTGTTTTTATTTTTAGACTTCGCAGCGCTACCGGAGCTACTGGTTGCCAGGGATTACTTAGGTAAAGTTTAACATTTTTATATTCTCTCGGATCGTCGTTTGTAACTGCTTCTTTAATAACGCCGTTTACTTCGATTGACATCAAATATGAATCATCCTGTTGGCGCATTTGTGAAATTTTTATCGTATGCCACTCGTATTTTGTCAATTCTGAGATAGGAGTTCTAAAAATGGAGAAAAAAATGATGATAATATAAAAAAATATAAATGATGTAATGGTGAGAATAGCCCAAAAACGCACCAATTTCTCTATAGAGAGCTCTAGCAACCGCACGGATCCGGAAAAATATTCTAGCGTACCAAAACTCTAGCGCTAGCGGAAAAAATCGCTAGCGCACGCAAGATACTTCCAAGAAATTTCAATGAATACGCGAGATACGCCATTTTTAGAACTCTGGCTGAGGTGCTATAATAATGCCCGTTGATTGGGGTAAAAATGCGTAGGCTGGTTGAGCTAGGAAGCTGCCAAATAGCAGGCGTCTTCATCGAGTCGTCACCAGTTGTCATATGTAAAATATTCGTCCAGTCTCCTGAGCCTATCTCGCCATAAATATAAATCTCAAAGGAAACTTCCCATGATCGGTATAAGGTTTTAATTGTTTTGTATAAGGAATCCCGCTTTAGATTGAATGACGCCATGGCAACGTCCCACGGACCTATTTATTTAGTTATTTTCCTTGATGACCAATAGAGGCGCGTGAAAATGATCCAAAAAATAAACAAAAAGTAAAATTCTCCGATTTTAGAAGACATTTTTGTAATTATTTTTTTACATGATAGTTTTTTAACCGGATGTAGAGCTATGGATGACAAAATAGCAGGAAAAACATTTATCTAATCGATAAAATATCCCGAAAATAAATAATTTATTTATTTGAACTTACTTTCCGGCGCACAGTCATCTGGGCACACGACATCTGCGACAAAAATCTCTTTTGACGCAAAATCCTTTTCGTGACAATAATTGACAAATCCATTTTTACTTGGATAATACTCATTGGTACAAGCACATAATCCATTTTCATCACATTCAGCTGCTCCATTGTAAAATGTGGTAATGTTTAAATTATCAATTTCGGCATTTGTATTTGTTCGATCTGGCTCGGCTCCCCAAACTTTAATATCTTTAAAAAATCTGGGATCCTTATTTTCGATCGTTTCGAAAATTGTTCCATTAATCGTAGTGGTGGTTAAATACATGTCGTTATTTAGCAATGACGCCGTTTTTAATTGGGTCCAAACTTCTGTAAGATTATGTGGTTCAGGGTTACTTTGAAATTATTTGGTAATTTCAGACATTCAAGGCCGATTTAAAAATTATTATTTTCAAAAATTTACGAAAAAAACTGATTATCAGATTTTTACACCCCTATGCCTGAAAATAAGCCCTATTGTGCCTAAAAAATTTTATGACCGAGATTCTGTGGAACACTTTCCCAAGATGGAACACCCCAAAGAGGTCCGAGAAGCGCATAATTTTAGACCCAATTAAAAAAACGGCGTCAATTGCGATATGGTGACCGTCGTCCACTCATTCCAGGGTATAGATAGATAAACATGGTCCTTATCAAAAAAGTTGGTACTGTTGTTAGTATCAATAATCAGGTTTTGAGTTGATGACTGGAAAAATAAAACAAAAAGCCTACCACGCGATATACAGTATATCACTAGTTTTACTACCAAACAAATAATATTATACTACAGTGACCCCAAAGTGGAACACTTTTCCAAAGTGGAACACTTTCCCAAAGTGGAACACTTTCCCAAAGTGGAACACTTTCCTAAAGTGGATCACCCCAAAGTGGAACACTTTACCAAAGTGGAACACTTTACCAAAGTGGAACACTTTACCAAAGTGGAACACTTTCCCAAAGTTGAACACTTTACCAAAGTGGAACACTTTCCCAAAGTGGAACTCTTTCCCAAAGTGGAACACTTTCCAAAATGGAACACTTTTTTCAAACAAACTGTATACTTGTAACCGCTTCCTATCGCCATAGACTTCATTGGCACCGCCGAGACCCATACGGAATAAGGTGAGAAATTTCGCACTTTCTGATTCAATCGGTTTTACTGACAGCGAGACTGACCATTGCTTATACACTACTGGAATTGTTTGGATAATCTTATTTCGCCTCACCGCCCCTAATTATTAGTATATGCGATATTTTAATAATATGCCTAAAATTATTACCTAAACAGCGCGGTAAGCGGCCGATAGTCATTCCAGATACACGAAGAACATTTGCCTCTAGTCCAATTTGGAATGTAAAAGTAATTTTTCCACTTTTATCCGCTCTCGTGTAACCTCGAACATTTGGCTCTTGGTTATCATCAAGCTCTAATAAACCTACATTATCGTTATTAACGAAAACGTAATTCAAAGCAGATTCCTCAACATAGATATCGTAGAAATATTCTTCGTTTGGAATAAGGTCAATAACAACAGCAGTTGGGTTTGTTGGAGCAGCTCCTGTAATTTCATATCCATTTGAGCGTAGAGTAGTAAATCCGGTAAATTCGACAATAAATCCACTTGGAAAAGTTTCGGTATACGTAATCTCCGGATCTAAATTGTCATTGTTGCCATTTGGATATATTGGTCCACTTGCATCACATCCTAAAAACATATATTTTAAGCTATGATTTATAGCTAAAAGGCTTTTATATACCTTCTTGTATTTTATACCGGTTGGTATAACATAGAACTCTACCAATATCTTCGCTATTTTTCGTCTGCCATTTCCCGGTAGATTCCACTAAATACGGATATACGTCACCACCCGCTGGTTCGTTCTGAGCCCAATTAGAAAATGTTCCAGATGAATGAGACAGAACGCTTTGATCGAGCCAGGCGTATGGTAAAAACATATTTTCTTCACTGGACGATGGAACTGGTAAAACACCATTAATTCCAGCGCAATAACTGGAACCCTCACTGTATGTTAACGCATAAATTCTGTCAATATACTCAATGACTGTCTTTTTTAGGGTTACGGATCGTTAATTTCGATTCGAATACGGCTAGGGTGTATAGCCCTTGGTGTCAAACAAATTTTTCAAACTTTTTTTTTGCTACCTATGTTTATATGACCTAGTTTTCGTTGCCAAGCAAATAAAGTACCAAAAATTTATTTTTACCTAAATTATTTAAAAAAATCCCCTAAAATTACCCTCAATTTGGATTCCATTTTGATTTTCTATTTAATTCAACAGATCTTTCGTAGGTCTTAAGACGTTGTTTTTCGTCGAATTGTGAAAGCTACTGCACAAGTAATGAGTAGAATTCGAATTTTACGTAGCAAAACGAATGGTCAATGTGTTTGTAAATCCAGGGTTTCAAAATTTTGTAACATTTAGTAGCAAACCCTAGAAGTATCAAACTATTTTAGTGATATATCCCCTTTCCTTGTCCGAAAATTTATGCATTTTCCGCCGTGGATTATACAGAAAGTTATTTATTCTATATACCGTCCAGTCTTTTGATCCGTCGGTTTCAGTGCATTCCGATGCAAATAAGCATCCATTATCCTCATTATATATAACAAGATGGCACCTTTTATCACCAGTTGTATCAAAGCAAATCGGATCCAGTTCATTATAGTAACATTTTTCAATACATTCGTGAATAGACATTCCAGCTGTTTTTGCGCTGCATGTGCTCACTGAGCCCTGGTAGGACATTTCTGGGTCCGTACACTTTGTTTTAAACTTTTGCCATTTTACACCTAACCATAAAATTATATGTTTAGGCATACTTATATCATAAAATGTTCACATTATGTGAAAACAGTTAACGTTAAACTGGTACAAAAATGTTTTCAAAAAAAATCTGGTACAAAAAAATCAAAGTTGATCTTACTTACCGCAAACACAGCGGTTACTTTCAATTTTATTATTATAATCCTTGGCTGGTGGAAGGCTACCGTGGCCCAAATGAAATGACAAAGAAGTTTCAGTCGGATTTGACTCCGTAAGATCATTATTATCACCGCCGGGAGCAAATATGTAACTTCCACCAAAATTGTCATGATCAAATCCGGTGTAAATGCATCCCGGTTGCAATTTAATAAAGGATACATCGTTAGGGTGATTAATATTCGGATTATTCTCATTTGCAGTTATGTCGCGGTCTTTATTATTCGGGACTCCGCGATATTCAAAATATACACGGGCACACAACGCTAAAATATTAGTACAGTGACTAACTAACTCGTAGTCAACTTTTTTAATTTTCACTTTTTTTTAATCGAAATGACCGCTGAGTTCATCGTTTCATAATCACCCCCGACTAGGGGGTCCGGGCCGAAAAAATCGTAACTTGCGACGAATCGGTCCGATTTCTTTCATTTTTTGATATATTATGTAAAATCGTCTACTCTTTCGAATGAGCGAAAAATAAGTGGGCACTGCCACCTGGCTCCCTAGCCCTAGTCCTTTTGGCCCTATTGCGCCATTTTGGCCCTATTTGCTCTTTGGCGCCAGATGGACCACTTATTTTTTTCGCTCATTTGAAAGAGTAGATTTTACATGTAACATTTTCAATAATATATCAATGTTATTCAAAATGAAAGAAATCGGACCGATTCCTCGCAAGCCATCGCGCAAGCCATTTGAAAGCACGTCCGGAGAGTCTCGTCCGGCGGAGACCCTACCCGCGACATCACTGCAAATGAGAATAACGGAATATTCCTAATTAGGCCTAACCATAAAAGCAAAATGATTCGATCTATCACTTTTATGACATTTTGACGAGAAAATTTTTTAACAAAAAAAATTGTAACTATATCATGCTGTTTTTGTACCAGTTTATTCTTATAACCGTACTTACCGCACACACATCGGTTACTTTCAATTTTATTATTATAATCCTTGGCTGGTTTAAGACTAGGGTGACTCGTAGAAAATGACATGGAAGTTTCAGCCGGATTTGACTCAGTTAGATCATTATTATCACCGCCAGGCGCAAATATGTAACTTCCGCCAAAATTGTCATGATCAAATCCGGTGTAAATGCATCCCGGTTGCAATTTAATAAAGGATGGATCATTAGGGGTAGGAATATTCGGATTGTTCTCATTTGCAGTGATGTCGCGGTCTTGCGATCTTGGATATTGCGGTCCGCGATATTCGGAATATACACGGGCACACAAAGCTAAAATATTAGTACTGTGCCTACGGTTAAATCGATCAATATTCGGTTGCAAAAAGTTTATAAACTCGTAACGATTTGGAAAAAAACGTAACGATTTATACGTAGCCACCGTAATGTTTCGGAACA
>Ga0208946_1000214_pt1 | contig 12001 bp, 9 predicted proteins | sample AOAMet2_C49A8_80_2_FD_188075 | JGI IMG/M metagenome (GOLD analysis project Ga0208946, IMG submission 188075) | Ammonia-oxidizing marine microbial communities from Monterey Bay, California, USA - C0912_C49A8_80 (SPAdes) | ecosystem: Environmental > Aquatic > Marine > Intertidal zone | place...
ATAAGTCTGTTAGGTATATGTATAGCTTTTATCGGATTTATTTATGCTGCTGTTGTTTTTATTCAACGAATGGTGTCAGATGACTATATTTATGGTTGGGCACCTATTGTGATTCTAGTTTTGATTTTGTCTGGCTTTATGTTGAGGGCCATTACAACTCCCGCTCTTATAGGCGATTCTACTTCTTTATCTCGGCCTACATATTGTACTGCACCGGTTTCGATCCAATCCTCTATAGATTGTGTGATTTCATCTGGACAGAGTGTTGTTTTTGAAGAGTTGGCCTGATAGAATGGTTTCTTTTTCCATATCTTCCCTTCTTCTGTATTTTCTTGTGATACTTCGGTGGGATAATGACTATATATGTTATATTTGGTACCAGATAGAACGAACGAATTTCCCATTTTCATATCCTCTGGTAACTGTGAATGTAACCACATGTAATATGGATTAATTGTTTTTGTGGTTGCCAGTTGTGTTGACGCTCTATAGGGTAGTTTGTTTTTTATGGATATGGCTGCTTGATTGTCGAAGACCGTCAGCCCCTGATGAATGAGTTTATATGCCAGTTGTTTGGTTTTGTCATCCGCCAGTTTGTTTATGATTATTAACCATATTGGGGCAAATGCAGAATATGATCCCGCTTTAAAGTGTTTTTCTGATCTGTATCGTACCAAGTCCCATGTTGGGGTTATTTTACCAGTTAACACTTTTTCAAAGTTGGTTAGGCACCTGTAACTGAATGTTAACCATTCTGTGTGTTTAAGTGGCCATTTTAAAGGTTTATCATCTATAGTTGTTGCTGGTACGTCCGAAAACGGAGATGCAGTATTTGGTGATTTGAATTTCCCCAATAGGAATTTTTCTTCCACTTGTTGTTGTATCTTTTCCAATGATTGTGGTTGAAAGTGTATCATAGTTTCAGCCAATTGGTTTTCATTATACAACTCCATTGCTGCGTCCATTTTTGGTGTATTTGGTGGTGTGTATGGGATCTTTTCATGGTTTTTTGAATGTTTGATCTTTTTGACTTTGTAGTCACTTACTGAGTATTTTTTCAAGGTTCCATCCTCGTTTGTGAGGATTTTTCGTTTGCCCATTCTAATGATTATAAGATTATTCATTTTTTGTAATAAAAAGTTTACTATATTTTATGTTGCATTCTTAAGGGAGTTTTGTAAGTTGCATGTTTTAGTAAGTTTTTTAATTAAGATCATCCGTGAGATAGTCAGCATATGTTCTGGCTGTCTCTGCATCTTCCGTTGACGGTGTGGGGATGTTGAGTTGGTTTTGGTAAATAACGCATTCGTCCGGGGTGTCATCGTCTGAGCTATCCCCTTGATCACTGGAGGAGTCAATGAGTAGGGAGTTTTCATCTGCATTGTTACCAATGATGCAATGTGAATGAATTGATTCCGTACTAGTACCATTGTTGGAGTTTTCTCCTTGATAAGTGTCTGGTGTGTTGTGTTCTGACCCTGATGGGACAGATGCCGGTGTTTGGTCATCATTACCACTATCTGTTTCGGCAGTGTTGCTGTTGGTCTCCAATGTTAGTGTTTCAAATTCTAGACGAATTAGCTCCCGTGTTCCCAGTGCGTGCATCATGTTGCGGTTGTTCACCTGAGTGTCTGGTTGGAAGCTATTTTGTTGTACTTCCAGGTACCCCCCTTGTTTCTTGGTGATCATTGGAACCTTAAACATGGCGTGTGTCCATTGGTCGAAGTCCCCTACTTTGAAGTAGTTTCGAGTGGCGGATTCCCGATGTATTAGGAAGCTGCGTATGTCGCATACTCCATCTATGGCGCGGATTAACCGGTCCCAAAACTCCCTTGTGTACGCCCCCATTTCTTGTCTGGCTTCGAATGCTATTTCGGCAGCCTTCCAGAAGTTATCGTATCGAGTGCGGCGAGATCGCCAGACCAAAGCTCCTTTTACCATCGTGGTTAGTTGGAGCTGTCTCCCGTCTTTATTTAGGAAATAGCCAAATTCGGGCATCAGTGTTGTAACCGTTTCCCGATTGGCGTATTTGTATCCTCTGTTGCCTGGTTTTTTGGGTATCTGGTCAGGCCAGTTTTCCAAAATCACCTTCCAATGAGTTTGTATTGTCGTTGTTTCGACACCATATCCGAATGCCTCGAATGCCGCAGTTAGGCCGATTACAGACTGCATTATGGCCCGTGTGTTTGCTTGACGAACATTGAGCAGTTTTGCCCAAGCGTGAAAGTTTGTCCAAGCCTGAGCTCTGTTATACTCATCGTCATCCTCATTTAACTTTCCCTCTACAGGGTGGTAAGTTTGTGCCTCCGGTATCGTTCCTCCGAATACAGTGGTCAATGTCATTGGCCTCGGATAGAGAAAGGTGGCTATTTCTCGTGGATTAGCGTTCATCTGAATTATCAGCACCTTAGTTTTTTAGATTTTTATTTTTATGTTCCTGCTTTTTTGTCCTGCAAGTGTAATGGTATGGTTGAAAACGTTACACAGATATATTTTATTTGTCGGTCGCATTTTTTAAAGGAATGATTATAGTAGTTTTTGGTTTTTTAACTTTCTATTCCATTTTTGACTTTTTGGCAGGTGAAGATTCGTCGTCTTCATTTTCTGACGAACCTTCCCCTTTCATAAGTGTCATAAATGTTTGGTGGCTGGTCAGTCCTTCTAGATTGGTGGTGGTGCTTCTTTTTCGTGATGATTTTAGTATGCTGTCACAAATCGCATCCGCGACGCTCGTAGAGGTTTTGGAGGGTTTGTCTTTTTTCTCGCTAGTGGGTGAATTTGGCTTTTCATCACTAGGTTGAGTAGGACTTGGACTAGAATTACTAATAATTGGGTTTGATTCTGAATAATAATTGATGTTATTGATTATGATTTTTTAGTTTTGTATTTCTCATCGAGTACCGGATCTGTTCAAAGCATCTCTTTTTAAGGCGTTTGGTTGTGCGGATTTGTGCAGTTGTTGCAATGTGAACTTGCGAGGTGTATCCCGTCCGATAAATGGGCTTTTGGGCGGCATTAGGTCCACATATACTCCATGTTTGGTGAAATGCACTTGTTTGTCTTTCCAATCGGTGGCTCTGTAGTTGGACTTGTCCATGTTTTGGTACATTTTGAGGCACCTGAGCTGTTGATTTCCCTTCAGTGAGTCTGGCATGGCTCGGTATACTTCCTTCATAATTTCTCCGTATGTCGGTGCGTCCAGACTGCACCTGTCACGAATCGTTTGCATGTTTGTAAATATGCGCGATTCTGGTCCGAGCAGATCATGTGCTGATCCTGCGATCTTTGTAATGATTTCCATTACTACCGCAAGTGAGATTTCTGATGGGCATCGCATTAGCTGTGCCAATTGCATGAGGTTGGTTAGTAGGCATTTGAAATTGAAGTTTTGTTCTAATCGTGGCCCTATTGGCTCGTGTTGAAGTGGATTGATTAACTTTCTCGCTAGAGGGCGTAATCGTGACAAGTCATCCGCATCAAGCGCCTTTTCCCAAACGTGTAGTAACTCTACCACATCTGGGCCACACATGTCAATCACACAGCAACGTACCATTTTTAACTCCTCTCGTGTGAGCCTGTCCTTGCCATTTTTAATGTTTGATACATCCGGTTCGAAGCTGAAAGGATATACCTGCATTTTGTTTTTGATTGCCTCGGGAGCCTCGAGCATTTCTGTTGGCTCTGTTGGTTCACTCTCTTCAGGGTTGTTGGGTACTCGTTCATCTTGTGTTTCCACCTTTTCTCTTAGATCATGGAAGAAGGTATCCAATCGGTCTAATTCAGATCTGGTGTCTTTGCACAAGTCTTTCAGTTGCTCATTTGAAAGTGTGAGTTGTTCCAATTTCATATTGAGTTTAGCATTTTTGTCCTCAATTTGTTTTGTATGGTCATTCATGGCAGTAAGCCATGATTTTTTGGTGTTGTAGAGGAATTCGGAGTTTGGTAAGTATTCTTCAATACGGGCCCGCACTGCTGGTGTACCCACCTCCATTTCGAGTTTGTCTAGCCGTGTCGTTGGCGCCCTGAAAGGAGAATCATCCAACGTCACTTGATACTGGATTACCAAGTAGCGTATGAAATTTACCACTGAAGCGTCCCGAAAATCAGTATTGTGTTTCAGATCCCTTTTGTCCGAGACAGCATCGTCGTTCACGTAAAAGCTGTTACATGCCACTTCTACCGCTTGAACGATCAGGTTATCAAGATGTTTCTGGTAATCAGCCCAAATTATTGAGTCCGGCATATTTTGTAGCCAACTTTCGATGGTTACCCGACCAGATATTTTACCAATGAGTGCCTGTTTTTGTTCCCGTGACAATTTTTGTCTCTCACCAGAGTCATCTGAGTCGTAGGAGTCCATTGTGTGAAACTCGTCAATTCGCTGGCTGGTACATGGTTGTTGTTGTACTGCCAGGAATTGTTGTGTATCCGCAGTTGTGTCTGTTTCACTATTTATGGGGTTTTCGTCTATTTGTAGTCCTTCGGCGATGAAGCGATCTTTCTCCAGTTTTTCAGCCATTTCCTAAAATAATTTCTACTAAATTTTAAAATTCCTATATTCTGATAATTTATTTTCCTAATCCTATCTCTGACGCTCCGTAGAGTTCAGTGCTCTTTTTACCTTGTTATTCATTTTATTGACCGCTCTCTTTTTCTTTCCAATTTTGCTGTTGTTGAGTTGAAAACTTTTTTGCGTTTCGAATGTTTTTCAATTGCAACGAATAAAAAATTTTTTATATCTGCCCAATGTCTAGAATAATTTGAGGCGTGCTAGACTACGTATACGGAGGGTAAGTTCGTTGATGAACTTTTTTGTTTTTCCATGCTTATGCGTGTTGTAATGTGCAATTAATAGATCAAGTCGTTTTTAAATGTTTTAACTTTTTCCTTTTTTGCATATTTTTATTTTTAACTTTACATTGAAAATGGAACTTTTTAACGAATGGTTGAAATAACTGGAATGTTATTGTTTACATGAATTGTCTTTTTAAATGGCAGTTTCAGAACTTTGATAAATATTTTTTGTTTCTTTTTGTTCTCATTTGAAGGGGATGGTTTTCTGTAATTTCGTTTTATTCGTCATTTATGGCGCGCACTAAATATGAATCATTTTTCATTTATATTTACACATTTTCAAATTTTTAGCTTACTGTTTTCGATGTCTCTGGCTAATTTTACAATTTGAATTTCTGCGCGTAAGTCTTGGATGGCATAAATGGTTGTTAATTGTTCCTCTATTCGCTCTCTAGAGGGTGTTTCTTCTCCTTGCATTTCTGCTACAACCACTTCTTCCATGACTGTTCCCTCCCACATTGTTCTGTATGCATCAACTAATACCGAAGCATTTCGCAATTTGTGTTGTTCCAAAACTGTTTGGAGTTGGGCGATAGTTAGTATGTACGCCGGCGAAAGATAGCGTTTGTACATTCGGAACAAATCATCCGGGCAATTTACCGACCTTAAGAGTGATATGAACTCATCATCATTGAGTACTACCCAGGGTACCATATTTAGTTCAGTTTCATCTGTTGTTTGGATGTCCACTACTGCGTCAATTACGTCATAATCGGTAATTTGTTTGTAATGGGCGGCCACTTCCGCTATATTGGTGTCTGTCCATTTGGCGTTTTTCTCCATTATTTGAGATTCACATACATCTTGGGATATTTTGACTTGTTCAAGTACTTTTTGGCGCCCTTGGTCTTCGTGTTTTTGTCGAATTTGGGTTTGATTTCCCGCAATTCCTTTTTTAAGCGAGTTGAGCATTGGTCGATCCCCGATTTCGTAGTCACCTGCATTTTTGAGACTTCTATCTTCAGGGTGTTCTTTTTTGTGCGCGATTCGGCTTCGTGCCTTTTTTAATACTCCGTCTTTATCGTATTTAGCGGAGGTGAAGCCTGATTGATAATGCCATACCGAAAAGTCTCGATTTTGAAACCGATTTCGTGCTATAAGGCAAGATATTTCGGAGTCTAGTTTTATTCCGAGCGCCATTGATGGTGTTAGGCCAATTGCCTCCGTTACTCCCGTATCCATGTAGCCCGATATGATTCGTGCCGTCTCGACCGCCATTTTTGTTGTGGTTTTACCTCCCCATTTATGTAGTGTACCATTAAGTTGGTATTCGGTTACTGGTACTTGGACCGTTGGGATAGATTCCCGTTTCGTTTCCTCGTGACGTATCATCGAGGTTACTGGTACGTGTCCAATTTCGTTTGCTATTCGCTCTGCATTGAAGTGCGCGAATGCCCGGCATAATTTCCATTGGTAGTTCCAAATACATCTTTTGTATTTTGCCCACACTCTCCATTCATTGAGTCCGTTGAAGTTTCTTGGAACCAACTGATAGATTTGTTCGGATTTGCTTTCCCACGATTCATCCGGCATTATGTCCGGATTACCGACATCATTCAAATAATTATGGGTGATTATGTTAGTCATTGGATCTGCTGGAAATATTGTCTCGTGTACATATGTTCCAGGTGCTGCGTCCCGGTACAGTACTGCCACATGCATCAGGTTTGATTTTAGTTCATGTAATGCTGATTTTTTGTCTTTTGACAATATCGTGTTTTGTATCTGTCCAGAGTGGCCGGGTGCCATTATGACCACTGGCACTCTCGCACATTCACCAAGTGGGGTATATTCATCGTTTTTTAGTTGTTCGTGGACTGGAATGTATTTCGTCATTTGTAACGGTGTGAATGTCTCCATTGATTGTGGTACTGTGTTTCTTAAGAAGTTGGTGGATCTTAAGATATTACCCATTACCGCCATTGATTGTGTGTTTATCAGCAATCCGATCTGTTGTTCTCCAAGGTAGTTGGCGTAGGACAGAATTGTTTGAAACTCCAGTTGACAGTGATATGTGGCCGACGCTGCATCCAAATCTTTGTCAAACATTTGTTCCAATGCCGCCACATATGTGTCGAAATTATCGCTGTTTGTTACTTTGAGTTCCATTGCATGTACCAGGCCATCTAAGTTCTCTTGGTCGTTTTCAAATCCAACTTGTAGTTTGTATCTTTGCCATTGCATTGATTCAAAAAGTTGGCTTGATGAAATCTCTTTAGGATTTTCTTCTTCAGAGACGTCGACGATTGCGTAGATCATTGCTAATTTACTCTGTTGAGCGAATGCGCAGTTAACAGCGGCGGTTTTTGAGAATTTTTCAAATCGTGCATGCTGATTCTTCACTACAGGGAGTATCGGTTCTTTTGCTTCGGGATCACGACACGGGCTATCTAAGAACCATTCATAACCAATATGGATGATGTATTTGAACTGGAGTTCTCCGGACCATTTTAGAAGGAAAGGAGATATATCTCTTGATCCGCTCGTGAGTTGTGGTGCTCGCGAGTAATTTCTTGTTGGCACAATTCTCTTTGAAAGGTGTCGGTATGGGGCATAATTTTGATATTCATCCGGTCTGTTTGGATTTTTGCGTAAATCGGAGTCCCATAGCCGTTGTTGGCCCCAGAATGGGAGACCTTGGTTTTCATTTGTTCTTCGAACAAGGTCCATATATTCTTCCAGTAGTATTACTGGGGCTATTTGGGTATTATCGTAGCTCTCCATATATCGTGTTTGTAGAATCACGTTGATTTTACGCATTTCTGGGACCCATCCGCCGTCATTCCATGTATTTTCACCGAGAATTTGCTAGAATTTATTCATTATTTTGTGAACATATTAGATGCTAAATTTGATTAATTACCTGCATCTGTTCGAGTAAATTCGAATCTCGACGATGTAACTGATCGGCTTTTCCTTGTAACACACGCCATACTTTATTCAGTTTTTGAATTTCCATGTCGTATGTGCGTATGAAGTCCTGAACAACGTCCGGTTGTTGTCTGTTTTGATGTCGTATGGTCCACTGTACTTCTGGGTTTACCAGTGTTTGCATGTGTAGATATTTTTCTCCGACCTGAAGGGTGTAATTTCCCTCGACCACCAATTCTTGTACTTGGACATCATTTAATGTCTCGCACATTCTGCATATGGCTGATCCGGGTTTGCTTTCAAGTTGAAGACATGGCTCTCCATTTATTGTGGTTGAACATATTCCAATTTGTTGTGAGATGTTGTTCATCTGGGCCTTAAGTTCATTAATTTCCAGATTTTGTATTTTTCCCCCAGATGTTTGTTCAGAAAACATTTTCTCAAAGTATACTCGTTGGTCCAGCATACTGTTTGCTGATAGTTTTTCCAATACCAATAATAGAGTTTCATATGGGGTGACTGTATTGTTCTGCGATTGTAGTCCATTTTCAGTCATTTTAAATTTGAATATTTCCGCTGGAGGGCGCGTACTTTGGGTGGTGACATGTCGTGCGAGTGGCAATATGTTGTAAGTTATTTCCGCTCCGTCTTGATCCATGATTCGTAACTTTTCCGGCATTATTCGAATGTCCAAGTTTAGTTTTTCGATCAAATCTCTCTGCAGGGCGGCACATTGTTGTGAAAAGGCATCATACCCTTGTAACTCCAGGAAATAAGTGTCACCTCGTACTTCCCGTAAAATTGCGTTTTTCGATCGTAACACTTTGAGGATTTGTTTCGTTAGTGCCCCCAGCATTCTTTTTGTGCGACATTTGGCCGGGAGTGCCATGAGCGTGTTGTAGAGTGGGAATTCTACTGACTGATTTTTCCATCCATTGATTGTGTGTCGTAGATCTTCTAGTGCCATGATTGGTTCTGGTTCTACGTTTATTTTCATATTTCGAAGCATTTGCGGCCCACTTGAGAGTGTCGATAGGTGTTTCAGATACGATGTTGATAGTCGTAAAAAGGGGTATCTGTGAATTATTTTGTTGCTGGGGTTTGCTACATCCGATATGATGTTTGCAATTTTCTTTTTGAACATTGCTGCAAAATAATCCCGATTTGCTCCCCGATTTTGTATTGACGGTACCAAATTTTTGAGTTCTTCGTGGATGTCCTTCACCGTTAACTGTGCCAATATTTTGTCCACCGTGCCATTAATTACCAAATTATTGATACCTTCGTATTTTTTGTCGACTTGGTTTTGTAACATTGTGATTGCGTTTCCAACTGTTTGTTGTTCGGTTTTGAACAGGTGTGTCAACAAATTTCCTTCTACTCCATTCATTGTGCATTCGATCATTGTTATATCGACCATCCGTACTGCTACTAATTGTAGTAGTCGGTTTGTGAGTATCTCCATTAATTTCGATTTTTTGGCGTGAATGTTACTTTTTTCGTAGTTGCTGCATAATTCTTTGATTTTTTGGTCATTTAGAAGTTCCAGCATTGATATGGCCGCAATGTTCTCACAGTTTACCAGTGACATTATTCGAATTGCTCGGTCTTGACTCATCCAATCTGTGTATCCGAATTGATCAAAACTGGTACACTCCGATGACAGTGTTTCCAATAGCTCGAGTATCGGTGATGAATCCTCCCAGTTATTCCAGTCGATTTTATTGAACGCTCTTGAGTGTGAGGTCGTTCGGATGTTTGGCATTGTTGTCTTTTCCCATTCGTCGTTTGTTCGTCCTTGGAATTTGACTGGTAGTTGGAAAGGATGGTTGTTGTCCGCAAGCCAGTGGTTTACTTCATCCCTGAAGATATTATTTTAACTTTTGTTGGTTATTTTAGTTAACAGTTTGATCTCGTATTTTTTCGAGAGTTTTTCGACTTACCGTGTGTATACGAATACTTTAATATTAAGTCTTCGTCGTACTTTGTATGCCTCGAACAATTTTTTCTCAAATGAGGCGTTCAACATTTTTTGGAATGTATTCGCCCGGACCATTGGTTTTTTCGCAAATTCACGCTTTTCTCCCATTTGGGTGCGTTTTGCCATTTGCCATAATATGTCACGTCGTTTCTGAAATTTTTAATATATTATTTTTTCTGAGATTTTTTCGGTATTTTTTGGTATTACCTTTATCTCTGTTATTTCTGTGTCTAGCGACGTGAACATCCACTTAACCTTGGCCCCATTTTTTGAGATTTTGCCCGTGTGTGGTGCGATAGCGAATATCGCTGCATCTCCAAACAGTCGTGTGCCCGTTGTCACATGTTTGAGACAGTTTACGAAATCACCAAGTTTCCCTTGATGATGTATGGTAGCTGGTATCTTCATGCTTGTTTTTGCATCGTTTCGTACCAGCTCTATTTCCATAGCGATATGCTCTGTTGACAGTGCTTGCATGAACTCCAATGTTTGGGAGTCATCAGTATTTCGGTTCAGTAGGACCTTTCCGGCTGCCTCATGGGTAGGGCCTAGAATACATATTTATTCGTAACCGAAAGGTGTGTCCTATTTGTTGGTTTTTTCATTTTTTATGTATATTTTACCTTTTTTGTACATCATCATGGGACTGATTTGTTGTGTATTTTCAGAACTGGCAGCTACTGGGATTATGTTGGTGTTGATAATCGACCAGGCATCGTCTGATTCTTCGATGTGCTGTACCAGTTTTCGCCTTGATAACGCTCTCTCCAGGGTGAAATATTTTTCCCCAATTCCAGATTTTGGGGTGTCATTTTCCATCCTAAATTTTTGTGTTTGTTATTTTCAAGATTTTTACATTTTATCTCACTTTTTTAACTTACGTTTTCGAGATAATTTTTTATTTTTCTCTCTTATCTTTTAATTTTAACTTTATTTGACAATCTAAAGTAAATTAATTCGTAAGTCGCTTGCGTCCGTTGCCCAGTTGACACAATGTAAGATTTGAAATTATTTTGAAATAATTCTCTATTTATAGGGTAAATCACAACCGTGTTTTTAACTGAGATTTCATGAATTTTCCAAATGGTTTTTTCCCTATTTTTAACAGAAATTTGTGTTATTCTTCACGAGTTAACGTATGTTTTCTCACAATAATCTCTTGATTGGTCACAGATTTTAAATATTTTCACATTTTTTATTTTTGTGGTAATATGACCTATTTTTGTTTTAGGCACTGTGGTTGGGCGTGATCGAGTTACTTTTGTATTTGTAATACAGCCAAAATATGATATTTCCCTTATTATTTTCCACACTATTTATAGAGAAACTAAAAAAGTGCGTTCGGAAATTTTGTTGCAACTTAAGGGTCGATTTTCCATTTGGCAATGGTATTTGTGAGCGATTGTCACCCTCCTTACGGATTATGACCCGGGGTCCGTCAGGGTTTGAACCCCCGACCCCTCGCTCCACCCTATAGAGTCTGCCCATTGCGCCATCTCGCACTTGAGTGCGGCAGGTGTTTACGAAGTAAGTTATTTTATCTTCATCTTGTTTTTGAGTTTAAAAACTTGTTTGTTTTTATGTTTTTGTAAATAACACTTTTTAAATGTAAACTTTTCGACCCGCCTTGAAAAGTGTAGAGATTTTCACCATAGTGAATTTTTCCCGCAATGTTTTACTTTTTTGATTTATTTCCGTATTGAGAGCGGAATTCCCGATAGGGTCATAAAAGTATTTTTTCGCCATTATTTGTGATGTTGAAATTGTAGATTTCTCCAAAAGCGCGTGCATGTATTATTAGTGGATCGTCGTACCAATTATATGGTTTCGTTTTTTGAAGCGGTTGTCACCCTCTTTTGATTGTGACCCGAGGTCCGCGAGGTTTGAACCTCCGACCTCCCGCTCCAACTTCGAACGATCCACCACTAAACCATGTGGCACTTGAGTGATTTGAAGTTTGGCTGGTATGAATACCGGTGTTTGCCTTGAGAAGATCATCTGGAGTGGGAAATTTTCGGTGTTTTGTCATTTATGACAGAAAATTTTTTATCCCGCTTTTTCCATTTTGTTGCAAGCCCTTTAGGGGCGGTGGTTTGCTTGTGTCGTTGGTTGTTCTCAGTTTTTTCTTCCTTTATTTTTCTATCATTCCTTGAAAGGCGATAGACGTTTTTTGGCGTTTGGCTAAACTCGAAAACACGTCCGAGCGCGATCGACAAATTTTCGATCTGAAGAGTGATTGTTTATGAGATCACTCTACAGGGCGAGTTCTAGAGGTTATTTATGTCCTAATTCGAA
>Ga0208946_1000220_pt1 | contig 11914 bp, 14 predicted proteins | sample AOAMet2_C49A8_80_2_FD_188075 | JGI IMG/M metagenome (GOLD analysis project Ga0208946, IMG submission 188075) | Ammonia-oxidizing marine microbial communities from Monterey Bay, California, USA - C0912_C49A8_80 (SPAdes) | ecosystem: Environmental > Aquatic > Marine > Intertidal zone | place...
AATTATAGCGAAATATTTGCTGATAGGTGCTATAAAAATGCGCCATTTTAGACCAAATTGGAAAAGATGATAACGGTGAAAATATTTTTTCTAATATACAACCTTACGATTTCCCCTTAACGATTTTTGAGAAATTTTGGAAAATTGACTAGGAACATTCCCTTAACGTTACGCTTTTAATTCGCTGCTTGCGTAACGTTAAGGCGCCAGGCACTGTATTTAAGACTTAAATTTTAAGTAGTTGGAATAATTAATTGGGATTAATTAATATAAAGGGCAATTTTAGTCAAATTTTCGCGAAAAAGTCTTAGTTTTGAGGAGCAATTTTCGGAATTTTCAGTCGTAATTTTGAGGCCAAAGTTACATTTAAAGACGATTTTGTTTTCGTTTCAAACAAATTTTACATATTTCCAAAAAATCTAACTTACGCAGTTTATTAAACTGTTCTTTAACCGATCTCGTTTTCACATTTACAGCTCGCTGGTTGAAAAAGTTGGCATATCTTAAAACAATTCTCTTACTATTCCATCCAAAAACTATATACTAAAAACTCACATTAAAAACAAAATCGCCGTTGCAACAGCTAAAAACGTTAACTTTACGCGGATTCCTCTAATAAAAGAACTCATTGTTCAAATTATTTTTATCAAAAATTATTCTTATCGAAAATTCGGGGTTTTTTTCAAATTTGTTTTTCAAATATGCATCAATGTGAATACGTTGGTCTAATTATTTTTTTTTTCAAACATCCGATAACGACGCGCGCCACCTAGCCAGCTTCGGTTAGAAGTAAGTTTCAGTGAACAATTTCACCCGTGCGGTGAGTTAAATCCAAAATACTTCGATTTTGACAAAAAATAATTTATCTAAGTTTTTTTTTATTTCAGCAGAATTTACGGTACAAACGAAATATCAAGATTACGGATTTCAACTGGAGCACTGTCACCAGCCAGGGAACAAAAGCCAGTTCCTCGTGTCCATGGAGCCGAAAAGTAAATATTTACATTCTTGAATCCTCGCGTTGGAATACTTCCGTAATAGTTAGTGGCAGTCATCTGGTGATCAATGGAAATCGACAAGTGCTTATTTTGAGTTTCAACAGTAACACTGACGGTATCAGATGACTGAAACGGTAGGGATGCGTGTAGGCCGTATCGGTTGGTGACACCATGATATGAGGCGGTAACAAAGTGCCCTGTCCAATTACCCACGACCTCCCGCTCGTAATATATGCCTTAAAAAGTTAGATATAATCAGTGTTTCGGAAAATATGGATACGCGAGATACGGATACGCAAAATTCGGCAGGAATCGCATACGGATACGAGATATACCGTATTTTTCTAAACACTGGATATACTTATGGTTGATACAGTCTATGAAACATAGTGGCTGGTTGACCACCAGCTTGGGAAAGTTTTTGTTTACCAAAATTTCAATTTTTATCAGAATTTCCAATGGAAATTTTCCATTTTGAACAAAATTTTTTCAACAAAATTACGAAGGTCGACATTTGATTATACCTGGAATTCTGCCAGCTTTGACGCAAGCTTCGTCACTGTTGGAAGTGGACGCTTGTCGTAAATTTGCCTCGGCACGCTCTGGGATAAATTGTAAAATATTTGCACTCATTGTATTTGATCCATTTCTACCGAACATTGTTAGTTGCATGTCAAATGTGATTCGAAAATTGGTTGAAAAATCGTCCATCACGGTCAGCAGTTTTCCCGCCGACGGATCTGACCATCGGTGATCGATAAATCTGAATGGACCGCCAACTGGAGGAGTTGTTGCAAACCCAACGACAACCCCAACAATACAAATATATGGTGCCCAAACCATCTCTTGGACCTTTATGACAAAATCGACAATGCCAAATATTATAAATACAGCAGCAGAATATTTACTTCAAATATTTATTAGTAGTTTGCGTAAATTTCTCAAGAACAGATTTTCTCAGATTTTCAGAATTATATTAATAATCTAGATATACTATCGAAGTTTCTTCTTTCAAATTTTACGATTTTTGGTGATACCAAGTATTAAGATTCTTGATGAGTACTGGAGCACTCGCACCGGCCAATGAGCATTTTCCCTGCCCTTCCGTGGAGCATAAAAATAGACTTTTACGTATAAAATTTCCTCGAAAATATTCGTAGAAATTTTTTTACCATTTATTCGTTACTGGAAAATGTTCGTTCCTCGAAAATGTTTGTTCCTCGAAAATATCCTCGAAATATTTGTAGAAAATTTCTTAATGAAAAAAACTTTAGCCAACAAAATGTTGGGTGAATCTCCAATTGACCGGAAATGTAATTAAATTAAATCGCACTCGGAAAATCTAGTTTCTTGTACAACCCCGGGCTGCATCATATTTCAGGAACGAGTTTGAACAGTCGTAAAAGCCGCCTCATTCTTCACTCCATGATAGACAACAGTAACCAAATGAGTAGTACGATATTGCAAAGGATATATGCCGAACACATTTTTAATTTCTAAATTTTCAATTATACCAAACCTGGAATACGTCCAGCTTTAACACAAGTTTCGCTACTTGATTGCTTTCCCGTAAAGTTGTCTAACCCAAAAATTATCATGTGGCGTCGAACTACAATCGCGTCCATCGGCAATTGACGTCGATAATAGGTAAAATTTTCAAAAAATCAAAATTTTGTTGAAAAATCGAAATTTTGGTCAAAAATCGAAATTCTGGTTAAAAATTGAAATTTGGTCAAAAAACAAAATTAGTCAAAAAATTTGTATCCCTGAAAGAGGCTTTACAATCCCAGAAATGGGTGGAGCGAGAGGGAGCGCCATGGGGCTCTAAATACAAAGGAAAGTTCTCGAAAATTTTTGGATTTTTCATAAAATGGGTTATAAAATAAAACCAAAAAAAGCATGAAGATCTAGAGCTCGTCAATTGTCGCCTGATGTGCAGGTTTCACTTGTCGAGCGCAAGCGAAGTTGATGGTTGATGGGACGGCAACGACATTGGGGAAGATGGTTAACCCGATACGAAACATGCCCACGTTTCGTATCAGGAACAGCAAAAACAATCCGGTCCAACTGATGCAGACGTTGTACATACTTGGCGTTTCCGTTTGTATAGGAAACGTCGAGTTCGGAAATCCTGTCGGGACGAAATCGGCTGGTGAAACTGCTGGTGGTGTAAGTTCCGCAAAAGTCGTTTCAATCATTAACGGCTATGAGGATGACTATTTTCTAGTCATCCCGACATCAGCGGCAACGTGGCGTTCGAAATGCGGGTCGAGGAACCGAAAAAGAATGTTATGGCTGCAGACCAACGAGCCATGGGCACCTCGTGAAATTGTAAACAATGAAGAAAGATAGTGACAATTTTATCCACATTGGAACTTGTCACTTTACCAAGCGAAATAAATTATTTATCTAAGTTTTTTATTTCAGCAGAATTTACGGTACAAACGAAATATCAAGATTACGGATTTCAACTGGAGCACTGTCACCAGCCAGGGAACAAAGGCCAGTTCCTCGTGTCCATGGAGCCGAAAAGTAAATATTTACATTCTTGAATACTCGCGTTGGAATAGTTCCGGAATGGTCAGTTGCAGATTGATGATCAATGGAAATCGACAGCTGCTTATTTTGAGTTTCAACAATAACACTGACGGTATCAGATGACTGAAACGATGCGGATACGGACATATATCCCCCCTCGTTGGTGACTCCATGATACGCGGCGGTAAGAAAGTGTGTTGTCCAACGACCCACGACCTCTCGCTCGTAGTATATACCTTAAAAAGTTAGATACACTACATACCACCAAATCGTTACGATACTCACTTCAAAAATCTGTAACGATTTGAAAAAACGTAATGATTTAGAATCTAAGACAATTCTTAGGGACTTATTCGATTTTTGATCATTTTTATATGGGTTTTACTTAGAACTTCAAAAAAATATTGGCCAAAACTATTCAAAATCAAATCTAGAGACAAGAAATGCTATCGAAAAAATCGTAACGATTTGAAGGTATATAAAAGTCACCAAAAAACCGTAACGATTTGATGAAATGTAACAATTTGGTTTGTAACGATTTGGTGGTAGGGACTTTATACTTCTGGTTGATACATAGTGGCTGATTGATTACCAGCTTGGGTACTACCAACCTGGTAGCAGAGTTTTAAACTACTGTGTAGGCTACACACAGTGTAGCTACCGTATATATCGAAGTTTTTGTTTTACCCAAATTCCAATTTTTATCAGACTTTCCATTTTGAAAAAAAAAATTTCAACAAAATTGCGAAGTTCGACATTTGACTAGTCATGACTATACCTGGAATTCTTCCAGCTTTGACACAATCTTCGCTGTTGCTGGAAGTGGACGCTTTTCGTAAATTAGCTTCAGCACGCTGCGGGATAAATTGTAAAATATTTGCGCTCATTGTATTCGATCCAATTCTACCGAACATTGTTAGTTTCATGTCAAATGTGATTCGGAAATTTGTTGAAAAATCGTCCAAGACAGTTAGCAGTTTTCCCCCCGACGGATATGACCATCGGTAATCGATAAATCTGTATGGCCCCCCAACTGGTATAAAAGTTGTTGTTGTAGTAGTAGTTGTTGTCGTGGTTGTTGTAGTGGTTGTGGTAGCCACAATAATATTAATAGGAGGATTAATATTCGAGGAGTCTATAACAACCGGCGCTGTAATTTGTTTTGAAACCCATTTTTTAATCATTTTGGTTTTGCCCAGCACGATCGGATGACCTTCCATGCCTCTACAATCATTATGTGAACGATGTCCAACAATTCCAATTATTGTAGCTTTTCCATTTATATCACAAATCAATGGATCGCCAATGTCCGATTTGCATGCAGCTCCAGAGTCCAATTTTCCCGAACCGTCCCGATCCGTAAACCCAGCACAAAATTCGCGGCGAGATGGTGCCGGGCTATCGATTTCCATTTTTGCTTTGCAATATTTGGGAGCCATTACGTTAACTCCAAAGTGCATCATGGTATGATAGGAGTTATCCCATCCACCTATCCAACAAACATCGCCAGATCGCGGAGCTTTGTCTGGTAGACAGGCGACCTTGACACATCCGTTCTGGCGACAGGTGGGTATACTCATTCCCTTCGTAATAATCGACTCGCTCGTTTTTATCATACATGCATCCAGCTTTTCGCCAGTGACGGTCATTCCAGTTTTCATGACAAACATCATAAATTCACCCGGATTAAATGAACTTCGACGGTCTTTCTTGCCAAAGTAAACAGCCACGGAACTCTGTTTTTCGTAATCCCCATTCATGCAGCACTTTCGGCCTGAAATATAAATTCTTTACTAAAAAATGGAGCACAATTTTGGGGTGTACCTTTTTTACACCAATTTTTTTACACCTAATTTTTTTACACCTAATTTTCTTACACCATTTTTTTTATACATCAATTTTTTTCCAAAAAATCTTTTTCTAAATTTGAAAATTTGATGTAAAAAAATGTTGTAAAAAAGCCAAATTTTTGGTGTAAAAAAATAGGTGAAAAAAAACAAAAATTTTGGTGTAAAAAAACAAAAATTTTGGTGTAAAAAATATCCACCCAATTTTGTACTTACTGGTGATGATTTCCCTATCACCGACAATTGTTCCGGTACATTCGCCCATGTTGGAAAAGACTAAGTACGCAATCCATGGAAATGCGTTTCCAGAGGTCGGTGCATTATCACAGCTGCCTAAATTCGCTGGTGGATGGGGCAAAATATCTTTAAATCGAAATCTATCGTCTAGGTAGGTTTTATATTGATTTGGCGTATATACGCCATTATTCACGTATGGAATTGTTTGGGCTGTTGGAGCCTTCGTTGACCGCGTGGTTGTAGTTCTACGAGTAGTAGCAGGCTTATTGCACTCCGACGGTTGACTCTTTTCGTAATTTTCGTATTTTGGAAATGCTCTTGTATTTACTTTGATATGGTTAGTAATCCATGATTTTTCGCTGTATACGTTTGCATACAATCCTGGATATCCTTTGTCGCCACATCCAATGCCCCATGATACAACCCCAGTTAGAACAGCTTTACCGTCAACGTCACAAATAAGCGGCCCACCAGAGTCACCTTGACACGAATCCTAAAATTTCCCCAGTTAATGTACTTGACATTGCGAATCAGAGCGTACTGGCCACATTGTAAGTTACAACCGTCGGTTTTTGACCACAATTGACCACAATTTTAAGGACTACTGGACAAAAATCTAAATTTTGGCCAAACATTGATAAGCAATCGAAATTTGATGTCAGTTCGACCTTTTCTCTAATTCGACCAATTTTGAGGTCAGTTCGACCTTTTCTCTAATTCTAGCAAAACCTTACATCCAAACCTTTTTATCCAAATTTTGTTTTTTTACAAGAAACAAATCTTAATTTGAAGTCCAGAGGTCAAAGTTTATGCCAAAAATATGGACAAAAAACCAAAACTTTGCCTAGCAGAAGGTTTTTGAAATCCATGGTTGAAATATTCGTTTAAAACCCTATTATATTACTGTCAAATCTTTTAGCAATAAAAGTTTAAGTTAAATGGAAAAAAATCTAAATGTTCGTCAAAAATCTAGCCGCATCAAAAACGGCTCGCTTCCGCAGCGTATGGTAAGATATTTCAATCTCGGTTTCAAACCTTCCCGCCGTCAGTAGCACCATCTTTGTCGTGGTCGATTTCACCAGCGCATATTTCATCGGATTGTATGTAAAATCCAACACCAGGTTTGTAATAATTACTATGTGTTTCACAATATTCATGTGACATCAAATTAAATCCGTCCTCCATCAGCTCGGCTGACATTTTATTGTCCTCTCTGGTGCCCCACCCGGCCACCCAACACCAATCGCCAGGGGTGAAGTTGCTCTGTGGGAGACAAGCTTTGGCTACGCATTGTTTACCCCGTGGGCAATTTTCGGCGGATGTTTTAAATATGGACTTTGGAGTTTGAATCAAACAATAATCGGTGTTATACGCATTTCGATCCCGTTTGTTATAGTAGCCTTTATGAGGGGTATTATATCTATTTATTTTAGTTAGAAATCGAAAATTTGGCCAGAAGTTGAAATTGTGGACCAACAATTTCGTCAAAAATTAAAATTTTAAACGGTCCAAGGTTTGGTTAAAAATCATAACTTGGAAAATCTAAATAAGGGCCATATATACCCAAAAATCAAAACTTTGTTCAAACATCGGATTACAAATTTCTTCGAAATTTTCGTCAAAAATCGTTTACCAAAAATCGACTTTATACTACAATATGTTTTACCCGGTTCCTGGATGGATTATAAATTCCCCATAGCCACCATTGGGATACACAAAGAACTTAAATTCACCTTCCTCACATTTACTGCGGTGATTTTGAACCCCAAATTTAATTCCAACCGATGTCTTTCCATCGCAACAATGGGCCGCCGTTAAAATCCAACGGTCATCAATAATGGTTCCGCCACATTGTTCACCAGTATTAAAAAGCATGTGAACGATCCATGGCCAGCTGGACTTATCAGCCTCTTCCGCATTTATCATCCTAGTAGATATATTTGTACGATTTGCGTTGGGCGATGTTGGAACATCCAATTCTTCTATTGGACGGAATGTATTAGATACAATGATTCAAATATTTAGCTGGTCGTGAAATCAAAATTTAGGTAAAAATGTCATAATTTTGGTTGACCGAAATTTTGGTCAAAAATGTAAATATTGTCAAAAAATCGCAATATTGGTCTAAGCTCAACATAATGGTAATAGTTCTACAATTTGTTCAAAAATAATAAATTTGGTCAAAAATGTATCAAAATATTTGACAATCGCCGTCCATATAAAAGTTAAATGGACAGAATAGTGATAACTGAAAACTATAGAATATTAGATAATTATTTTTCCGTTTGACCAATTAGAGGCCCTGTGACGGCGTTAAAAAGCCGTGGGTAAAAAATATCAGATTTAAAAATACATTTTTAAATTATTTTTTCACAGGATAGATTTTACCCGGATGTAAAGTTCTATGGATGGAAAAACAACCAAAACAGAATTATCTAACTGATAAAATAGCCCGAGTGAGCTCTTGTAGGCGGGCAATTTTATCGTATACGATTTTTCCATCCCGTAGTCAGAATAGTAAAAATAGTCATCAGCGTCTGATCGACGAGTCCGGCGATTTCCACATGTTTCCAAATCTGGTATATGGCGAGGTCCATGCTTAAAGGTTTCAAACCCAACGACAGCCCCAAAAATACAAATATATGGTACCCAAACCATCTCTTGGACCTTTATGACAAAATCGACAATGCCAAATATTATAAATAAAGCATCATAATATTTACTTCAAATATTTATTGATTATTCTATCGGCACAATAGTAGTTTGTGTAAATTTCTCAAAAACAGATTTTCTCAAAGAAGTTTCTTCTTTCAAATGTTACGATTTTTGGTTATACCAAATATTTAGATTTCTGATGAGTACTGGAGCACTCGCACCGGCCAATGAGCATTTTCCGTGACCATGCGTCCACGGAGCAGAAAAATATACTTTTACGTTTTTGTATTTTCGATTTGTAATTATTTGGGTGTTGACTAGTGATTGGTCATCTATGGAAATCATCACATGGCTGTTTTGGGTCTTAACTGTTACTCTGACTGTATCAGGGTTGTTGAGAGAACCGGATATTCCGACTTAAAAAAAATCGTAGAAAAGTTTCTCGAAAATATTCGTTCCTGGAAAATATTTGTTCCTCGAAAATATACGTAGAAAATTTCTGAACGAAAAAATACTTTACCCCAAAAAATGTTGACTGCAACTCCAATCGACCGGAAATTTCCCGGGCTCCAATTAAAACGGAAAATCTAGGTTCTTGTACAACCCTGGGCTGCATCATATTTTGGAAACGAGTTTGATACAGCCGTAAACGCCGCGTCATTGGTCACTCCATGATAGGCAACCGTAACCAAATGAGTAGTACGATATCCTTCAACCGTGCGCAAGTAATATATGCCTGAAACATTTTTAATTTCTAAATTTTCAATTATACCAAACCTGGAACTCGTCCAGCTTTAACACAAGTTTCGGTATTCGATTGCTTTCCCGTAAAGTTGTCCTCTGCCCGTTCTGGTATAAATTGTAGAATATTTGCGTGCATGGCAGTGGTTCCAATGCGGCCGGCTACGGTCAATTTCATCTCAAATGTTATTTGAAAATTTGTGGAAAATGAATCTAATACTGTCAGCAAGTTGCCTGCAGATGGTTTTGTCCATTCATTAGAAATAGCCTCATAGGATATACCAGGTGACAGCGCCGCGGTTGATGTTTTTACGGTTGTCTTTGATGGCTCTATTGTTGATCTCTCTGCTGTTGGAGTTACTGAAGGCTTTAATCCCCTATTTACTACTGATACTATCGCTGAAATATTCTGCGTGACCACTGTTTTTGATGAGATTACTTCAGGTCCTGAAGTTCAGGGTGTTAAAACCTGTATTTGAAAAATTACCAACTTTTGCATGAATCCAGTTTACTACTAGTACAAATAGTCATCCCGAGATCACATGATTCGGTTTTAGTACAGTGCCTGATGCCTTAACGTTACGCGCCTTAACGTTACGATTTTGTCTTAACGATTTTTGAGGAATTTTCGAAAATTGACTGCTAAAACCATTACTAAACTCGCAAATTATCCGTATATTGCAAACAAAATCGTCTCTAACTACCGATTTATTTGGTCGGAGAGATTCGGGCCCTGGATTTCAAGGTGTCGTTTGCATAAGATTTTATCTCGGACAAAAATGAATTCATCTAGTAGGGTACATTATTAGTTGGTTATAACACCCTAGGCTGTTGTTGTCATTTGGTTGGTTGTAGGATCTGTGGGTGGCTCTATGGGGTCCTTATCGGGTCCGCTATAAGAGTTTGTCGGGGTTACTTGTGTCGAAATCCAGTTGTTCATTAATTTAACCCGATTGAGTAAAATCAGATGTCCCTCTTTTCCACAGTTGGTATGTGACGGGCGCCCAACAATTCCAATTAGTGTCGCCTTTCCTTTAATATCGCAGATCAATGCATCACCAATGTCGGATTTGCATGCAACGCCAGCATCTAGTTTTCCTGAGCCATCACGGTCCGGAATTCCAGCACATAATTCGTGTCGCGTTGGCTGTGAGCTATCTGCTGCCCGCTTGGCATTGCAATACGCTCGACATAAAATATTAACTCCAAAATGCATTATGGGACCAGAATTAGCCCAGCCGCCAATCCAGCAAACATCGCCTCTGTTTGGCAGTTGAGTTGGTAGACAAGCAACCTTAACACATCCGCGTTCTTGACATGCTGGTATACTCATACCTTTTTCCATAATCGACTCTCCAGTTTTGATCAAACATGCGTCAGAGTCTCTGTCAGTGGAAAATCGGCTTCTGCTGGCATACATTGTAAACGCACCAGGGTTGTCTAGATTCGACCAGGTGCGAAAATTACGTTTACCAAATGAAATCGTCACATATCTATGAAGTTCGCCCTGCTGATCAACACAACATTTTCGACCTATGAAACATATCCTTCTAATTTGGAATTTTATAGAAGTACTTACTGGTTAAAACCTCGGTATCCCCTATGATTGTCCCCGTACATTGGACTTTTGCAGCGTTGGAAAATACTAAATGTGCAATCCATGGAAATGCAGATTGAGAAACTGGCGTACTATCGCAACTTCCCAAATTTGCTGGTGGATGGCGAACGATCCTGTTAAATCGAAATTGCCCATCTTTGTACGTTTGGTACTGATGTGGCCTATAGTGACCCTCAGGGGTGTATCTTGGAAATTCTCTGGTATTTATTCTGATGTGACCAGTAATCCAGGATGAAATGTTGTATACATTAGCATATAATCCAGGATACCCTCTGTTACCACATCCAAGACCCCAGGAAACGATACCAGTGAGAACAGCTTTACCGTTTACTTCGCAAATAAGCGGGCCGCCAGAATCGCCTTGGCATGTATCCTAAAAGCATATTCACTTTCGGGGCTAACGAAAATTATTTTTGATCAAAAATATAAATTACATTTATAAGCGCGCTATAGCGTGTAATCTCATTTTAAGACGAACCTTTCCACCATCAGTAGCACCATCATCGTCGTGGTCGATTTCACCAGCGCATATTTCATCGGATTGTATGTAATATCCGATATCAGGCTTGTAATAGTTACTATGCGCTTTACAATATGCATGCGACATCAAATTAAAACCTTGTTGCAAAAGCTCCTTCGAAAATTTTGCTCCCCTCGCTATTTTACCCCATCCGGCCACCCAGCACCAGTCGCCAGGTAGAAAGTCATTCTGTGGAAGGCATGCCTGAGCTAGGGTGTCATGGGTCAGCCGCAAAATGTCAAAAAATTTTCTTCTGGTAAAACTTTTTCATCGGAATACAGATTTATTTTTCCGCGAGAAAATGGCCATGATACCTTAGCCTGCGCCACGCATGTTTTACCCTCTGGACAGTTTTCAGCAGATTTCGCAAATATGGACGACGGGGTTTGTACCAAACAATAATCAGTGTTATAATAACTTCCATCTCTTCCATTGTAGTAGCCTGTTTTTGGGTGTTTTTGAGCATCACAAAAATTTCGATATTTAGCAAAATTAGCACTAATAATCTGAGAAGCACCGCGCCTGGATGAATTATAAACTCACCGGTTTCTTCTTGCGGAATAATTACGAATTCAAATTGACCTTGTTCATGATCACTATGACGCCGTTTTTAAGACAGTCGGGAATTTGGTACAACCTTTGGCACACTAAATGTTTTAAACGACGAGATTTATCTCATCTTAAAGCGTAGGAAATTGGAGGATTTGGAACTTAGAAATATGAAAAAATACTAAATTTTCACTATTAGACGAATACCAGT
>Ga0208946_1000221_pt1 | contig 11828 bp, 11 predicted proteins | sample AOAMet2_C49A8_80_2_FD_188075 | JGI IMG/M metagenome (GOLD analysis project Ga0208946, IMG submission 188075) | Ammonia-oxidizing marine microbial communities from Monterey Bay, California, USA - C0912_C49A8_80 (SPAdes) | ecosystem: Environmental > Aquatic > Marine > Intertidal zone | place...
TAGAGGTAGATTCGGTAGATTCAATATTGGATATGGCAAGAGTCTTTTCGTCGGGATTTTCATCTTTGTGCCGCAAGCAATATCCAGCTGTTCTAAACTCCAAGGCATTACAGCCCTCGAAAGCACACTTGTTTTCCCCCACACCCTCAACAGGGAACTAGGGGCGATAGTGATTCCTACGTCACAAAGGGGCCCCATGTGTATGCGGGCGTAATACAGGGTACGGAAGTAGATGCAGGCGTCAAGAAGGGATACCCTAGTTTATGCATACGTAATACAGGGGTACAGAAGTAGAAGAATAGAATTACACTTTCTCTTGTTTTCTCTCTTCTTCATAGGCATCAGCAACCTTGCCAGCCGTACGAAGAAACTTCTTTTTCAAACCATCGAAGTTAAGATATATTATCCCACCAACTGTTAAGAAAACGCCTCCAATTATTGTAAAAATACCTCCAATGTAGAGTCCAACTCTAGGTTCGGTATTCTCAAAGGTTGCAAATCCAGTTTGTACCATGATAATTCCAGCAATGAGTACAATTATTCCAGATATTATGAATGAGAATGAGATGATTTTTGTCATACTATCCATTCCTTGTAATGTCTCAAATGTTCCTACAAAAAATACTACTTATAGTAATCCCTGAAGTATATCATAATCGGTCTAAAGGAATCCCAATAGCTCAATAATTGGCGAGTAAAACAGAAGATGAATCGAATCAAGACCCGACTGAGAGCTGGTGGGCAAAGTAGCCCTCAATTATACGGTCAGAGTTCACGAGTGAAGGATTGGATGCCCGTGATGTGCCGCCCGAGAATCAGGTTGTGAATATCGTGTGTGCCTTCGTAGGTCTTGACCGATTCGAGGTTGGCCATGTGTCGCATGATGCAATACTCATCGAGAATCCCATTCGCGCCGTGTATATCGCGAGCCTCGCGAGCGATCTCTAGTGCTATGTCGACATTGTTCATCTTAGCCAGAGAGATATGTTCAGGAATCCAAGTTCCAGCGTCCTTTTTCTGACCCAAATGGAAGGCGAGTAATTGCGCCTTGGTGATTTCGCGTAGCATCCAAGCGAGTTTGTTCTGAACCAATTGGTAACTAGCGATTGGATGGGTGAATTGGATTCGACTCAGGGAGTAATCCCGGGCCGAATCGAAGCAGGCTTGAGCCGCACCAACCGCACCCCAAGAGATTCCAAAGCGGGCGTTATTGAGGCACGAAAACGGCCCACGAAGTCCCTTGACCCCTGGTAGGAGTCGATCCTTTGGAATTTTGCAATCTTGGAAGACAAGCTCGCTCGTCACACTCGCCTTCAACGAGTGCTTCCCCTTCATCTCGGGCGCGCTGAATCCCTCGTCGTCCTTCTCGACGATGAATCCTCGAATCTCGCCGTCGAGTTTTGCCCAGACGACCGCAACTTGTGCAATTGTCCCGTTTGTAATCCACATTTTTGCGCCGTTCAAGAGGTAGTGGTCGCCCTTGTCCTCGGCCTTGGTGATCATATCGCCGGGGTTTGAGCCGTAATCAGGTTCGGTGAGTCCGAAGCAACCGACCCACTCGCCGCTCGCCATTTTCGGTAGGTAGTGCTGCTTCTGCTCTTCGCTTCCGAAGTCCCAAATTGGGTACATTGCCAAACTCCCCTGCACACTTGCAAAGGACCTCAGGCCACTGTCACCTCGTTCCAGCTCGCGGCAGATGACTCCGTAGGCTGTGTATGATAGTCCAGGGCAGCCATAACCTTCGAGCGGTGCCCCGAGAACGCCCATCTCACCAAGCGTCACTCGCCACTCATCTGGAAAGACACCGTCGCGGCATGCTTGCTCTATCTTTGGGAGAACTTCCTCGTCGACGAAGTCGCGAACCATGTCGCGAACCATGCGCTCCTCATCGGTCAGTAGAGAATCCACATCGTAGAAGTCAAGGGCTTCGTATGGCATGGGTTTCAGGCTCGTCGCGCAGCCAATCCCACATGAAGGTTGCCGATATGCCGGTATCTGGTGGTTTAGAGCCTGTTAGCGCGCCGTAGGCGCGGTTTAACGTCGCGATTGTGACGAATCACCTTGTTGACCGGATTACTTCCGATTGCGGCGTTGCCTGGCTTTACGGTTGGCGAGGTGGCGTTTCTCATCTTCACTACCAATCTTCTCGGTGGTCCAATCTTGCATTCTCTTAGACGACGAGAGAACTAGACTCAGAACCACCAAGCCGGTTGCCACAGGGATTGCTATCGCGATCCAAATGTATAGCAATCCTGTTGATCCCGCATTGGGTCCTGAAAATGGAGTTAGATATCCGCGCCGGCTGACAATCCAGCCCGAATCTTCGCCCGTTGACCAAGTCCCAACGATTCGGTCGCTGGAGAGGTTCAGGTCGTTGATGTCATCATGCTCAAGCCAAGGATATGATGAGTTCAGACTGATGTCGTGTTCGATCAGGCTCGCCGGCGTAGTTGCGATGAGAGTCCGATCTCCGTGTTGCGCTTCGATTCCGACGAAGTAAGAATCAACGTCGGGTAGCCGGCTGACGCTTGGAATGGATCGGCTGAGGTCTGAAGGATTCAGTTCAATGAGTGCTATCACTTGATTGTCGGCGATTGCGACACAGTATGCAGAGTCGCCGGTCGGACACTCAATTCCTGTCCAAGGATAGCCCGTGCCTCCAACCCAAGTGAAAGTATGGTCGCGCTCGATGATTCCAATTCCTTCCATCGCTGCCGCAACAACGCACATCATGATGGTCTCATGACAATCCATCGCCATAATTATACTCGAACCTCCGCCGGCTAGAGAGTGGATTTCCGCCCCGCCGTCAGCGTCAGCCCTAAGTCTCAAGAGTTGACCCTCGGCGGTACCAACATAGGCCCACGAACCACCGGTATTCCACGCTACTGAGGTCATGTCTGCGTAATCCAGGTTAACCGCCGCTGCCGCGCGTTCAAGCGAGTGGTCCTGCTTAGCGTAGCGAAGCACCAGACCATCCGTACCGACGAGGAGGGCGGTCTGATCACCTGGGTGGAAATCAGCATAGAGGAGTTCTTCGTTGCCCGGCCAGACCAAATCTATCTGCTGCGTGGGGTCTTGCGCATCGAGGGCTCGAACATATCCATTCGATCCGAAAACCAGAGCGGTCTCACCATCTCCATCGATGACAACTCCGTTGAGGCCGAGGTCCTCGTCTGACAGAGAGATGCCCGCACCCAATTCTACCGCCGACGCTGCGAATATGCTGGGTGCAGCCAGCAAGACGACGAGGAGCACAGCGACGAGACTCCTCGAACTTGCGCGCATGAGGGGCGCACTGTGGGACTCGGTTTAGGCGTGTGGGATAGCGAACGACCCAGCAGTCGCCTGCGGCAGGATTCAAGACGGGTTGCACCTCGCGGTGCCTTATGGAGAGATTCGAGGTCAAGCGCGGGTTAGTCAAACAGATAACGGCAGATGGAGGGTTATCCGCTCTGGCGGGGAGACATTTTGAGAATGTTGAAGCCGATGGAGACAATGCATTCAATGCGTCTCACGACATCATGACTTCTATTATTGGTCATTTTTCTCAGAAGGGCGCTCTCATCATCGATGTGACGAATGTCCCGCCAAATTTTGACGATGCTGACGCAATGGTCCGTGCACGCGACACACGCAAGCGCTGGACCACTTTCCTCGATGAAGCGACTGGATACAATTCCAAGCAGCGAGGCGATAAGGCGAAGGAATGGGCAAAAAAGGCCACTAAGGCGAAGTCAGCGATTTCTTCCGCACGTCATTTCATGAATATGACAGATAATCTGAGCGATGATATCATCGCTCAGGTCGAGTCTCTAATCGCTGAGATCGAAGCTGCGCTGGCGGACGAAGACAATACTCGCGCAGCCGGTCGTGGCGAGAAACTCAACAAACTGCTGAGTGCCTGAGTGGTCTGAATGAGTCCCGCCGACGCGCCCGATGGCCTCGATGCAGAGGTCCGTACGGCCGTCGAGAGGATGTTCGCAAATGTCGAGGAAATCGTCGGCGTCGAGCATGTGGCAGGAATCCTCTCGGGAGGGAAAAGCCACGGCGGCGACGATGTAATTCGAGCTTACATCGGTCTCGAGCCGAGTGGCAAGGCGCATCTTGGATGGGTTATCCTTGCCGAAACAATCCGTAATATGCTCTCAGAGGGAGTTAATGTCCTGATTTTGCTGGCAGATTGGCACGCTTGGGTCAATGACAAGTTCGGCCGGGATATGGAAAAGATCGGTATCGCGGGTGAATATATGACCGAAGTCTTCCGAGTTCTCCTCGATTTCCCTGAAGAGGGAGATGGACGTGGTCAACTTCGCTTCATCAGCGCTAGCGAAGTGATGGATTCAGGCGTTTACTGGGAACGAGTCTTGCGTTGCTCAAAGGGAATGAGCCTGAATCGCGCACGGCGTACATTCAGCATCATGGGACGCAGTGAGGATTCCTCAGACGACGATCTCGCCGCTTTCTTCTATCCGCCAATGCAGGCGGCGGACATCTTTGAATTGGATATCGATATCGCCTTTGGTGGCATGGATCAACGCAAGGCGCACATGTACATGCGAGAGGTCGCCGACCGCAATGGTTGGACCAAGGCGACCTGCATTCACACACCGATGCTTTCTGGGCTGAAAGGAAAGGGCGGAGGTCGGATGGATTCTTTCGACCACAAAATGTCGAAGTCCGATCCAAACAATGCGATTTTCGTCCACGACACTCCTAAGAAAATCGAGAAAAAGTTCCGAAAGGCCTTCCTTGAGGTTGGCAACTCTGATTCCCCCGTTTACGAAATCGCCGAACACATCGTTCTTCCTTACAAGGGAGAGTTGAGGGTCGAGCCGAAGCCGGAGTTCGGAGAACCGAGTACCTGGACTGATATCGGCTCGTTCATCGCCGCTGTTGGCAGTGGCGATGTCCACCCATTCGATGCAAAGATGGCTGTTGCGAGAGGCCTCGCAGAGGTCCTTTCACCCGTTGTTGAGCATTTTGAGCAAAACAGTGCTCTTCTTGATGAAGTAAATCGGTTGACCGGCTCGCAGTAATGCGATTACAGTTCGACATCTAGTGCTGAAAAACAGCCACAGGTATCATAACCCTCCCCTCACGGCGGCGGAACACAGGAGACTGTACCATGGCAGGCGTCGGAATCGATGATATCGCGATTCACTTTCCGAAGCTTTACTTCGACATGAAGGATTTCGCAGAATTCCGCGGAGCGGATTTCGGCAAATTGAACAAGGGACTCGGTCTAACTGCAATGGCAATCCCTGATGCTCACGAGGATACTGCTACGATGGGCGCGAACGCATGTGCGCGCCTCATCAACCGTAACAACCTCGATCCGAACAAGATAGGTCGCATCTACTTGGGCACTGAATCAGCTCTCGATGGCGCAAAGCCAACAGCGACCTACATCATGGACATGCTCGAGCAGCGCTACGACGATACCTACGGCAAGGATTGCTTCCGCAATTGCGACGTCGTCGACCTGACCTTCGCCTGCATCGGCGCTGTCGATGCGATGCACAACACCCTCGATTGGGTCGCCCGCGGGGGCGAGGAACAGGATCGGATTGGAATCGTCGTCTTCGCTGACAATGCGAAGTACGACCTTGGTTCATCTGGCGAATACACGCAGGGAGCGGGCGGCGGCGCGGTACTAATCCGTCACAACCCGCGCCTCCTTGAGATCCCTGACAATTGGGGAGTATCGACAATGCCTGTTCACGACTTCTTCAAGCCTCGTCGCGAGGTCGAGTTGAAGACTGTCGTCGAGAATGTCCTCGAACTTGCCGAAGAAGCCGGTGAGCCGAAGAAGGAAGGACTTGTCGAGCGAATTCTTGCTATTCTCCCCAAGTCGTCAAAGAAAGACAACATCATGTTCGAATCTCACACATTGAAGATTCACAAGGATACGCCGATCTTCGATGGACAATTCTCTAATCGCTGCTACTCGGAATCGGTGAAGACCGCCTTCGTCAATTTCCGTCAGACGGCAATCAATTCGGGTCGCTATGATCCTGAAAATGATGAGATTCTCACCGAGCAGTGGAACCGCATCATCGTCCACTTGCCATATGCCTTCCAGGGCAAGCGCATGTTCCCCGACGTTTTCCGCCACGACAGGCGCCACCTACCAATGTGGGACGAGATTGTCGCTGAGATTGGCTCTGAACCCTTCCCGGAGGACTACGAAGACACACCTGAGGGGATTGAGGACTTCGAGAGGGCTAACGACAAGTATCGTCGGCTAATATCGAAGACGGAGGCTTTCCGCGAGTTTTCTGAGCGCCGAATCGAGAAAACTCAGCGTGCGTCGAGCCTGATTGGAAACCAATACACTGGTTCGATTTTCCTCGCTCTTATGTCTACGATGGAGAGCGACTATCTCGACGGAGTCGAGATGGGAGGCAAGCGCGTCGGACTTTGCGGCTATGGCTCGGGCGCTAAGGCCAAGGTGTTCGAGGGCATCGTTCAGCCAGGCTGGAAGGAAATCTCGAGCCGCTTCTCACTCTTTGATCGTCTATCCACTCGCACGCCGCTGGACAAGGATGTCTACGAGCGGCTTCACCGTGGCTCGCAGAAGGAATCTGTTGTCGAGCCTGTAGACGAGTTCGCTCTAATCGCTGTTGGCGGTGAAGGTGTCCTTGAGGGGCAGCGAAGGTACGCATATTTCGCGCCCTAGATCTGAGCACTCGACTTACAGTGCCGAAGTCGCTGAAGAATTCAGGGCGATATGGCTCTATTGATGACGATTCTTTGAACTTCTTGGGTTCCTTCATAGATTTGAGTAATCTTAGCATCGCGGAAGAAGCGTTCGACTGGGAAATCGGTCGTGTAACCGTATCCACCGAGAATTTGCACCGCGCGCTCCGCGACCCACATTGCCGTGTCTCCAGCGAATAACTTGGCCATACTGGCCTCCTTAGAGTGCCGTGGAGCACCGTCTTCGTAGTGTCGCTGCTTGGCCCAGGCGGCCTTGTACACCAAGAGTCTGGCCGCCTCAGTCTGTGTTGCCATGTCGGCTAGATAATTACCAATAGTTTGGTGATGAGCAATCGGCTTTCCAAAAGCGACACGCTCGTGCGCGTAATTCAGCGCCGATTCGTAAGCGCCCTGAGCGATACCGAGAGCCTGAGCGGCAATCCCGATTCGCGAGTTGTCCAACGCGTTCATCGCGATAGGGAATCCCTTTCCGGACTCCTTCAACACATTCTCAGCCGGCACTTTGCAATCATCAAGAAGCAGCACACAGGTATCCGAAGAGCGAATTCCGAGCTTGTCTTCCTTCTTTCCAACACTGAATCCTTCCATGCTCGAATCGACGATGAAAGCGGTTGTCCCACCGTGCTTCTTGACTCCATAATCCGGATGATCAACATCCTTCGCAAACAGCACGTAGATATCCGCACTCGCACCGTTGGTCACCCACATCTTTTCGCCGTTGAGAATCCAGTGCGAACCATCATCGCTCAACTTGGCGCGGCAGCCAAGGGCCGCCGCGTCGGTGCCGGCGCCAGCCTCAGACAATGAGTAGGCACCGATTTCACCCGCTGCCAAGCGAGTCAAGTAGCGCTGCTTCTGGTCATCATTGCCGTGCAGCGCGATAGTCTTGGAGCAGAGTCCGACGTGTACGCAGAACATGACGGAGAACGAGGGGTCAACGCGTGCCAATTCTTCGACAATTATCGCTTCAGAGATGTCATCAACCGGATTTCCGCCAAATTCTTCAGGAATCGTAACGCCTTGCAGCCCATATTCACAAAACGCCTTCCACTCATCTATCGGCGGCTTCTGAGCTCGGTCACGTTCGAGGCACGTCGGCGCTAAAACGTCCTCGGCGAAGTCTCTCACCATCTCACGAATCATCCCTTGTTCCTCGGTTTCCTCGAAGTCCATCTCGATTCCTCGCACCACCGAGTGCGGCCCCGTTGTTAATACATCGCAGCCAGACCCTAATTTCTCCACTAATGAACGAATAATTCAAATCTGAGGCCAAAAGCGGGGCCATCGGAGATAACCATGTCAGAGTCCGACTACTTCGAGTTTGGAGTCGCCCACGACCGCCGCTACACGCTGGAACACCTTTGGCTTCAGCTTCTAGATGAGAAGGAAGGCACGGTGAAGATAGGTATGTCTGAATTCATCCGTGCCGATTCCGGAGACGTAGTTCGCGTCATTTTGCCTCACCCGCAGGATGCCAGCGAATTCCTGCTTAACGACGAGGGCGCACCCAGCGACGTGGACGACGGCGAGACTCCTCCAGCAGCCCCTTCTGCCGGTGACGAAATCGGATCCGGCGAGTTACTGGTCACCATCCGCACCGTATCTGATCGGATTCTAATCAATACACCATTCCCTTGCAAGGTGCTGGAACTCAATGGAGAGGTCGAAGATAATGCCGACCTAGCCAATGATGATGCATACGCTGATGGGTGGTTCCTCATCGTTAAGCCTCACGAATTCGATGAGGATCAATTCCTTGATGCCGGCGAGTACATCGAGTACCTGAACGAGTTATGATTGTCGAATCAGGGCCAGGCGAGAGCCGGCCATGATTCGGGCTCTTCTCCCTGCCAATCAATTGATTCAAGCAAGGATAGGACTTCCTCGGCAGTCGCCAAGTCATCCTCGATTTGACGGCGATGAAGCCAGCCCTTGAGGCGACCGAGTCTAGGCCCCGCTTCTAGTTCGGTTGCCTGCATCAGGACTTCACCGCCGACGAGCGGGCGATTCCCCGCACGCGGCGGTGGAATTGAGGCTGCAGCCTCAGCATAAGTCTCCCCTGCGGGGCCGAAATAAGCTGCTGCCTCGGCTTTCATTTGATCTGAGAGTGCCGCATTGTAGCGGCGCAGCACGGTGTTTTCTGCGACGAGGTCGTCATTCTGCAGGTCGTGTAAGAATGTGATTGTCCGAGTCTCGTCATTAGACAGGCGCAAGAGTATCTTCAGGTGAGCGGCGAGGTCCACACCCGAGCGTGAATCTCCTCTGCATAGAATAGCCAAGTCAACGGCTGGAATTCCCGAAAAAGGTCCATCTATCCGAATGGGAGTCTCGTCCAAAACAGCCGAGAGCAACCCGACATCGGCCATACGAGCCAGAACCTCAGCGCGCATCCGTCCTTGCATGACGCGCGCCAACTCAGCCCATTTTCGCTCGGATGATACCTTCTCAAGCATCGAGAGACTCTCACGAATCGCAGTCTCGAGGTCTCCATCCAGTTTCCTCGCTCCGTCCTCACCAGCATCGAGGAAGCGGAAGGCTCGCATGATACGCAGTCCATCCTCACCAATTCGCTCATTAGCATCACCAACCGCTCTGATAATCGCAGACTCGAGGTCATCGCGTCCGCCGAACGGGTCGATTACCTCACCAGTCCGTGGATCCATCGCCATTGCATTGATTGTGAAATCTCGGCGTGCCAAATCTTCGACAATATCGTCGCCGAACTCAACTTCGTCGGGTCGGCGACCATCACCATAGGTGCCATCGCTGCGCAGGGTTGTCACTTCCCATGAGGGTCCAACCTGTGCCTCAGAATCAGCCTGCCAAACCCCCTCATCAGGAAGCACTAGGACGGTTCCGAAAGCAGCACCAACTGGCACTGTACGAGCAAATAACTCAGCAATTTGTGCTGGCCGAAGTGTAGTAGCAATATCCATCTCGCCCGGATTGAGGCCAGACAGAGAATCTCGAACCCAGCCGCCGACAACCCATGCATCACCCTCCGAACACAAGCGTTCGAGCACCCACCGGTCGGCGGCACCCAGTCGGCTCAGCAGGTCGGCCATGGGCCGTCTTCACGCCGCTTGTCCATCAATCCGTCGGGGCACAACACAGGTTTGACGACCAACCAAGATGCTTTGGGCAAGCATCAGACATATTCGTGAAGTCCTTTTGCGATGGGCATGGAGGTAGAGTTGGTGCCGTTGGAAGTGCTTCGCCCGCACGAGCAAGTCATCGAACGCAAGGTCGACCAATTAGAGCGTATGACACATCGCTGGAATGCTTACACCAAACCCCTCCTCCTCGACAGAACAACTGGAACTATCCTCGACGGACACCACCGCTACCAAGTCGCGCAGCGCATCGATTTGCAATGCGTTCCGTGTGTTTTGATCGACTATCTTGAGGATGAAGCAATCGAGCTTGATCTTTGGCCTAATTCGGGGCGCGATTCTATCTCTAAGCAGGATGTTGTCGATGCCGCTTTGTCAGGGAAATTGATGCGCCCTAAGACGAGTCGGCATCGTCTTTCCGATCACTTGCCGCCGATTGCCGTACCTTTGTCTCGGTTGAGGCAACCGGCTTTCGAAACCTGAACATATTCTGTTCAAGCGGATAGTTCGCTTAGTAGGTTATTCGCAGAGGAAGCGATTAGCCCATCTTCGGAATTTGTGAGCGATTTTACGATTACAAGTGTGGAATCAGGGACGGGTCGCCCAATCATGTCCTCGATGAGCCGCGAGCGGAGTTCGGGACTTCTTGACTCATCGGAGATTAGGGAATCGCGCAGAGCGGCTGCTTCTGCGTTCCGCGCTCCCCTGAGAATTCTCTCGAGTAATGATTCCGAGGCCTCGGATTGGAGTTGAGATGGCAATCCATCGATGGATGCCCAATCCGCTTGGCGCAGGGTCTTGGCGAAGCGACTGACGAATGCTGTATCAGAGTCGCTAATCCAATCGTTCAGCGATTCAGGAGAGTCGGCGATGAGTAGGGCAGCGATTCGCGCCTTTGTCTCTCCGGATGAGGAACTGCCGAGTTCACCGAGGCGGGCACTCAAATTTTCTGAGGGGGGTGCATCGCTCCCTTCTATGATTCCGATAGTTGCGTTACGAACGGCTTCGGAATCATCGTTCAGAAACCTTAGAAGTAAATTTCCATCGACTTCTCCCCTTAGCGATAATCGGCCGACTGCGGACTTTCGAACCGCCCTGTCTGTCGACTCAAGCCCAGTGTTCACCGATTCCTCATCCAGTCCCATTCGTGATTGCCAAGCCGCCAATCGAATGCTCGGGTCATCATCCGAGCAAAGTCCAGTGAGGACAACCAATCCCGCCTTATTGGCACGATTGGCGATGCGAGCGGCTAGCAAGCGTCGCGAGTCCTGTGGCGAAGCAGCGAGCTTCTCAATTAGATCGAGGTCCTTACTCGCTGCCCAACGATCGATTGCTTCCATCGCCTTCTCTCGGAACCATGGGTCGGAATCCTCTAGCAACTTTACGAATCCACCGAGGGCCTCAGCATCATCGAGCTCGAACAAATGCCGAACCGCTCGACGGCGCTGGCGCACATCTGAGTGATTCAACTTCGCCAGCGCAGGTCTGACACTCATCGCCCTCGGCACCAATGAGGTTGAGATGAACGCTCCGCCCGTGCAAACCCTGTGACTCGATTTGAATTCAAACCCGTTGGCTCAAGGAATGAGGTCTTCGTGCCCGCCAACCATCGGCGGCTCATCATCGTCCCAATCGCCGGGCGAATCGAGGTCGATGGCGAGTAGTTGCCCGAATAATGGCCACATCGGCTGTAGCCATTCCATTTCTGCCATCAACAATTCAAACACTGGATGCTCGACGAGGTCATCTTCCGTCGCATCCTCGTCGAGAGGCGGGATGTCTGCAGGCATCCCGCGCAGAGATTCCACCAATTCCTCAATCCTCGAAACGGTTTCATCGTCGATCTCCACGAGTTCTACGATGATGTTGATCGCATCTTCGATATGGTCAGCGAGCGAGTGCGGATTGAGCGGTCCGCGCTCGTCCTCAGAGAGGTCCATCGGTCCGAACACCACATTTCCCAACTCAGTGTCCAACCAGTCATCCCCCTGT
>Ga0208946_1000223_pt1 | contig 11792 bp, 10 predicted proteins | sample AOAMet2_C49A8_80_2_FD_188075 | JGI IMG/M metagenome (GOLD analysis project Ga0208946, IMG submission 188075) | Ammonia-oxidizing marine microbial communities from Monterey Bay, California, USA - C0912_C49A8_80 (SPAdes) | ecosystem: Environmental > Aquatic > Marine > Intertidal zone | place...
TTAAATGGTTAAATTTGTATTTAATTACTTTTTCATTAAGTTTTTTTCGATTTTATGCTCATTCTAAAATCCTTCATATTTTTTCGGCCATTTTAAGATTTTTTGACCATCTTTCATATTTTTGATCTGATTTTGCAACATACAGTACCTACCCCTATTTTCTGGTTTAGTACTGTTTTTAGTCGTATTTTTTTTTGAAAATTTGACCAAAAATCGTAAAACGTAACAATTAGGGGTGTAATAATTAGGGGCTAGGCACTGTACTAATCGCGCCAGTTTTTTCCAAAGTTGGTGGCGCGCCAGGCACAATTTAGCTTTAATCTAGTGTAGTTTGGACATTTTTCGCTTTTCGGGGCATTGTTCATATTTTCGGCCACGATTTCATTTTTTGGTCTTTTTGACCTTTGGCCATTTTTGGTCCTTATTTATATTACATGTATTGTTTTTTAGAATTCTTTACAAAAAACATTTTAGCTTAAATTAGCTACCTTCTAGTTTGGATTGTATTTTTTAATCGAAATGGGGATTCTACTAACGAATTAAGACTTCGTGACGATTTTTCTTCAATATCTCCCATAGTGAATGCATTGAGTCCATTTTCGGTCATTGGCTGCCATTCACTTTCATCAAAATATTCCAACGTATAAATTCTTGGATATCGATTTCTTTGATAATCTTTCACTTCGCCTTCTGCCGTTTCGTACGTATATTCATCGACCACCGCATTGACGCGAATGCCATGAATTTCCTCATAATTTGCCAATTCAAATTCAATACTGGCCGAATATTCTTCAAATTCGCCACACCAACCCTGACCGTTTTCGGCCATTAACATTTCCGGTCCATAGCTTGGGTCCTTTCCGACATAATTTTTAAAATCAGCTTGTCTAACAGACGACGCAGAATATCGGACCACGCTATCGGCGCTAACAGGTACCAATTGTCCAGTACAGGTTGCCTGGCCGAGAATAATGCTTGGTGGTAGTCCCACTCGATCCATATCAGAATTCATATCTTCAATAATTTCTGTATCATAACTTTCCGTCGTTGTCTGTTCCGTTGTTTGTTGTACTGTTGTTTGGCCGGTTGTCGTCGTTCGGCGCGTTGTAGTCGTTGTTGTTCGAGTGCGGAGTGGGATGGTCGTATTTGGGCATAAGTTCAAATTGCATGATGTAATTTCTTCGGCCTCACCCTTTTTACACTTTCCATTTTCACAGCTCCGTGTGCGAGATTGAATACCAGGGCTGCTGTCTTGGGAGCAGCTCTGGCTACATTTACTCCAGTTATTCCATGTACCCCATGCACCGCAAGGTTCGCATTCGATCCGTTCCTCTGGATCACCTTGACATCCGCCCTCACGTGGTACCCCATTGATACAGTGTCGTTTTCGAATCTTTGATCCGCCGCAGGTTAGCTCACAGTTATTTTCAACCGCTGACCATTCAGACCAGAATCCAATTCCAGCACACAAACCAGCCCAACAATTAATTTGTTCAGTATCATTTCCACGAGTCCGCTCTCGATAGCCAGTTCCGCATTCCACCGAACATCCGGACCATTCTGTCCATGTTACACATGGGACCTATTAAAAATATACACTATTTTGTGATCAAAAATAACGTTTTGAGGTCATCTTATCGAAAAACTTTTGATTGATTCATAAATTATGAGTCATAATACAAAAAATAACCGTATTTTCATTCGATAAAAATACGCCAGTGCCAGTTTTGAACTTACGTAGTCACATGCTTGAATCTCTAAATAATCTGTGACTGGACATGATGCAGATCCAACAATGTCGTGGACACAATCCCGGGAACGCGTTTTGAAGCCACCAGCACAACTAAAGTTATAAAAGTATTATTTTTTTGAAATCCCAACAAAAAGTCCTTACGTTTCGGAACACGCTGAAAATGTTGACCACTCGGCCCATTCGGCTTCAATTGGACACACATGTGTCATACATGGTGATAATTCCCCACTTGGTCCCAGGTGACCACATTGATCCGCAACGGAACAGTCTCGGTGTCGTTTTCGTTCTCCACCACCACAACTGACAGAACAGTCTTAACAACAGAAAATTAAAGTAACGAAAGCAAAAATAAAATAAAACTACGTTCACGGGGATAGAGAGAGAGAGTTTTTTCTCAAAAAGGCCAATCCGGACTTGTCATTTTTGACCGCAATAAGGGAATAGTTAAAATAAAGAAAACTTGGAACGAAAATATTGAAGTATCTTAAGGGGGCGAAAAGGAAACGTGAATGGTCATGGTTCATTTGGCGTAACATTTAAGGGGGATAAAAATGGTTTCAATGTTTAATTAAAAAAATGCATTACCGCTCCATTCGGCCCAATCGAGATACATTAGACAATCGGCGAGGATACATTCACTGCTTTCTGTATTTTCCCCATCGCAAATAAATCCTTCCGGACACGTTCGTGATCGCGAAATTGTGCCATTCCCGCATGTAACAGTGCAATCACTCCATTCATCCCATTCCATCCATTCACCAATACATGGCGCAGTACATTCACTGGATTCCGTCTCGGCCCATTCACAATCATCGGGCTCAGAGCAAACGCGTTGACGGGACATTGTACCATTTCCGCACGTGCTTGAGCAGTCAGTCCAGCCCGACCAATCATCGTAGCAAACATCAAGATCAGGACATTCGCGAAGCTCTTGGCCTGCTCCGCCGCATTCTTCGATTTCCTGGCGAACTTGAATACAGGTTCGGACTCTGCTCTGTGTGCCTGTTCCGCGACACGAGGTGCTACAAGTTGTCCACTCTTCCCACTCGTCCCAATAGGGCTGGCATGAATCACATAATACGGGACACATGCGTGAGATCGCCGTATCAGTACAAAAGTTAGCAGAAAACCCATCACAATCGACATCATCGGCGCATTTCTTTGCCGTTGGAATTGTTTCGGGCACTGTTTCAGTTGTACATAATTGTTTATTACACAGTCCGCTTTCAGATCCACCATCGTAAGGGCACGGGTGATAAATAGGTGCTTTGCAAGTACGTTCCCTAAGTCGTTCTCCACCGCCACAAGTTTTGGAACATTCGCCCCAAGTTCCCCATGCTTTCCAAACTTTGTCTGGATCTTCTGTTGGAGTTGGAGCATTTTCAAAATATTCACTACATTGCGGTAACCGGCATAAAATAGGACATTGCTCTCGGAAATCGTCGGAATCGCGACAATTAATTTCCCAATTGCTCGAATAATGTTCACAAAGTGGACCATTGAGACAATTTAGTTGCGGCTTGACGTATGGGACGGATGTTTGTGGTGCCATAGTCGTTGTGGTTGTTGTCAATTCCGGTGCAACTGTTGGTGGTGGTGTACAAATGCCGCAAGTTACCGGACATTTCACATTCATAATTTGAGGTTGTGAAACGCACATAGATGCCCAGGATATACAGCTACGACTTTTATCAATGCATTCCGGCTCGGATGGGGCCGTGGCTGTAACGGAACTGCCGTTTTCGACCGTATCACACGTGCCGCATGCTATTTTACAATTTTGACGAATCCACATGTTCGATTTGCACTGCTTCTTCACAGATGGATCTTCACATGCTGGACTTAAATTTTTGCAGTTTGAAACTGGCGCAGCGGTCGTGGCAACGCGGTCACATGTATTGCATGTACGTGGGCACAATAATTGGTATTCCTCGCGTTCACAATCAGCCATTTGGTCACAAATATCATCATTTTTGTTAAAGCAGGTAACTACTTCCTTGCTACAAGTATTGCATGTTTTTTGGCAGGAGTTGGCCACGGATTTCTCGGTTGTACACTTCGAGACCAGTATGGGACACGCGGGATGATTGTCTTCGCAATCAGGAAGGGATTGACCGCAGGTAATGGAACAGGCTCGCTCTTCCGTCAATACACCAGAGCTTCGCGTTTCCTTACCCGGTCCGCAACTGCCGGTAATTGCTTTACACTCACTCCACATGCCGAAAGTTTGCGTTTGACCAGGACATGTTTTGCATGATGCCTTACACTTTTCATCCATCCATAATTTATAATTATTATCGAAGCATCGCCCGGCCAGCGCATATTCGGCACAATTAGCTTCTTCATCGTTGCAGAAAAAGTATGGGGTTGCGTTACAGTCGGCGCCAATGTCGCATGTTTCCCGCTCGTTAGCAGCTCCATCGCATGTCCGGCCGTATTCCCCACAACGGCGTTTACGCTCGCGGGTAAAGTCACTGTTGCACGATCCCTGACAGGCGGTCCATACGCTCCATTGCAACCATTGGCCACCGCCCGATTTTGGTCCCATGGGAACATCGGGTCCACAGCCACATGTTTTTCGGCACTGGGATGCAAAGGCGATATTTCCATCGCACTGTTGCTTAGACAACGATGAGCACCAGCTTGCGCTGTCAACACACGCAGTTTCAAGTATAGGTCGCGCAGTTGGTGCCTGGGTGAATCGGGTTGTTGTTGTTGTCGTGGTTGTTGTCGTTGTAGTTGTTGGACACGCGTGAAGATTGCACAATAATGCATTATACGATTGTCCTTTACAGCCATTCGTTGGGCACCTTCGCGTGCGCGTTTTAATTCCGCCATTGCACGTTTTCGTGCAAGTCGTATATTCACTCCATGAGCTCCAAACGGCCTGCGGCAATACTCGACAGAATCCGCACGCTTTTCGGCATTGAGTTTGCATCGTACGCAGGGTTGTTGGGTCGCTTGCCCGGCACCAACCAAAACTTACAAAATTTCGACATGGAATTTTATCTTCGCATTTTTGCGCAACGGGCGAGGAAAATGAGCGTGCAAGCAAGGATCGCGCTAATAGTGACGATTGACGACGTTGACGATGGTGTTGTTCAATAGCGGCACGTCGACGACGTGCAGTGCACGTGCCACATGTTTTTGGACATTGCCCCTTGACTTTGGCGTTTTTGGCACACATTTTGGCGTACTTCGAACACTGCGGTGATTTATCCCGGCACACATTTGTTGGCTTTGCTGTTTCGGCGGTACCATCTATAAAGTTATAAAATTACAAGGCGTTAATTAATTCGGCGTGACGACGCAATTTTACAAGTTCACACAAGTGACATTTCTCATAGAGAATTTTTTATGCTTTATAATTGCATTAGTGCTATTATCTAAATGTTACCATTTTTACTGCGAAAAGCAACACCATGTTGGCCTAGTTCTGGATTATACCGGCATTTTCTTGAAAAAAAAAGCTACTATTTTTCGGGAAAAGTCGATCATTTTTCGGCAAAAAATAATTTAGAATTATATAATTTTTGAAGTATAGTATTTATTGTCAAAATAGGGAGCTAACTAGGCTTGTTATTGTACAAAACATACTTAGTCCATATCCCCAAATAAAAGTGATCCAACTTGAATTTTAATAATGAATTTGAAACAAAGAAACAATCTTTTTGTAATTATTCATAAAATAAGAAAATTTTCGTCATAATTATCCGATTATAAAATATTGTAAATTTGACAAAATTATGAAAAACTGCAACAGTCGGAAATGCTACTGATATTCTTTCAATTTAAAAATTGTTTTGACAAAAATAAAACTGGTGAAACCTACTGTGCCGTGTGGTAAAACATATAACTTATAATTTTCAAAAAATAACGTAAATACAAAACGTAAAGTATTCACAAAATCCCAAAAATGGGAGAAATTGAAAAAAATAAGCTATCAAAACTATAACTTAGATCTCCGATCTGCCGGTTTCTCGTGAAATAATTATATAATTGGAAAATCTGACATAATTTTATATAATTATTTAGAAACGTCCAAGATTGTATTTTTCCTATTTCTTCTAAACCACTTTTTAAAAGGTTTAAAAATTTAAAAAGTCAAATTTCCGTAAAGATTTCATCTTGAAAGCAAAAATGGATTAAAAATAAATTTATCAAAATTTGCGAAATACTGGAAAAATCGAGGGTTTCCTAAAGTCACAAAAAATGCAAAGAAATACAAAAAGTTCTATTTTTGGACCAAAATTTCGATTTTTCTATAAATCATATCAAGATCAAGATGTTAGCCGTGGTATACTATTTTAACCTCGAAACCACGGGGGTTAACAGTACTTGACCACATGACAAACGTTTCGATATTTTTAAATAAAAAAAGCCCAAAAAAATAATTAGATAATTTGAAGATCTGACATAATTTTGTAAAATTATTTAGAAATTTCAAAGATGACTTTTTGACATATCTTCTAAACCACTTTACATTCATGTAACTTACAACGAGCTCAAAAAGAGCAACGGAACCCAAAAATATGTGATAACCATCTTTGTATCACTTTTGGGTCAAATACGAATTGCATTTTTTGGAAAGGTTACAAATCACTCGAAAAATACCTGATTTCGCAAAATACCGAAAATTATAAAGAATTTTGTAAAACAAAAATAAACGTACCGGTACGAGAAATTCCGAGAAAAAATCGTTAAAAATATTTTACTAAAACAGCGTAGCTACAAGTATATTTGAAAGTTTAAATTTTAATCAGAATCAATTTACACTACCTCCAAATCGTTACAGTCCCTACCAGCAAATCGTTACGGTAATATTTTCAAGAAACCGTATCGATTTGAAGAATTTTAGAGTTTTAGTTCGGAAAGTTCAAAATCATTTTTAAACTTTTGAAACGGATTTTTAATGTTTTCTTAGATATTTTTTGATGTTATGCCACCTGCATTTTTTTGCACCTGCGTTTTTTGATAATTTTTTAATATTTTTTTTATAAATATGCTGTATATTTATTTTTTGGTTATATAATATTTTCATGTAAAAATTCGGATTTTTTCACCGACTAATTTTTTAAAGCATTAAAGCAGGTAAACTACCGGTAAAACCTAACGGTAATTTTTTTTAAAGATTTTTTTGTGGTTTTGAGGAATTTTTTAAAGAGAATTTTTGCAGAATGAAGATTATAAAATCCTAAATTTAGAAAAAAAATAATTATCAGAAAATAAAAATGTCTGAAAAGCGAGCATTTTGAGTGAACGAGTATTTTTGTTATGGCAGAGTTGTTTTTTTTGGTAAATTTTTGAGATTTTTTGAGTATTTTTTGAGATATTTACAGAATTTCTAAACGGTCGCCCACGCGAAGCGTTCGCCGTTTTATATAATAGCAGAATGAATAGGTTAAAAGCGCTACCAATACCGGGTACAATACCGGAATATATTGGAGAAATGGAACAAAAGGATAAAATAATCTAAAATTTAACCCGTAGGAAAAGTCGATATAATTTTTCTATAATTTCCAAAAAAAATAGTGAAATTTTTCCTTAAACATTTTTGATTTCTAGACTTTCTCCGCGGGTTAACATCACGGACTAGACCGTAAAGCAAGTTAGTAAAAATCACCTGAAACGTTCGAGTTTATCCAAATATTATGGCCGAACAGAATACGTACAAAATTTTACGAAAATTAAAATCGGATAAATTCGATTTGGATCTTTTTTTTTGATTTTACACAAAAATTTAATTTAAAATTGGATCAAAAAAATTGTCTGAATATTTTTGCGATGTCCGAGGTCATATTAGGCTAGATCACGAGAAGCCATCTAAAATGGCAATTTTATACGTTTAAATAGGTCACGTGTGACCTATTATATAGCTTAAATAATAGTAATTGTCACGTGTATAATATTTCTACCAAACCCAATTATAAAATTTTCAAGCTGAACGATTACTATACGATAAAGGATTCAAAATAAATTTGGACGCACGTGAGAACAACTATTATTTAAGAAAAAAAATAAATTCAATGGCGGCTTTCATTTAAAAGTTCAACAAAGTTTTTCGATTTTTACTTTTTGGTCCCAACTACAATTTTTGAAAGTGTTTCTCAATTTTTATGGGTTACCAATAAAGCAAATTCCAAAATGTTTCTATTGATAAAATAACAAGAACGCCGAAAAAAGTAAAAATCAAAAAAAATATTTTGTAAAATCCGAAGGTAATACTTGATAAATTTCTAGGACTTGGTAAATATGGAATCAATCGAGGCTATATTTTAGGATATAAGCTTCGGTAGGAAATTCAAATATATTTTTTTGCTTTTGAAAATCATTTGAGGTTTTTCAGGTTATTGGGTGCAAATTCCACACTGAAGTCGGCACTGTTTGTCCATCACTACTTTTTCTCTCATTTTTTGCGAATTACATTTTGCCGCATGTTTGGTACAAAACGCTCGTCCGGCCGCATTCTTGCACGTCTGAACCGGTGTCGTCGCACCACCAGAAGCAGCCCCTGGTAAAGAAAAATGGAGTTAGTCCCTGTGTATTCATGTATAAATTTTAGAAAATATTTTTTCGAAATTTTGTAAAATTTGTTTTCTGAAAAACCTGCATCAATCATCACGTTGAGGCGGCTGAGAGACTAACTCCACCGTCTCAACCAGCGACGGGCAAATGCAAAGTTTAACAAGTGTGGTGAAAAGTGTGGTGAAAATGGTATGAATCATACAGTATTATTCATATAGCCTGATTCATATATCATGATATGTACTGTATAATTCATATGTTGATAGATTCTAACTTACGCAAGTTTATGATATGTTGTAGCATGTAGATCGCACAGCATGGCCAAAATTGGACATGCTGCACTTTAACCCCCAGCGACCGATAAAAATGGGGAAAAGGCAATCGCTGGGGGTTAAGTGTGAATGAAGGGTGTAACTGGTTAAATATTGCTATAAAATCCTGACCAAAGCAGGTGAAAAAAAAATAAATATGAATGAAAATTTGAAATGATCATTTTTTTACATGTGAAAAATTATGAACTTTTTTTTGTTGAAAATGAAACATGCGAATGTTGCAATGAATTTTATGCGGATGTTTTTTGTTGGAATGTGTTTTTTATAATGTTTTTATGTTAAATCACTTACCGGCTTGACATTTGGCGATGTTTGGATATTCAGCAGCTGGACATTTTTGGAATTTATATAAGGATGATTTGGCACATGGAGGTTTGAGACATTTTCGGCTCTTGTACTGTTGACATTGTGGTGAACATCGGGACCACTTGATGGACCAGTCTCCGACTTTTGCTAAAAAATATATGTTATTTTTATACCAGGGGGTTAAATATGTATACAGTATAAACCAGTGGTCACAAAAATATAACTTTTATAGTAATGCTTTTGAACTTACCGTCTGTGGATACTGGCGCTTTAGTGGTAACTGGAGATCCATCGGCCGTACAAAATCCGCATGTCAACGGACATTTAAATTTTAACACTTTTTCATATTTTGGCGCTTTGCAATGTCGTTTCAGCTGTGTACATTGTTTGGGCACTTTGTCTTTGCACTCTACCACTCCCGGTTTCGTCGGACCAGGTTTTGGTGTTGTAGCCGGTTTTTGGCAGACCTTGCAAGTCAATGGACATTGGAATGACAATTTTTTCTTATATTTCGGTGATTCGCAGAATTTGGCGTATTTTTTGCATGTTGAGGCGGGCGATTTGTCTTTGGTTGCGAGCACACCTAAAATTATTTTCATTATAATAAAGTTCACAATTATGTAAACGGGGTCAGTTCCAAAATGTTCCAGAAATACTTACATTCAGCTTCGCCAGTTGCGGCTGTGGCAGTTGCGGCTGTTGTTACTACTACTGCAGGAGTTGTTGCAGCAGTTGTCACTGGTGCAGGAGTTGTCACTGGTGCCGCTGCCTCTGTTGTTGCTGTTTCTGTTGTTACTGCTGGTGGGGGTGTTCCATCTCCACAGAGCCCGCATGTTTTCTTACAAAGTTCGGGAACTTTTGTGCTGGTATTTGCACAATATGAAAGATATTTATTACAGTCGTGACCGGGTTGATCTTCGCAGACATTTGGATCAAGTGTAACTGGTGCAGGTGCTGCGGCCGTTGTAGGGACTTCAGCGACTGGAAGCTCCGGTGTTGGTTCTAGAAACATTTTTATGTACCAATATTCTATTATACATAACGAAAATACCTGTTGAACAAAATGCACATGTCATGGCACATTGGGCGCGCATCATCGCATTTGTATTTTCTTGGGTGCAAAAGTCAATGAGTTCGTTACAGTTCTTCGCCTTGTCCTCGCATTTTCCAGTTTCTTTCGGTTCAAGTGGAGCGACGGGTTCCGCTGCAGCGGGTGTTGTTGGCGCTACTGCATCGCCCTCGCCACACAAACCGCATGTTTCTGGGCACAGCTCGCGGTATCTATAAAAAACAGTATAGCGCATGCATTTTATATTATATTCGTAGGGACTTTATCTATCATTTTGTTAGATAAAATGTTAGATAAAAGTCAAAACTTTAAAATGCTTACCGTTGGTTGTATTCGTTCTTTTCCTCCGTACACAAGAATTTCATGCCTTCGCAATTTGGATATTGGTTGGTACAGTCGCCTGTTACTGATGGGTCAACTAGAAAACAAAAACTGCAGAATATATTTTATTTTGTTTTGACAAATTACCTTCTGGCAGAGTGCTTGGATCGGCTGGTGCACTTGGCGTGCAAAAGTTACACGTTTTTTGGCAGTAAGTTTGAAGGGTTGACATGTAATTATCTTGGTCGCAAAGTTCAGAAATACCGGCGCACGCTTGTGATTGATCGTTGCATTCGTCTGAAAAGAGCAAAAATATTATTCGTCGGAACTCACGCTAATTGTATATGTTTTTTATTGTCCACATTTTGTCACGGATTTTGGGGGGTATCGCGACAAAATGAGCGCGCTCAAAATGCATTTTTTTCTATACGGCCGGGTTTTGTCAACGAAAAAATATGTATTAATACCAGTTTGTTCGGGTGCTTTTGGCGTTTCTTCCGGCGCAGGAGCCGTTTTCCAGTGGGCCGCACATCGTTGTTCTTTGCACTCAACGGGGCAATCGTTAACGATTCTTTCGCGCAGCTGTTGCGATTCGTTGCAGTACGGAAAGTTGGAGCACCATGCCTTGTCCTCGCATGCTAAAAATATTTAGTTGAAAATATCTATTGGAGATATTTTGAAATGCAGATATAGCAAAATATAGCCAATTTGTTTCGTGACTTTTTAGCAAGCAATAATTTGGTCCAGTTTTTTGGCTATAATCTTACTGTTATTTCTATCAAAGAGTGCGGCAATACCGTTTGCTTGTGTTGCATTGGCCACCGCATCGTTCAGGGCGGGTTGCAGATTTTCTTCGCACGAATTGCACGTTTTTCGGCAGTAAAGTCGGACACCTTGGTAATCCGCGTTGTCACAATACTTGTCCATTGATGGACAGTACTGCATGGTATCGATACACCCGTCATCTGCAACCTCTTCTTTTTCTATGGACCACATTTAGAAGTAGGCAACGACAAAAATTTGCTACCAAATATGGGTGGTGTCTGTATGACCAAACATGGCGTGTGAAAAAAAATGCATTTTGAGCCCCTGGTTTCGTAACTATTTTCGGGCAATTACTTTCAATGAGTCGTTTGTACAAATCGGAGTTTTTAATCTCTTGGATAAAGTTATCTTCGCCGTACGCTTCGTAGTCTTTATATTGAGGGATTGATACGCCAACGCCATCATAAGAATAGTCTTTTCCCAGCATGTCAGCCATGGAAGCTGATCCATCCATGATTTCGGAAGCGGTAGGCAAATATGGAGTTTGAAGGGCATGTTAGGAAAAAAATTTCAATTCTTTTTAAATGGTAATATTTTCAAACTAATCCCGGAAAAGCAAAATCAACTGGTTTTGATGTAAATGTTCTTCCCCTGTGGTGCTGTGGATTGCCCCGGATATCTAAACTGCCCCACGCCACGAGTAGATAGAAATTATCCTGGT
>Ga0208946_1000226_pt1 | contig 11747 bp, 12 predicted proteins | sample AOAMet2_C49A8_80_2_FD_188075 | JGI IMG/M metagenome (GOLD analysis project Ga0208946, IMG submission 188075) | Ammonia-oxidizing marine microbial communities from Monterey Bay, California, USA - C0912_C49A8_80 (SPAdes) | ecosystem: Environmental > Aquatic > Marine > Intertidal zone | place...
GTACACTGTAGACTCAGATATTTTTTCTTGAAGCGTTTACCAATAAATCTGTTACAACAATTTTATTTTCCGTCTTCATTTTCAATTGTCTTGACGAGTCGGTCGAGAAACTCTTCATCAGTTAGGAACCGTTTTTCGTTCTTTTTATTCGGTTTAGCATTTGCCTTTCTCTTTTTGTTAATTTTCGTGGAAGGTTTTTCACCAAAAAATGTCAATTCATGGTTTGGTTGCTCGTTTTGAAAATGTGAAATGTAGGTTGACGCGCCCAGTTCTAACGCCAATGCCGCAACTCTCTCGGCCTTTTCCTTTTCATCATTGTACGCTTTGTCCATCTGAATCAGTTTCTCTTCCATTATCCAGTCAACGAACATGTCGTCACAGTCCTTGCACCACAAATTGGAGTGCATTTTCGCTAATTGGTCCTTGTCCATGATGAATAAAAATTAATCTGGTCGGTAAATCCTGTTTGTATTTGTGATATTTTCACGGCATGCCAGTGAATTAAATATTGGAAGTTGGTCAGACGGGGCGCAAAAAAGCGGCGCTAATATTATAGCACCAAATTCAATATTTATATAAGGAATTAACGAAAACCGGTCAATCAGAACAAAAAATTAATTTTTGAAATAAAAAATATTTTAAGCATAAAAAAATCGATTTTTTTTGTTAAATCTGGACAAATAGAGAAATATTTTTAGCGCTTAAAGACTGTTATTTGTATTTTTTACCATGCCACCACCAGTGGACCATGTAAATTTACGTCGTTCGATGAATATACTGGTAGAATCCTTGTCCGATTGCACTACAGACTTTATGTCGACAACATACCGCGAGATTACTTCTGAGGGTCTAGACGGAGACGAGCGGGCGATTTTTATGTTGGGGCGATCCGTGTTGCGTAAATGTTTTAAAGTCCATCAACCGAGTATTTTGGAAGCCCAGTTCGCTTTATATCACCAAATTGATTCTGCAAGACCGCGGGAAGCGCTCACAAATTTACCCAATTTTCTTTTGTTCCGGAAGAATCCGATGCCGTGGGGAAAGCTGCTCTCGATGCAAATACCTACCGTTTCCTTACGAATGCACGAAGTTGTCAGAGAATGCGCAAGCGTCGACGCTATTAATGACGAGTCACGCCGTGACAATGCTCGATATAATCGTCAGTTGGTAAACTGTATCAAGATTGCAGTCTTATTCCGACACTTGAATTTCCAGATCGATGTTGCTGGATTCTACCGACCGCCCAGTCTATTTTTACCGATTCCAATGCACTGGTCAGCTAAATGGGCGGATACTCTGAACCAGATGGATGGAATTAATCTTCCAATTTTTACTCAAATGGTAAACCAATCCAGCAATGAACACCTGAGAAATCTTCTTGACACTTTTAATGAGGCTGCGAATGATTTCCAGGACAAAAATCAGCTTTTAAATGCCGACTATTGGATTGCTGAACGTCTCGAACCGTATGAATTTGTTGCGCGTTTACAAGTTTACCATGAGATTGCGCGAAAAATAATCGCTCTCAGCACACGAATTATGGCAGAGCAAAGCAAACTGATTTGCGAAACTCAAACCGACCTTGCTACGGTTATTTCGACTATAGTGGAAAAGTACGTGCCAAAATAAAAAAAATAATAATAGGTATTAATAAAATATTTTATAGTGAAGACGGTCAACTACCCAACAGTTTGGTGGAGGTGGAACGCAATGTGGTTAACGAAAATTGCTGTTTTCTTTGCTGGGATTCCGCATTAGTTACACAACCATATTGCTTCCTCAATTGTGGCCATAGCTTCTTTTTATGCGAGGAGTGTCTTCTGATGCTGACCAAAGACAGTGTGGCTTGCCCTCTTAACTGTACCGGATCCACCGGCATTTTAAGAATTTATTTACAAACTCGAAGCGAATGATGACACCTTTTTCTCACACCTATTTTACCACGTTTTTTTGATGATGCCACCCAAGAGTTTACAATTTTTTCCGTTTTTCCCAGACCACCCAAGACTTATCACCTGCGATGGCGCAACATGATGTAAATACCCTCCAATATATAATCCAAAAACCAATCCAAAAAAATCAGTTGCAGATTGTCAACAGTGCTTGGAAAAATGAAATTATCGTTTTTAATTTTGGTTTTAATTTTCGCTTTTTTGTTTACAATGATCGTTCCTACAAGTTCAATGCCTGCCCAGAGAGATGCCAGGAGTTTTAACGGAGCTGTCAGCAATAAAAATTCAGGAAAATTAGCCCGGATAAATATTGCAGGTAATTTAAATAATTAATGTAATTTTTTGGAAATTTTTGTCTATTCAAATTTTTTTTTGTTTTGACTTTTGTTAGTTTATAACTTATGATTTTTAGACTTTTCACAAAAAGTATCCCAGGAGATACTCCAGATTACAAATGGAGACGGAAATTTCAATTTATCCGCGGTTGGCTACCGCAATCTTTTTATAATAAGCTTTGCGCTTGTCTGCCTGGTCGCCTGCGACAGATGTTGTCGTATTGCAATGGAAATTTGTAAACGACTAAACCGACAACCAGAACCAGACCACCGGTAAGTCTAAAAGTTAGATATTTTTTTTTGGAAATATCTTTTAATTAGCTTGGCTTTACGGGATTTATTTTAAGAAATTTACCTCCGCCACCCGCCATATTCGACCCACCTGCATACGACCCTGAAATGGAAGAATTAAACAACAATTTCCGTCGCCTCGACATGTAAATATATCTACACCTTTATGTGTGCTTGTACAAAAATGTATAAAAAATACCCCCTAAAAAAAATTAAAAAAGTCAAAAAAATATAAAAAAAATTAAAAAAATATAAAAAAAATTAAAAAAATTAAAAGCCAAAAAAATATTAAAAAAAAGCAAAAAATAAAGAAAAATACCAACAAAAAAAATAATTCCTTGAAAACTTCAACTTTAAAATTGTTATGACATAAGGACCAAGGTCGCGCTCTAACAATAAATGTACAGGTGTATACACAAAACAATATCAAAAAAAAACTAAAAATACACAAAAAAGTTTAAAAAACCCAAAAAAAATTAAAAAAAAAACCAAAATAAAAAAACCAAAATAATTACTAAAAAAATTAAAAATAATTACTCGAAAATTTCATAATCAACTTTAAAATTGTTATGACAAGGACCTAGAGTCGCGCTCTAACAATTTATGTATAGTTTACTGAACAAAAAATGTTAAACCTAAAAAAAAGCGCAACATTCAGGTGTATTATTTTACTAACTGTAAAATATTTCTTTCTCGCAACCTTATACCTGTATAATATTTTCTTACGTGTGCTGTATTCAATTTCATTTTAAATGCTGTACCATATTCTGTTTCGTCAAACATTTGGAGTAAAATTTTGCCACAATAGTCTGTTCCAGTTCAGTCTTATGTTACGCCATTGTATATGATGTAAATAAATTTTTTCTAAAAAAAAATATTCTATTACATAGTTTTATTGTAGCCGCATAGTGTTCAGGATCTTCTTCAAGCATATAAAATCAGGGCAGATTCCAAAAATAATTATCAGTCAAAAAAATGCAAGAGTTTTCAGGAAAAATAAAAGGATTACGTTTTTATCATCAAAAAGATTCACTAAAAGTATATTTACATATAAGTTCAGATGCTTTTTTTGAGTGTAACAGGAAGATGACGCAGACTGGTAATAATATTTTTTGCGACTCTTTTTTAAAATATGATGTAGGTTTTATATATTTCCAACAAGCGTATCCAGCTGGTGCACTGCCAAAATCTGAATGGTTCGAAATGAATAGATGTTGCGCCGATGGAAATGTTTGCGGGGCTGCTGGGTGTATTCCAATAAAAAACGGGACCGAGTTTGAACCTGAGAGTTCAGACAAGAATAAGGACGGTTTTAAACGGAATACCCTAACAGACCTGCTAAAAATTTTTCATGATCGAGAAGGTCCTGATCCCACATGGGATATAATTGGAGAAAAACGGGGGGCGTTCCATGTCGCGTTTCCAAAAAAAGATTAAAACATTTGTGGACATTTAGTTTAGTTGTAGGAAATTTTCGGCTTTTAGACAGTATATTTACCCTTAGAAAAATATGGTTAATCTTTTATTAAAAAATATGTTTTTTAGAATGATTTCCCTTACGATTAAAGTTGGTAAAATATACCTGTACCCAGCAAATTATTCATCGGTAAAATATAATTCGGATATATAGAACCATTTACGTTTTTCCCATTAGGATTTTTACACGATTATAACGGGGACTTTACGAGAAGATAGTGCTACTGAATCGTGTAGTTGTGGTAGCTTGAAAACCGTAAATTTGGTTGAAGAAATAGCAACCAGTCAGATTATCCCTGTACCTACAAAACATTCCGAGTTAAAGATCGTAGTGCTGAAGGGTACCATTGATTTCAAAACGGCACACGTAGGGAGTTTATCTGAACAAGCATAATTTTCTAAATAAATATTCAGTACCTTATTGGGCATGGTTTGGGGGAGAATAAACATGCAAGAATGACATTTAACACTTCGTTAATCTCAGAAGCTACAGACAAAGACCGTGAAGTCTACAGACTTCTGAAAGTTAACAAAAACATCTAACCTGTCCCTTTAGCCCAGATTTAGTTTTTTTTACTTCGTTTTTTTTCATTAAAATTTAGTTTTTGCTAATACTAAAATTTTTCGTCATATTAAGAATGTCAGATAGCGCAAAATCTAAAATTAACGTTGAAATTAAAAGATGGATAATTATGAGCCAAAAATTTCGAACTTCGGCCCATATTTCCTATGGAAAAGTTCGCTCACATTTAGCGATATATGAAAGCGCGGCCACAAAAGCAGAAATAATTAAATTACAATCAGATCTAGGTAACAAATTGAAAAAGTTTTGGTCGATTTTTTTATTCCTTTTTAGAAAAATCAATTTCCAAAATTTCTCAAAATGTCAATGTTGGATTAGAAAATTTAACTTTTGATCTTGAAAATATGGAGAATTATGACGATGTCCCAGCATTTCCTGTCAGAAAAAGAGTTCGACCGTCCAAAAAGGAAGTGGCTCCAAAAAAGAAACGCGTAGAAATACGAAAAGTTGAAGATTTTATGCAAGATGAAGCGTTAGGTATAAATAGATCTTTTGATATATTTGTTAGAAATATTTATTCTCAAAATGTTTCTAAAAAATAATAATTTGTCTCAAGAATTATCATGAAATATCAAGAACCTATTTATAGTGTCCGATAGTAGCGATGAGAAGAACGACGACTCAGCGCAATCAGCGACCTCCAGCGAATATAGCGAACCTTGAGCGTATAAATAGAACGAAAAAATATTGTATTATCAGACAAGAGAACTATAATTTTTTAGAAAGAGGAAAATGTTTATTTTCTCCTTATTTCTATTATCGTTTTTACTTGTTTTGGGCTACCTCGTCCGAAACTATTTCAAACAACCAGATAATCCTCAAATTGAAGCACCAAATAGTAAGATTGAGATAAAAAATTCAAAAGTATAAAATTATAAAATTATAGATGATTACCAAAATGCTTATGACCAATCACGCATCCTTTTGGCGCGACGCATCAGTATCCCACCGGCAATGTCTACCCGTACAAAATATCGCCACCCGTCACCAAACACCTTTGAAGAAAATCTTTTTCAATTAAATTAGCCTGTAATTTTTAGCTGTTTTCACAAAATATATTCGCTGTTTTTAGTATTTTTTATAGTCATAAAATCAAGGGTAAACAAAATAAATTTTTATAGAACAGACGAAAAAATAGTTGGACTAATTTTATTCATGCAATGGGCCAGATAAGTTGTTTCCTCGAAAATTACGAATATTTTGGTGTTTTTGTTGGCTCTTATTTAAGTACTTTTGACGGACAAAATTTACGAGAAGTCAAGAAAACTGTCAAATTTTACAACGGACTCGGGGTAGAGTTGGCAAAGTTTTTGGAAACAAATGAATTCACAATAGAAAATGTTTCAAATTGGTTTTGTCGGTAGGATACTTTTGAACTTATTGCATTATTTATTTGAGAATTCAGACCCATTGGCTTTTTAAAGCGTTCTCGGAGTCAAGATTGTAAAATTGTGGAAACCCCAAAATCATTCCAAAACGTTATCTGGTTTGAGGACGTCCGGGGTCAATTTTGTAAAAAATGTCACCTTGACAACCAGTGTATTTCTTGTAAACGCAAGGACGAGGGTGAGGTTGTTCTCATCCAAAACGTGAAGAAAGAGTATTTATTAAAGGCCATCAGAAACCTTGGAAGAGTTAAAGTAGAAAATCTTTCAGAGGCTTTAACATGTATAGGTATTAAATCAGGTGTTGAGATTTTAAACCAGTCTCGTCTGAGATATCTCGAACAGAAGTACCAATGTCACATTTTTATATATGCTATGGAAAATGAGGAAATGTATGCTGTTCGTAAACCAAGGAAAAATAAATTCAGTAGCAAATTGAACATTCTGTTAGCCGACCCATATCCGGACACGTTACACGGAGCTATCGAAAATTTTTCAATAATTTTGGATAACGCGCTTTTACCGAAAATTTACACTTGTAACGTAACAGTTAGTTGCAAGTATCAAACACTTGATTGGAGTAATTGGGATAAACATGTGAAAATATGTGCAAAAAGTAGCGAGCAAAACATAAAGTGTAAACAGAGGGGATATGGTGGATCGGATAAGGTTATCCAGGAAATGATACAATGTGAAATCTTGCCAAAGGAGGCAATACATTTTGAGAACAAATATCTGGCTACCTGGGATATTGAAACGATGGAGCAGACGTACGATATTTGTCAACCTAGTCGGGGAACTGTCACGGAAGCTAAATTGAATTTGTTATCGTTGGCAGTTGGCAGTAACATTCCGGGTTCGAAAGCCAAGTGTTGGATTCGCCGAAATTCTGATGCTATGGAAGAATTGAGATTAATCAAAAACTTTGTAGCCGAGTTGGACAAAATATGGAGTTTGAAACAGAAAAATATCCCACCTTACATATATGATGCGTATGATATTATTAACGCCAAAAAGATGCATCTCAAGATGCGTGGTGCTAAATGGACGGCCTATTTCCCATTGCAACGATATAAACGAGCATTGAACAATCTCACTAAGCTGGATGTATTTGGGTTTAACTCCTCCCGCTTTGACGTTCCGTGTGTTGCCGCACCATTACTGATCGAGCTTGCAAATCGGTCAAAGCTGAGCATTCTAAAAAAAAGCGGGAAATATTTTGCAATATCGTCAGAAAAATTTAATTTTAAGGACGCGTTAAATTTTACAAGTCCGTGCACCTATGAACGATTTGCAAGGGTGTGGGGCGCTCCATCAGGTAAAAGTATCTGGCCATACTCGTTATTCAACTCAGTTGAAGAAATAAAATCAACGAAAAAATTTCCGCACTATAGTCAATTTCAATCAAAATTGAACCCAAAACGTTCACCGTCAATGCATGTCTATATTGAAGCTAAACGTGAATTTTACCGGCGAAAGCTTCTCCCAAAAAACCATTCTGAACGTATTTCCTCAATGTTGGGGTGGTTAAGATACTACAACTTACAAGATGTTTCCCCATTTGCATCTGCACTGGAAAATTGTTTCGCCTGCTATAATACATATTTTGATGTGGATCCTTTATTGCACTTATCGTTGCCAGCATTAGCCCAGGAGGCTATGTTCGCTAATTACGAGCCAAACGATCCCCTTATATATTCTTTTGCTGAAAAGAACAAAGATATTAATGATATTTTTCGTAATAATGTTTATGGGGGGCTAGTAAACGCGTATAAACGACATATAATCACATTTGATAAACCAGGTGTACCACGGGAAGCCCGCTATGCTCCGAATGGAAATCCGTACACGACATATGTTATGTTGGACTTCACATCAATGTATCTATCTTGTCAACAAAAAGAAATGCCCACATCCCCTGGTATACATTGGGAAATGCAAAATGATGGTAATTTTGTAAAGAAAATTATGACTAGTGGTCACTCATTTAAGGCACAGCAATGGTTAACATATTTACAGGCCACAGGTTATGTCCTTTGAATTATATACAAGCGTTAAATACTATTTTAGACCCTTTTTTGCAAAATACCGATGGTACTCGGGCCATCATACAGACCAAGTATCACCGCGGTGAGCATAAAATTAAAAGAAGCAAATCTGAAAAATTTTGGGAAGTGGACGGTTATGCGAAGAGCTCAAATGGTGAGAAGGCCTATGAATTTCAGGTAAACGCCATATTTTTACAGCGTAAATATATTGTTTAGGGGTGCTACTGGCACGCTAATTGTCCAAGTTGCAGTGATCCGCGAGATGTTTTCGTAAATGAACTTATCTGGGAGAGAAAAAAAAATGACATTCAAAAAAGTTGTGACCTTCAAGTAATTTGGGAATGTCAATTTGATAAACTATTGACCCAAATATCTCACGTTTCAACCCCTTTAATTCCCTTTATTCTTTTAAAATCACAATCCGAGCAAGAATTGCTTGAAGGTATTAAAGACGGACATTTGTATGGCTTTCTGATTTGCAGTCTGTCCAGCCCTCCCCAAGTTATACAAAAGTACAAAACTTTTCCACCTATAATCAAAAGATTCAAAATAACTGATGAACTAGTGACAAATTTTATGGCAGAACGTATCAGGTCCGTTTATCCTGGAGCGGGTAAATTCGAACGTGAAACACTCATTCAGTGTTTTAATGCTAAAGACCACTTGATTATGACCACAACAGCTAGATACTATATGAAGATGGGTATTACGATATACAATGTTAAAAAGTTCATTCAATACATCCCGCGGAAAAGTATTAGCCCATTTGCGTCCCATGTAACTCGAATGCGAATCGAAGCCGAAAAGAATCATGATTCGACCAAATCCGCGACGGCCAAAACTTTTGGGAATTCTGGTTACGGGAAGGTAATCTTATGACTAAAATTTATAATATTATTTGTTTGCCTTTAGATGGCGGAGCGTGTTTTGGACTACACGACCACAAAGCTAATAACAGATCCTAAAAAATTAGAGAAGTCAATAAAGTCTCCACATTTCAAATCTAGTATATTTTTGACCACAGAAGATGGTGACCGTGGTATACATGAGGTTATTATGAGACAACGAACGATTAAAGACCAAAAACCGGTCCACTCCGGCATAGCCATTTTGCAACACAGTAAATTAATGATGCTGAAGTTTGTGGACTTTTTGCTTACTTATATAAAGCCAGGGTCATTTTCACTATGCTATACAGGTACTATAATTGACCGATAAAATGTGGTATAATTAATTAAATTTAGATACTGATTCATTGGGGCTAGCCACCACGGAATCAATTCCAATTAACGGTCAAACCCGATTGGAGCAAATGGAGAACATCTTTTTACCCATCGTGATTCCCGAAAAAAGGGCGCAATTCATATCTGAATGGCAAAACTGGCTTGTTTTGTCCAATACCATCGAGGAGGAAAAAACTCCGGGGAAACTGAAACCTGAATTTATTAGTCAAAAATGTGAAATGATAGCTTTATCTCCGAAAAACTATATGGCCTCTTGTTTATCGACCGAAACAACAAAGACCGCTATGAAAGGAATACCCAAATGGCAAGATGTAACAATGGAAAATTTTCGTGAAACCTTATACGACGACACTAACCAAAATTTGGTCGAGGTTCGCTCACTCCGTTTGGACAAGGATCGCCAAATGACCCGCACAACTCTTTTGAAACGTGGTTTAAGCTCTATCCACGTAAAATTACGAATTGACAAAGATCGCATTTGCTGTTCACCATTACGATATCCCGACGGGAGCTATGTCTAAATGAAGTTAACCGCTGAAGAGAAATCACAAATAAAACAACAATTTACAATTACAGTTACTGCACAAAATATAAGAGAATTTTTGCCAGAAAATATTTTCTCATTTTTATACCAAAACGGTGATCTTGGTACAATTCTCGATCGTGTAAATATTTTTGAAAGTACCAATTATAAACCCTACGATAGTCTATTGTTAGTCAAGTTTATGAACTCTAATTACGATATAAAACAATCTATTTCAGACTTATGTTACTCAATTAGTGCAAATTATCTCATTTTTATAGATTTCCATACCTTATTTTTAGTAAAATCAGGCGAAAGCGAAATGACATTTAAACTACAAAGGGGTTCAAAGTTTTCTCATTTGAATTCTATAATTAAGATCGTGTCTGATACTGACATTGAAAATTTACTCAACGAGTTTGATGGTCTTTCACATCGAGACTTGTTGAATAAAGTATTCCATAATCATAAATCTCTGTATGATTTTAACGATCAGTCCGCTTATCAACCTGTTGCCATTTTATCGATGGTTATCAATGTACAACTATTTCCAGGTCGTTAAAACCTGTATTTTGAAAAAAAAACATTTTATTGTAAATCGTAGCAAGAAGCGGTATAATTCTAAAAATAAAGTGAATGGTGTATAGATATTGTTTTTTTCTTGTTTTGATGGTTGCCCAAACGTTAAGCTTAAAATTCGTCGGAATCGTAGTACCAGTCATTGTAGCGGGCATCATTTTCAAATTTGTGTTTCATCTCAGAATACTTTGGTATTGGTTTCATATTTGCGAGTATCTTGTTTTCGGAGCGAAGTCGAATAATAACGTTTGCAAGGCCAATTGTCTGTCGTCCGCTGAAGCCTGTCCCGTATAAGCCAAACAAACTATTTTGGACCAGGTCCTGATTTTCACGTAAAACATTCATAATTTCTTGAACGGTGTAGTAAATATCATATTTTAAAATGATATTACCGTTGACGTTTTTGGTCAGAGCTTCTAAGATGTTATAGACCTTTCGTGCCAAAATTGGTTGGTCGAGAATTGTGTTGGCCACATTTGAAGGTGAAACTTGAGTATGCCCGTTAAGACTAAACGCGCACTTTTGAAATAAATCCATTTGAAGAGCCAATCTCAGCCTTCCATTTGTATTTCTGGTACGCGCCAGCTCCTCAGAAAGTATATTTACCGCAGCAGCGGTCAATGTTGTTTGATATGAGCCATTTAATCGACTTTGTATCTCTCTTTGCTCTCTGAGCATGTCCATTATGTCGAAAGTCATTTTATGAAGAGACGGTTGAATAGGGTAGTTACATTGCCAATTTACCCAATCGTAAAGGTAGACTAAAACCTCCGCTTCGAAATTTGAATCATTCAAGATCTTTTCAGTTAGCTCTTTTTTCGATATTTTATCTTTCATTTTTTTTTTGTTTTTTAAAATAGGGTTTTGCTCGCATTATATACCCTTCGGGCCAGCTGTAAATTTCGACACGCTTTTTGTCAAGCTATGCGGTCTGGGTTTTTGAACTGCCCCGACATTTAGACCAAAAGATATCAATTTAAACAATATCCAGATCTTTGTTTTGTTATTTACATTTATTATGCTTGATTACAAATATGTTTATATAAAGGGAATCATAGCTAAATGACCCGCCGCGTAACTTTAATTTTAAATTATAAAATATTTGAGTTTTCAAAAGGATAGAAAGGAAGAAAGGAAATGTAGATAATTTTAACTAATACAAACATATGAAATATATATAGTCATATTACGATTTACCGGGATGTGTAAAATTAAGCCATATCCTAGACTCACCGATTCGAAATAACTACGTTCGAAGGCGCTGTGAGAATATGCTTTAAGTTTCAAAATAGGAGGGAACTTTGCCCTAACTCCGATTCATCCACTCAATT
>Ga0208946_1000230_pt1 | contig 11592 bp, 15 predicted proteins | sample AOAMet2_C49A8_80_2_FD_188075 | JGI IMG/M metagenome (GOLD analysis project Ga0208946, IMG submission 188075) | Ammonia-oxidizing marine microbial communities from Monterey Bay, California, USA - C0912_C49A8_80 (SPAdes) | ecosystem: Environmental > Aquatic > Marine > Intertidal zone | place...
TTAACATATTTCAGAGCTCAATGTCTTTTTGAAATGTAAGTTTTTTAAACAATAGATAATAACCCTTATGGAAATATTTCCTCCATAATACTCCAAAACTTAAGGTGCCTAATTTTAACAAAACCATGAATGACGCAAACTTACTTTTCGTTCCTTCAGGTCTTCCTGCCATCTGTCCACTATGTCCTCTATTTTCTGCAATTTGCGATATTCACGAATTGAACGATCCTTAAGGACACGTGAAACTTTAGAAACTGGAAAAGACGACATGCGAAACATTCTAGAAGAGAAAATAACTCAGTACCCCCTTCCTAACAATATTAGAAGGTGGTAGCAGAGAGCTTGGATTTAAGGGCTAAGAATCTCTCCATTTTAGCAGCTGAGGTAGAGGAGTTTAGGCTTCTAATTTGCCTTATATTTTCTTGAAAATCTTCTGGTAGATCCACTTTAACCTTTAGGTCAGAAAACCATGGTGGTAAGTGTTTAGGAACTACCTCCAAGTTCCAAAAAAGTATCTCCAACCCTTCCATTTTGTCCATAAGGACGTCCAGGACATATGGGCCCATTAATTTAATGACTGGTGACAGTCTATCCATTTGGGAGTCAATATTCGAGAAATAATCCGGAAGGATCTTAACAATTGACTTCATTGCTTTTGACCAAGTCACCTCTCTGTTGGACAGGATTGAAATCGTACCTGGAGTAAGCACTTATGGTGATTAGATAGAAACTTTTTAAGTAAAACTTACAATTCAGTCTCTCTACCATAGCAAGATTTTGGCCCAACGTTGTGACTAACAACTCCTTAAGGTACCGGACCTTGAGCAGGATCTCCTGAGGGGGAACCAGTTGGATCAATAGAATAATTTCCATTAACCATCCCAACATTTTCAACGTTTCCGCTACAAATACGCCAGTACGTGCATGGCCCTTCTTAGTCTTATTCCTAAATAAGAAGGTATTATTTTTTATTTCATTATGTATGATCCTTATGGTTTAATATTAAAACCCCCGTTACCATAATAATTATTAGAATTCAAGGAACGTAAGAAGAAATAATTTTTTGGGTTTTGAAAAAACTATCCTTAACCGAAATAAGGACTGTCTTCATTAATATCATCCTAAAGGGATATTTCTGTTTTTATCAAAAATAAAGAATTACCTCAATAAGACTTCAATGAGGAAATCAGCCGAGGCTACCACCTGTTCCTCAATCGCACCTTCAAATCTATTGAAAAGAACCTCAGGTACACAGAAATGCCAAACCCAGACATAATTTTCTCCAAAGTCTCCCCGAAGGTTATCTGCGATAAGTCGAAGTATTTTGGGCAGCCTGTCCCTGTTTGAACGTAAAACTGACTTTGCACCATTCAATTCTTCTTTAAGTAGGACTGCCGGTTTTTCTACCCCCGCTAGGGAGGTGACCAGTTCGGTTAGCCCTTCCAGTTTTTTCGCTAACACTACTACATCAGCGGTTAGGACTTGGATTTGGCCCGCATTTGACTGTTCTGAGTTTGACGAGATGACAGACTCGTTTCCCTAAAAACACTTATAAACTACCAAAGTTTTAAGGCATGGGCCACTAACCTTAAGGATGCCGCCATCAAACACCAACTGGGCATATTGTTTGTATTCATCCAGTTTTAGTTTACTGGTAACGACCAAGTCGTCCAACATGTCCATGAGCTCATCAATAAGCGTTTCATCTCTGACATTCGCTCTATCCACTAGGTGGCTAACTTTTGTGCTTAGGAGAACATCTCCCATCTCAAATTCCGACAAAATGTCCCCACAAAGTAAACCAAGGTTTTTGATTAAACCTAACGGGCAAGACTGAAAACCTAGTTCAACAAGGAATTCAAGTTTTTCGCACAAATTTTTCTGGCCACCAATAGTCGCCATTGGGCCCAAGTTTTCAACAATTTTCCTTAAGGTTGTGTCAAAAATCGCTTTAGCTAGTGTAGACAAATTGTCTTCTTTAGCTTTGGCATCCGTAAAACTGTTTTCCAAGCTTCTCCGGACTTTCGGGGACTTTTTAAGATCGTCCCAAGGAACTGGTCTTTTCTTCCCCGCAGGTTCAACACTCCAGCTGGCCATTTCTTCTTCCAAAGAAAGGTCCAGCTCTTCATCAGAGAAAACTTCGCCTTCTAGCGGGGAGGAGAATTCTAAACAGAAATATCATTTTTCAGCTTGCGTGGGTAGTGTCACCTTACCTTCTTCAAGCCGTGATTGGTCCTTTTTCAAAATGACATTTTGCTCTTCCTCGAGCTTTTGGAGTTCTACCACTCGCCTAAAATGTATTTTGTAACTCTCGAGCGACCTAGTTTGACAATTACTTTGGAAGGGTTAGCCCGCCACCACTTGGTTCCCAATTTCCATGTGCATGGTTGGTATAGAGAAAATGGTTGTGCTCATACTCACACTATGGTGTTACAACAACGAGTAGACCGACTCCTGATGGGAATATCACGTATGGGTCAAACCTTATGGGCTTATCATCAAGGGCCATTACCAGAAGTATTAGATGCCCAAGCTACTCAAATTTATGAGGATTTGTCAGAACAAATAATTTTAATAAACCGATTAAATCAAGTTATTTGGGTCCGATCCCGCCGAAACTAGGTAAGTTCAAGAACATCTCAATCAATTAATTCCCCCCCTCGTCCTAAAACTAAGTCATGAAAATTTGCGAGGAAGCGGCTCAATCCACCTCCCGGAAATCTCAATCATACCCAAACCCTTAAAATAAACTTACTGCATAGCATTCTTGGCTGGAATCTTTTCCAACTTCATTTGTACCGGACTCTTCTGGTCTGGACTTTTATTAAAGTCCATAGTGAAATCTGAGGCCTTGACAATTTCCAATTTCCAATTGTCCCTCTTTACCTTAAGGTTATCCAAGCTCATTTGAGCTAATTTCACTAATAACAGCTATTTTTAACTAAAATACTGTCTTGGTTCTAGAAAATTTTCTATAGACGTGCAGGCCTACAAGCTCCAAAAACAACAAATTTCCAAAATTTTTGTTTACAACAACAAATTTTTAGCTCTTTGCAGGCCTGCAAGCAACTAATTCTGGAACATTTTAATTATCTTACTCAATTAACCGAGAACATTTATCCTTATGGCTGTTTCTGAATTGGCTTGGAAATTAAAGTATTTTATCCATTCTTCCCGAGAAGATTTGAAGATTTTGGAAGAAAACACTTCCACTGTGCTGCCCCCAGAAATTCCAGCTGGTTATTTATCTGGTCCTCTGTTAGGGCCTCATTTACCCTTCCAAAAACTACCAAGTGCTCCACATGGCCTTGGAAATTTCCAGCAGTTCAGTATTTTCCTAAAGGAAATCGAAAACAGCTGGCAGAAAACCGAACATTTTATTGACGAGCTACCACTTATACAAGCTCAGATCCCTTATCAGGATAAAAACGTCATTACCGGTAATAAACCATTCTGGCCCAATTCTAATGGCAAAAAAGGAAAATTGAAACACCTTAAGGGCTAAATCGCACCAAATAAGGAAAATTTTTCACTTAACTATTTATGGTGCTTGCTTTGTAAAATTACAATTTTCTCCAAAAGGGCATTATTTGCACGTTTTCAACTTCTAAACTAGTTTTCTAGTTTTTCCCTGTCTCCCTCGACACAATAATTACGTTACTCAGCTCCGCCGTTATCCTTCATATTCGATCAACGGGGATTATTTGGAAGCTGACGAAATGTACGACGTCTATAAACCTTTGGAAGAAATTGTGATGTTTTTCCTCCACAACCCTCTTTTACATCATTATGGTTATTTTTCTACCTTGAGGGTGGATAAATTACAATATCTGCGACGGCTTTTAAAGACTACTCCCGTAATCTTGGTTGACAAGCATAATGGTATACTAGCTCTCGATGCTTTTCACCGTTTTGTAATTTCAATCAGAATTGAGTTAGCCGTAAGAATGGAGCGTCTCCATTTTATAATGCTAAAAGAATTGGAAATCGACTTAATGTTTTATACCCATAAGGTCAAGACAGGAGGTTATTTGGATCCTTTCCATAACTTTCAACCTCGCAATTTCCCGAGTTTTGACTCCGAAAAACATTATTATGACGGGAAAAAACGCCGCAAGTGTCCAGAATAATAATTATTCCCTGTCAGTAACACCTGTATAACTTAACTAATAAACAATAGCATTTACAAAAGCGTTTTTTCTTCAAAAATAGGACCACAATTCATACCTTAAGGCAAAGCAAAAGTTCCTGCAATAAAAGGCTAAAATACTGGCATCAAAGAGATATTTATTTTTACTCGGCAGTTTATCCTATTTTTCTTGAAAGAAAATTTTTGAAGAAATAGCTATTTCCCTTAGGGTTAAAGGAAATGAAGAAAAATTCCTTAAGGAAATAGTCTAATTTCAGGCAGTTTCAGACTTGGAAACTTTGAAGAAACAAAAGTTATGCCCTAAAGGCCTTTTGTTTGATGCCTTAATATGGACAGAAATCTATATTAAAGCATCACTCTGAATTTTAGCACAGAAAAATATACAGTTTCAATTAAACGCATTTTTGTAGACCGCCGCTTCCTTATGACGGATTAGGTCTTGAGTCTTGATGTTTTCTTTCTCCACCAAGATTTTCCGGATAACCTTAAGGCATTCATCCCCTGAATCGTCGGATGTCCAAAGGAGATCACCATTTTTCTTAACTTTACAAAAATCTTCCGACACAAGTGCGCTCCAAATTTGAATAAGAAATTTTTCAACCCGTTCATAATATTCCGAAAATAGAACTTGGTCGTCCTCTTCAAGGTCCAAAGCAGCCTTTCGCACATCTTGTGGAACTGGCCATTCGCGTTTTGGAAGAGAGCCTATCGCTCTGAAAAAATCTTCCGGTTCTTCGGCATCCAAGATTTTCCCTTTAAGCCAATCTGCCTCCCGATTTGTCCATGAAGCCTGAGAACGGCATTTGAATTTCCTTAAGGGGTATTATTTAATAATGACAGCCTTGAGCTCAGTATCATAATGTGTTCAGAATTACCAAAAGATACTTGGTGCCTGAGGTTTAAATGTTAAACTTACATTTTTGTATCAAGCCAGATCGCTAAGAATGGCCCTTGAGGAACTGCTGCTCTGCCTGTTTTAACACTTTCCCAAGGCGGAAGCACAAAATCACCCCTAAGGGTATTTCTCCAAATGGTAAATGGGCTGACACCAGGTTTAAGGCGAATTTCCGTGTCTGTGACTACAATGTATTCACATGTCGACATCCAGCACCAAAATTCCGATGTCCATCTGACCACTTTGGTCGCATTACGAATTTGGATTTCACTCAATTTCATTTCCGTTTTATTTAGAGCTTCCTTGAGGGTTTCTGATGGCAACCAACGGTCCATACGAATTGTACTCATAATATTGTAAAGTTGCTCTCTACTTTGACAGTTCAGCAATTTCCTTTGAACTTCAAAATCCTTCAGGAAGTCTTCTTTTCTGATGGCCAGAAGATTGACCTTTTGGTTAGACGGAACCTCCTTTAGCTTCCAATCCTGGTCAGCCATCGGTCTTTTCGGAATTAATTGTTTCGTAAAAGCCTAAATTAGAATAAATCATAATCTTAGAAAATCAGAGTAAGATTCCGAGGTGTAATAAAACACCGAAGTTAAATATTTCCGTAAACTATTTACCTTAGGGTTCAGTCTTTTAACCTGGGCTCCTGAAGCCCCTGCCCCTGCATTTATGACCTTCGCTGCCGGTCCTTCTCGTCGATAATACGACATACGCGTGTTTTTCCAAACACGTTTTCGACCCATATCCTGTAGAAAAGAACCGAAGTCTCCGAATTCGTGAATTGAATCTCGGTGATTGAAATCAACCTTCTGGTCATCTTTGTACTCAAAAATAGCATCCGTCGCCATAAATTGAGAAGAGAGGAAAACTGGGCTGATTTCTGAGTACATTACTCGAATAAACGCCACATCCTAAAAATTTTTAGAATTTAAAACTCCTTAGGGTATCAATGGGTATTAATTTCCCTAAATTTAGTTAAGGTTAAATTCGAGAAATTACCTCTAGAACAGTAGGAGGGAGACGCACTGCTTCCCCCTTTGAAGCAACTGGAATATGTTTCCTCATCCCATAAGTAAAATAGGATGGCTCCTTCTGGTCCATTCGATCAGCGTTTGAATTTTGAACGCCCAGGGCTCTGTTATCTCGGGCATTCCAATAATTGTTTTCCCGATAGAAGACCTTATGGGCACTATTGAAATCACGGCCCCAAACATCTTCACAACCTTTCATAGCCACCAGCCCCTTAATAAGACGTGGGGCAGCAAATGTGGAGTACCCTTGATGGTCAATAAATAGACCATTTGTTTGCTCCGAGGGTGGAAGAATGGCAATACCATTTCCTTGGTATTCATCCAAATCATTATTTTCTCGCCAAACTTTTCGGTCAGAGTCCGAGTTGAATAATTTAAATTTAGCCGGCCTAACAAAAGCTTGCATTTGGACTGGATCCGCTTGAACCGGGTGTAACATTTCCTTGGTCCCTTTAGGAAATAACATGGCAATATGCCAGACTCGAACGTCAATTTCCCCGTCAAAATTCGCATTTTGTTCATCTCCAATATCCAAATTCAGAGTGACATTTTGACCATGTTCTCGGACCGCGGCAAACACCATAAGGGTCGCCTTACAACCCTGAAGGTCATGTCTGGGAATCAATCCCAAAACTCGTCCATTTTCAAATTTTAGCTGTCCAAAAAGTTCTTTCGGGCTACAAATTTGTTCCCAGGTCCATTCAAGCAGGTCTCCATGAACTTCGAAATTACCTTTTTGGGTAGAGTTCAGAAAATGTGCCAAAGAATATTGGTCTTGGGAGACTAACGAAATAGAAATTCCTTCAGGTTGGAGTTTTTCGATGAGCCATAAAATCATCATGGATGGCCAGTCGCAGAACGATAAATTCTCCATATCTCGATCAAACTTTTTAAACCGATTATCGGGCCGGAAAAGTCGGACATTCATAATATTGAGGAGCGTGGCTATAACTTCCGTAAGTTTAACGTCGCCAAATATTCCCCTGAGGTTGGAAAAATTCTCAGAATCTTGAATTTCTTCCAAAGAGACTTCTGTCGATTTATCTCCCACAACTTTAACCGCTCCTAGACAAATTGCCGCTCTATTTGGGGCTTGGTCCAAACAGCTGTGTAGAATCTGACATCCTTTCGCATGACTTATTCCCGGGAAAGCGCGATAACCCATTGCCACTTGAATGTCAAAACGAATTTTTCCATCCCTTAAGGTTTTTGTTTTGGCCCAATTTAACGGAAAACCATCCGTAATTGAGCAAATTGGCGAGTGTAAATCAACCGAGTCTGACCGTAAAAACCAATGTGTTGGTAAATCGTCTTTCCATTCCTCCCTCGGAATTTCTCCAACATTAAGAGGTCGCCCTTTTTTCGTGGGGATTTTTTGGCATTCTTCACTCGTTAACATTCGGATCGCTCCTTGGCGGCAGTTCAACATGAAGAATGAGTCTACTGCAAATTTGATCATGTTACGAACTAAGTTGCCCTGTGTATAACGTAGTTTGATACGAAGGTTGTCAAAAACTTCGTCCCAATTCATGAATATCCCTGAAGGTCGGCGAAACGCTTTTAACATAATAGCCTTCTTTTTGAGCAACAGATCTTTGTTAAGGATATTTAACAAATCGCCAGGGACGTCTAATTTATTGTCCAAGGCCCAGATGATAATGAATAAACGCATAAGGTCAGTGTCATTATCCAAATGCTGGCGGCGGGATTCTACCCTGAAACCAAACTGATTCCATTCCAAAACTCCCACCGGTTCCTTATGGGTATTGTTGAACTCAAAACTTTGTCCGCAAATAACAATCGGGACCCTAAAGGAAATAATAGTAAGGCTTTTATTAAAGTTATCATTTAATCATTACCTTTCAGACATTTTATCCGTAACTGGGGTGACCGCGGTTAATAAATCATAATGTGGGTTGCATAGCGCAGTACCCATGATGAATTTCGCTTCATCAAAACATTGCGTCAACATGCAAAGTTTACGATCTTGAACAACCTGAAGGTCACCATACATGTCTTTGCCCAGGTTTTGTTTTTCCAAAAAGCTGTTCAAACAACTTTCGGAGTAAATCCAATGACTATTCTCAAGGTTAGACACCAATCGCCCATCAGCTGCCTGCTCGAACGTAATTAGTTCTAAATAGAAGTATAAGTTCTAAGAAACCTTAAGGTACCATAATTTCAGGCCTAGTGAGACAGAATAGTCAGATAAAACTCTTTTAATTCTTTAAGAGTCAAGCAAAAAGAATAACCAAGCCTGGTTAAAGAATTACAATTTACCTTTGGTAAGTACATCTTCCTTCAGGTGGAAATCATTGTGTACCCAAAGTGTGTCAAAATTGAGGAAGAAATATTCCGAAAAATTCGACTGGATATGGTCTTTGTCCTTCCAAAGTTCCCAGTTTTCGATAATCAGATCCCGCTTGGCTGATAATTTTTCCTCCTGCCAACTAATATTCCAGGAAAGAACAATAATGTCCTGCCGGATTTTAAAAGCATGTCTAGGAGTTTGTTGCCATTGAAATGAAAAAACATCATCGACATTCTTAATTGAATCGACAATGTTTAGTTCATTCAGTTTTTCACGTAAGAAACGCCACAATGGGAAATTCCGACCTTTAGGAACTTGGAAAATACTGGACGATTGACTTCCACAACAAATTATCAGTCTGTCGGGAACTAAAATCTTTTCGATTTTCCAAAGCTTGACACAACGACCTTTAGGGTGATAATCCCGGACTTGGAGCGTAAATTTCTCCGTCGCCATGATTTCTTTGGCTCCTTTTGCCAGATATGATGACATCATCGGCGATAGTAAAAGCCAGGCATGATCTTTAATGGCTCGGGCCGGGTTAAATAACGCTTTTTTAACCGAATTAAACAATTCCAAATACATTCTTCTATGGAAGTTCGTATGGATGCTAAATTGTATCCACTGGTATTTTTGGTTCGGCATCCACCACTTAAGTAGGACATCCCTCCAGCGTTTGTGCGGGGGACCAAATTTTTCAGTGTATTTTGCCCAGAAATTATCCGCAATATTTGGAAATTCCGGGTCTTGAAGATCTGGCAGATTCTGAGCCAGTTCTAAATCCGACCACAATTTCGCTCCCTTAAGGGCTTTGCGTCGAAATTTATCATTCTTCAAAATTCGCTCTACTAGTTCAATTTGAACAAACGTGCGTAGTTGGGCTTCTTTCGAGTTTTCAATGGGCTGGATTTCAAATTCCTTAAGGGAGCGCGCCAATTCTCCATTCCGTTGAAGAAGGCTCCACAGCGCCGATGCATAAACCGAAGACGACATTTTTTGGGCGATTATTTTGGTAAAAGGCTCTGCCGCAACCTCCTAAATTAAAAATTTTTACTCTTTAAGTAAAAAGGAGATATAGCCGAGGGGTTAACCCAATCATCACTTAATTAAGTGGGAGTAATTCCTATATTTTTCCCTATATCTTCTTTTTGAAGAAAAAACCTTAGGGATTATTAGGATTCGAACCTATGACCATAGGGATCCGACTGTACGGAAAAAGCTCCTGGACTACAAATCCTCTAGGGGCTTTATGAGATAAAGTTAAATAACTTACATTCTGAATCAGCGGTGAGTCCTTAAGGTTGACCAAGCGATTCATTTGTTCCACCCAAACATCGGGGAATTTCGTGTGGAAAATATGCTTCACACTGAAAAGTAGGCGGCCTAAATCTGGGCCCCTTTGAAGGAAAATGGCATTCTTCCGGGAAACCTTTTCCCAAACAAAATCAAACAGCTGTGATTCCTTACGGTTAAAACTCAGATTCGGGTCAACATCAAAAATTAACCCCACGTGATCTTTTTCAGATTTAACCTCTCTAGTGGGAACCAACGGGCGCTGATATGGAAAGAAACAAGGGTCATCTTTCTCTGGATGAAGACTATCCATTTTCGCCACTTCGGGCGAATTTCGGCAGACAATCACAATCCTATGTTTGTGTCGCCGACTTTGGTTTTCCTCATGTTCAAACTTCGACGTAAATTTGGATAAATCTCCAAAATCCTCAAAATTTACCAAATCAACCGCTGTTTTCATAGCTTGATTTCCGGAAAAACCAGTAACCCATTTTTTAAAGCGCTTCATTCGCGAGGGAAGAAATTCATTCTCATCCTTAAGGGAGGTCATAACATCCCCTTTTTCCCATCGGACGCCTCCAACGATTTTATTTTCGACTTTAAATAGGTTTTGAGAAAATGAAAATTTTAGTGGATAACTTTTCACACTGAAAATTTTTTGTTCGGTTTTTCACTAATGAAACAAGAACATTTCAGAATTTAGAAATTTATTTCTAAAACCCTGCCTTTTTCTCCGTTCGTAATTACGACCATCATGGCCCGCACATCGAACTCTTTTTTCATTGACATAATCCAAGCCACCGCCTTAAGGAGCTTCGGCATTCGGACACCTTTTTGACATAAAAAGGCTAAGTGTAGCTTTACTGTGTCCTTATTGCGTTCTTTATGGGCTTCAACCTGGATTCGTACAGGAATCATTTGGCGCCGCATAACTTTCTAGAATTTCAGGAAATAAAATTTTTCCAAAAGAAAAAACGCAATCTTACCAGAATTTGGATAACCTTAAGGTTAGTCGGGTCAGCACAAAGGTGACCGAAACCAGCAGGTTTGTTGGATTTGGAAATCCAAAATATGTCATCAGAGAAAGTATTGGGAGTGTCAAAATTCGGTATTGGAATAAAATTGACTTTTTCCCATCCTTCAGGATTTTCGCTCAAATTTTGGCTGATCAGGAGTGATTCAACCGAGGTGTTTTCTGCCTCACTAAAGAAGATGTGAAAAACAGCGAAAATGATTTTTCATGAAAAATATCTACCATATTTGAAATATCATGAAAAAAGGGGCAAAAGGAGCAAACGCTCGACTTAAGAGGCTGAAGGAGTAACCCTAAGGTAAACTAACCTGGGAGTGGCGGATGAAAAAGCATCTCGCACAATTTTCTTTCTCTTGCAGGCGTCCAGACTAACGACAGTAGCCGACAATGATGCACTGCTCTCTAAGGAAAAAACATCCTTAAGGTCATTCGCCGCCATGGCAATGAGTTCATTTATAACATTTTCTGGGGCATCCGGCCCCAGATCCGCTTCCATATCTATCAACTCTGAAATCGGGAAATTAATTCCAAGGATCTCTAAGGAAAACCTTAAGGTGATAGTCTCTTTCGAATAAATCGAAAATAATAAAACAATAATTTATTAAACAGAAGAGAGACAGAATAAAAATTCTTCTCGCTGCGCCCTCCATGAGCCAGCTCAAATATCCTCGCCTACTACTAAAGCGGGAAGGTGATTGGATGATGCTAAGAGGCAAACTCCAACAAGAAATATCAAGATAAAACTTGAAAAAATAATTTCTAAAAGTCTTAGAAAAAATTTTGGGTCCTTAGTAGTTTCTAGCTGTTAGCCCTTGGGCTAGCTAGAAAGGACTGACCTCAAGGTTGTTTTTGTTTTCGTATCACGAAAACATT
>Ga0208946_1000232_pt1 | contig 11572 bp, 5 predicted proteins | sample AOAMet2_C49A8_80_2_FD_188075 | JGI IMG/M metagenome (GOLD analysis project Ga0208946, IMG submission 188075) | Ammonia-oxidizing marine microbial communities from Monterey Bay, California, USA - C0912_C49A8_80 (SPAdes) | ecosystem: Environmental > Aquatic > Marine > Intertidal zone | place...
CGCCCCCTGCACGGCCCTGACGCCTCCAAAGGCTGACACCAGCCGCTTTCGCCGGGCCGGCCCCAAACCAACGATCCCGTCAAGCACCGATCCCGTCATCCTCTTGGACCGCAACTGCCGGTGGTACGCAATGGCGAACCGGTGCGACTCGTCACGGATCCGCTGAAGCAGGTACAACGCCTCGGATCCCCGGGGAAGACGGACCGGCTCGGACGACCCGGGCCGGAAGACTTCTTCGAATTGCTTGGCCAGTGACGCCACCGGTATCCGGTCGGTCAGGCCCAACTCGGCCACCACCCGCTCAGCTACGCCCAACTGGCCCTTTCCGCCGTCCACCAAAAGGAGCTGGGGCGGGTAGGCGAAGCGCCCCGGCCGCTCGTCGATCGGCATGGCCTGTTCCTCGAGGAATGCCGTCAGGCGCCGGGTCAGGACCTCGGCCATTGCTGCGTAGTCGTCGTTGCCGTCCACATGGCGTATCCGGAATCTCCGGTAGTCCGAGGTACGTGGAAGACCGTCCTCCAGCACCACCATCGAACCCACATAGTCCGTTCCCTGTAGATGGCTCATGTCGTAGCACTCGATCCGTAGTGGTGCCTCGGGCAGCGACAGAGCCTCCTGGAGTTCGTTCAGCGCCCGGGCCCGGCTGTTGTGGTCCGACGCCCGCTTCAGACGATGCCGGACGAACTCCTCGTCGGCATTGCGAGTCACCGTCTCCAGCAGCCCCCGCTTATCGCCCCGCTGCGGAACCCGGATGGTGACCGGTCCCTCACGTTCGCCGGACAACCACTGCTCCAGCAGCGGCCCATCGGCGGGCTCGTCAGGCACGAGAACCTGCCGAGGGATCCCCCGGGGTGGATCGTCCCGGTAATGGGCCGAAAGTACCTCGGCCACCAAGTGACCACGGTCGAGGTCCTCGGCACGTTCCACCACGAAGCCCTTTCGTCCCACCACGCGCCCCTTGCGCACATAGAACACCTGGGCCGCCGCTTCCAAGTCGTCGCCGGCCAGTCCGAAGACGTCGAGGTCCTCGCTCCGGGCCGCCACCATCTGCTGCTTCTCTAGGGCTCGCAGCACGCTGGACAGTCGATCCCGGTGCCGGGCCGCCGCCTCGAACTCGAGCGCCGCCGACGACGCCTCCATCTCGACCCGGAGCCGGTCGACCACCGCGTCGGTATCGCCCTCGAGGAACCGAATCAGGTCGGCGACGATCCCGTCGTAGTCCTCCCGGGATACCTCCCCCACGCACGGGCCGCTGCACTTCTCAATGTGAAACAACAAACAGGGCCGACCCTGCCGTTCGTGCTCCCGGAACTTGGTGTCCGAACAGGTCCTGGCCGGAAAGGTCCGGAGTAGGAGGTCGAGCGTCTCCCGGATGGCCCCGGCGTGACCGTAGGGGCCGAAGTACCGGACCCCTCGACGGCGCTTGCCCCGGGTGACCATGGGGCGGGGCCATTCCTCGCTGGTCGTGATGGCCAGGAACGGGTACGACTTGTCGTCCTTCAGGTCCACGTTGAATCGGGGTTTGTGCTCCTGGATGAGGGTGTGCTCGAGCATCAACGCCTCGAGCTCGTTGGTCACCTGGATCCACTCGACGTCAGCGGCCTCGTCGAGCATCTGGGCCGTCCGGGGGATCATGAGATCCCGGCGGCCGAAGTAACTGTTCAGCCGACTACGAAGGCTCTTGGCCTTGCCCACGTACAGCACCCGACCCTGCCCGTCACGGAACTGGTAGGAGCCGGGAGCATCGGGGATGGTGCCCGCCGGCGGACGCTCGACCATCTTCTGAGGTTAGGGGCTCCCGGGACCAGGTATCTCAGAGGCAGCTAGCGGCCCAGCATCTCGGCGAGGAACCGGCCGGTGTGGCTGCCAGTCACCGAGGCCACGTGCTCCGGCGTACCCTCGGCCACCAGGGCGCCACCGCCGCTTCCGCCCTCCGGGCCCAGGTCGACCAACCAGTCGGCTGTCTTGACCACGTCCAGGTTGTGTTCGATCACAATCACCGAGTTGCCCTGGTCGACGAGCCGGTTCAGCACGCCGAGGAGCTTTCGCACATCCTCGAAGTGCAGGCCGGTGGTCGGCTCATCGAGGATGTAGACGGTGTGACCGGTGGGGCGCTTGGCCAGCTCACTAGCCAGCTTGACCCGCTGGGCCTCGCCTCCCGACAGGGTGGGCGCCGACTGGCCGAGACGCACGTACCCCAGGCCCACGTCAACCAGCGTCTGCATGTGGCGGGTGATCGATGGCTGGTTCTCGAAGAACGTGAGCGCCTCGCTGCACGGCATGTCCAGCACGTCGGCGATGGTGCGCCCCTTAAAGCGGACGTCGAGGGTGTCGCGGTTGTACCGCTGCCCCTTGCAGACCTCGCACGGCACGTACACGTCGGGCAAGAAGTGCATCTCTATGCGAATCGTCCCGTCACCGGCGCACGCCTCGCATCGGCCGCCCTTCACATTGAAACTGAACCGTCCGGGTTGGTAGCCGCGGATCCGCGACTCCTCGGTCTTGGCGAACAGTTTCCGGACGTGGTCGAACACACCGGTGTAGGTGGCGGCGTTGGATCGTGGGGTCCTTCCGATCGGCGTCTGGTCGATGTTGATGACCTTGTCGATGGCCTCGACGCCGTCCAGGGCGGTATGTAGGCCAGGCGGAACCTTGGAGCGGTACACCTTCTGCATCAGGCCCTTGTGCAGGATCTCGTTGACCAGCGTCGACTTACCAGAGCCCGATACCCCGGTAACGGCCACGAAGCATCCTGTCGGGAAGGCAGCGTCAAGGTCCCGGAGGTTGTTCTCCCGGGCACCCCGTACGACCAGGTGGCCGCCGTCTCCCGGCCGGCGCGCCTCGGGGATGGCGATGGCCTTCCTCCCTGACAGGTACTGCCCGGTGAGTGAGGTCTTCTTGGCCAATAGACCCTTGACCGAGCCGGAATGTACGATCTCTCCCCCGTGTTCACCGGCTCCCGGACCGATGTCGACCACGTGGTCCGAGGCGCGGATGGTCTCCTCGTCGTGTTCGACCACGATGACTGTGTTCCCGAGGTCGCGTAGGCGGACCAGGGTCTCGATGAGGCGCTGGTTGTCGCGTTGGTGGAGGCCGATCGAAGGTTCGTCGAGCACGTACAGGACGCCGACCAGGCCGCTCCCGATCTGTGAGGCCAACCGGATGCGTTGGGCCTCGCCGCCGGCAAGGGTGGCCGCCGATCTCGATAGCGAGAGATAGTCGAGACCCACGTCGAGCAGGAAGCCCAGCCGGGCGTTGATTTCCTTCTGGACCTGCTCGGCGATCATCGCCTCGCGGTCGGTCAACTCCAGATCACGCAGCACCCTGGCCGCATCGGCGATCGACAGGGCGCAGACCTCCGAGAGCGAGTGGCCGTCGATGGTCACGGCCAGTGATAACGGGTTCAAACGGGCTCCTGCGCATTCCGGGCAGGCCACCTGGCGCATGTAGCCCTCGACGTGCTCTCTGGCTGAGTCGCTCTCGGCGTCACGGTGCCGGCGACGGAGGTATGGCATGACGCCCTCGAAGTTGGCCGAGTACACCCTGGTGCGCCCGAACCGGTTCTTGTAGCGGACCTGCACCCGATTCTTGAGCCCACCGTCGAGGAACGTCGAGCGAACCTTCTTAGGCAGCTTCGACCACGGTGTGGCCGGGTCGACTCCCAACTCCTCGGTCACCGCTTCAACGAGGCGTCCGAAGTAGCGATTGTTGCCGCCGGACCACGGTGCAATCGCTCCTTCGCCGAGGCCCAGATCAGGGTTGGGCACCACGAGGTCGGCGTCCACCTGGAAGACCGTGCCCAGGCCGTCGCAGTGGTCGCACGCCCCGTAGGGGCTGTTGAAGGAGAAGTTCCGGGGAGCGAGGTCCTCGAACGAGCGACCGTCGCTGGGTCGCGACAGATGCTGGCTGAACACGATGGTGCGCGGCTCGGCCGGGTTTCCCTCCGCATCGAGCTCGCCGTCGCGCGGCACCACCTGTACCTCGGCGATCCCCTCTGCGAGGGCCAAGGCGGTTTCCATGGACTCAGTGAGGCGTCGCTCGATGCCCTCCTTGAGTACCAGACGGTCGACGACCACCTGGATGGTGTGCATCTCGTAGCGGGCCAGGTCCAGGTCGCCCCGCTCAAGGTCAGCGAGTTCGTACGGCTCGCCGTCCACGATGGCCCGGCTGAACCCCTGGCCGGCCAGCTCACCCAGCAGGGTGTCGTAGGTGCCCTTACGGCCACGGACCACCGGAGCCAGGACCTGAAAGCGGGTGCCGGGGTCCATTTCGAGGATCCGGTCCACGATCTGCTGGGGGGTCTGGCGAACGAGCCGCTCTCCGGTCTCTGGATCGTGTGGAATGCCGATCCGGGCGTACAGCAGGCGCAGGTAGTCGTAGACCTCGGTGATGGTTCCGACCGTCGACCGGGGGTTACGCGAAGCGCTCTTCTGGTCGATTGATATGGCCGGCGATAGGCCTTCGATGAAGTCGACGTCGGGCTTGTCCATCTGGCCCAGGAACTGGCGGGCGTAGGCCGACAGTGACTCGACGTAGCGACGCTGCCCCTCGGCGTAGATGGTGTCAAAGGCCAGCGATGATTTGCCGGAGCCGGAGATGCCGGTAAAGCAGATGATCTGGTCCCGAGGGAGGTCCAGATCGACGTCGCGGAGGTTGTGCTCCCGCGCACCCTTGACGATCAGCCGTTCAGACACCCGGGCGAGCCTAGGGGCCGGTCAGGGGGGGCCATCAGATGGCCCGATCAGAGATGGCCCGTCAGGTGGCCTCGGCGAGGTCGCGGAGCTCTCGTTCGACCTCGCGGATCTCGTCGCGTAGCCGGGCCGCGTATTCGAAACGCAGGCTGGCCGCCGCCTCCCCCATCTCCTGTTCGAGGGTGAACAGGAGGCGTTGGAGATCATCGAGGCCCATCTCGGCGAAGTCCTCGATGAGCCGCTCGGCTCGGCGTTTCTTTCCCTTCGGGGTGGGCGCCGTGCGGTCGGGCCGAATCATCGAGAGGATGTCGCTCACTGCCTTGCGGACTGTCTGCGGGTCGATCCCGTGTTTCTCATTGTGGGCCTGTTGGAGCCCACGACGGCGATGGGTCTCAGAGATGGCCCGCTGCATGGACGGCGTGACGGCATCGGCGTACATCACGACCTGGCCGTCTACGTTGCGGGCCGCCCGACCAATGGTCTGCACCAGCGAGGTCTCGCTCCGAAGGAAGCCCTCTTTGTCGGCGTCCAGGATGGCCACCAACGACACCTCGGGGAGATCGAGGCCCTCACGAAGCAGGTTGATCCCCACCAGCACGTCGAACTCCCCCAGTCGAAGGTCACGCAGGATCTCGATGCGTTGCACAGTGTCGATGTCGGAATGCAGGTAACGGACCCGAACCCCCTGTTCGAGCAGGTAGTCGGTGAGGTCCTCGGCCATCTTCTTGGTCAGGGTGGTGACCAACACCCGCTGCTCGACGGCCACCCGGCCGGCGATCATCTCCAGGAGGTTGTCGATCTGACCCTTGGTGGGGCGCACCACTACCTCGGGGTCGACCAGACCGGTGGGGCGCACGATCTGCTCGACGACCCGACTGCTGGCCTCGATCTCCCAGTTGCCGGGTGTGGCCGACAGGAACACCACCTGGCCGACCCGACCGGTGAACTCGTCAAAGGTGAGCGGTCGGTTGTCGGCTGCCGACGGCAACCGGAAACCGTGCTCGATGAGCGTGGCCTTGCGGCTGCGGTCGCCGGCGTACTGGCCGTGAAGCTGGGGCACGGCTACGTGGGACTCGTCGAGAACCACCAGGAAGTCGTCGGGGAAATAGTCGAGCAGGGTGTAGGGACGATCACCGTATGAGCGACCGTCGAGGTGCATGGAGTAGTTCTCGACCCCGTTGCAGTAGCCCAGCTCCCCCAGCATCTCGAGGTCGTGTTCGGTACGCATCCGCAACCGCTGGGCTTCGAGGAGCTTCTGTTCGACTTTGAAGACTTGGAGCTGTTCGACCAGCTCAGCTTCGATCCCGCCGATGGCCCGCCGGATGTTCTCGGCATCGGCCATGTAGTGGGTGGCCGGGAAGATCACCAGGTCGTCGAGCTGGCGGAGGTGTTCACCGGTGAGCGGATCTACCTCGGTGATGGCCTCCACCTCGTCGCCAAACAACGAGATCCGGAACGCCGTCTCCTCATAGGCCGGATGTATCTCCAGCGTGTCGCCCTTCACTCGGAACTTGCCCCGCCCCAGCACCATGTCATTTCGTTCGTAGCGAAGGTCGACGAGGCGACCCAGGGTGGCCCGGTGCTCGATGGTCTGGCCGACCTCCAACACCAGGAGTTGGCCCTCGTAGTGCTCGGGTGATCCGAGTCCGTAGATGCACGACACCGACGCCACCACGATGGTGTCCCGGCGGGTCAGCAGTGACGATGTGGCCGAATGTCGGAGGCGGTCGATCTCGTCGTTCACCGACGAGTCCTTCTCGATGAAGGTGTCCGACGTCGGAAGGTAGGCCTCGGGTTGGTAGTAGTCGTAGTACGAGACGAAGTACTCGACCCGGTTGTCGGGAAAGAACTCCCGGAGCTCGTTGGCCAACTGCGCGGCCAGGGCCTTGTTGGGAGCGATGACCAACGTGGGTCGTTGAACCTTCTCGATGGTCCACGCAATGGTGGCGCTCTTGCCACTGCCGGTGATGCCCAGCAACGTCTGGAAGCGCTCGCCTCCCTCTATACCGTCGGCCAGTTCGCCGATGGCCTTCGGCTGGTCGCCGGCCGGCGAAAAGGGGGCATGAACCTTGAAGGGCTGACCCCGGGCCGGTCCGACGGTCCCGGTGGGCGTCGAATCTACAGACGTGTCCGGCGGGTCCGGAGTGGCCAGGTCGTCCATTCGTGGAGCGTAGCCAGCGGCCGTGGCAGGGCTAGGAGCGTTCGGTACGGCTCCCGATGCGGGTCACGACCTCACCGGGAACGGGTCGCTCCAGACTCTCGATCCATGCCCATGCCAGGCCCACCTCGGCGAATAGGTCGGCCATCGTCCCGGAGTTGTCGATCACGACGTCAGCTCGGGCCAGACGGTCCTCCCGGGAGGCCTGGCGGGCCATCCGGCCCCGTGCGTCGTCCTCGGTGAACCCCCGATGGGTCACGAGACGACCCACGGCCACATCGGGATCCACGTCGACCACGATGACGCCACCCAGTCCCTCGTGGCCCGATTCGACCAGCAGGGGGATATCGAGGATCACCGTGGCATCGGTCCCGGCCAGCGCCTTGCGCCGCCGGGTCATCTCATCGGCCACCGCGGGATGCACGATGGCGTTCAGTGCCTCCAGTTCGTCCGCATCGCCGAAGGCCCGGTCGGCCACCGCCTGACGGTTGAGTCCTCCGTCGGCGGCCACGATGTCGTCGCCCCAACGTTCCACCATGGCCACAAACACCGGTGTGCCCGGCTCCTGAAGCTCGCGAACGATGGCGTCGGCGTCCAGAAGCACCGCTCCGCGCTTCACGAGGAGCGCTGCGACGGTGGACTTGCCGGAGCCAATGCCCCCGGTCAGGCCGATCTCGAGCATCGAAGTTGTCCGATGATGGCGAAGGTCTGATTCCCGAAGGGAACCGTCCCTCGGGTCAGACCTCGGTGGGCTCAGCCTCGGGCTCAGCCTCGACAGCCTCCGCCACGACCTCGGCTGCCGCTTCCTCGGTGGGGGCCTCCTCGCCGTCAGCTTCCCCGACCGGGGCACCCTCTACGGCAGCCTCCTCGACGGCGGCTTCAGCGGCGTCCTCGGCGGGCGCCTCCTCTGCAGCGGCTTCTCCGTCAACAGCAGCCGAAGCATCGAACATGTCGGCCCAGGCCTCCTGGCCCTCAGAGCTCTCCTCTCCGATGAAGTTGCCCTCGTCGTCGTAGGCGTGCTCGCCGAAGTGCTCCTGATACTCGGCAGCCACGATCCCACCCTCGGCGGCCTGCTTGATTGACAGGCTGATCCGTCGACGCTGAAGGTCGAGGTCGATGATCTTGACCCACAGTTCCTCGCCGGGCGTCACGACCTGCTCGGGCAGGTCCACGTGGTGGGCCGACATCTCTGAGATGTGGACCAGACCCTCGATCCCGTCGCCCACCTGGACGAACGAGCCAAACGGCACCAACTTGGTGACCCGGCCGTATACCAGTTCACCTACCTGGTGGGCGCCGGCGAACTCCTGCCACGGATCCTGCTGAGTGGCCTTCAACGAGAGGCTGATGCGCTCACGGCCGAGGTCGACCTCGAGAACCTGCACCTCGATCTCGTCACCGACAGCGACTACCGAACCGGGGTGGTCGATGTGCTTCCACGACAACTCCGACACGTGCACGAGGCCGTCCATGCCGCCGAGGTCGACGAAAGCACCGAAGTTGACGACGCTGGACACGGTGCCATTGCGGATCTCTCCAGAGCGAAGGTTGTGCAGGAACTCTTCGCGCTGTTCCTTCTGGGTCTCTTCAAGCCAGGCACGGCGAGACAGGACCACGTTGTTGCGGTTCTTGTCCAATTCGATGATCTTGGCGTCGATCGTGGTCCCGATGAAGGGCTGCAGGTCACGGACCCGGCGTAGCTCCACGAGTGAAGCGGGAAGGAAGCCACGGAGTCCGATGTCGACGATCAGCCCGCCCTTGACGACCTCGATCACAGCGCCGGAAACCATTCCGTCACCTTCCTTGATCTCCTCGATCCGACCCCAGGCCCGCTCGTACTGGGCCCGCTTCTTGGACAGGACCAGACGGCCGTCCTTGTCCTCACGCTGGAGAACCACGGCTTCGATCTTCTCGCCAACGGCCACGATCTCGTTCGGATCGACGCCGTTGCGGATCGACAGCTCGCGGGGCGGAATGACGCCTTCGGACTTGTAACCAATGTCCAGCAGGACCTCGTCCTTGTCGACCCGGACGACGGTGCCCTCGACCAGTTGACCGTTCTCAACGTCGACCATGGTGGCCGAATACGCCTCGTCCAGGGTCAGGTTTCCGAGGTCGTTCTCGGTGATGGGGCGGGGGGTGTAGGCACCGCTCTCGTCGAAGGTCCCCATGGGCGGGGAGTCGGGGGCTGGTGCAGTCAGGGTCAGGTCGGGCACGGATTCTTCTCGTCGGATGGGAGTAGGTGGACAGGTCATTCCGAACGCATGAACACGGCATGTGCACACGCGAAACAGACCCGGAGATCCTACCGGGCCCCCGTCGAGACCCCGTCGGACGGAACCCCGCCAAATTCAAGGCGGGTCCGTCAGTCGGCTCGCCGTCCAATCATCAGGAACTCGGGATGTTCTAGATCCGGTGGTCGAAGGGCGTAGTCGCCGGGAGTCACCGAACGGACCTCGTCGACCACCAGCCCGGCGCGGTCGGCCAGCAGGCGGAGTTCCCGCGGAGTGAAGCAGGTGGTCCAGAGTTCAGCTGGCGTCTCGGCGCCGTCACCGTTCCGGAGCACCGTGTGCTCCCGGTTGATGCCGGTATCGGCGTCGAAGTCGTCGGTCTCAGCCAGAAAGCGAACCTGGAAGTAGGCCGAAAACGCGCTCAGGACCACACCACCTCCCGGCCGAACGGCGGCCACGATGCGGTCCAGGATGGCTCCGTCGGGGTCAAGCACGGCCGAGTCGGCTCCCGGCCCTCCGGCCAGGCCGAACGCTCCCTGGCAGAGCGAGATAGCCGCGTTGAACTCGCTGTCGAAAACCATGGTCCGAGCATCGCCATGGATGAATGTCGCCCCTTCTGGGGCGTCCCGGCGGGCCAGGTCCACGAAGGTCTCCGACACGTCGATGCCCACGACCTCAATGCCACGCCGGGCCAGTTCATGGCTGTGGCGTCCCGGGCCACAACCGACGTCCAGTAGGCGGGACCCCTCGCCGAGGCCCAGCACGTCGATCAGGACGTCGACCTCCTGGACGGTCCCGTAGGTGAATGAGTAGCGACGGTAGGCGTCTCCCAGGTAGTCGGCGACCCCCTCGAACCAGTGGTCCATCTAGCGGAGACCCGAACCCTCAGCCCTTGGCGTGAGCCCAGGTGGCGCCGGTGGCGACCTCGACGGCCAACTCCACCCGCAGGTCGTAGGCCCCCGTCATCTCCGAGCGGACCATCGCCTCCACGTCGGCAACCTCGTTGGTCGGAACTTCGAGAATCACCTCGTCATGGACCTGGAGTACTAGACGGGATGCCGACCCGTCAGCCCGGAGCCGGTCGTCGATCCGGATGAGGGCCACCTTGAAAACGTCGGCTGCCAGACCTTGGATGCCGGCGTTCATGGCCTGGCGTTCAGCGGCCTGACGCACGTTGAAGTTGGGGGACGAGAGCTCCGGTATGCGTCGACGACGCCCGAAAAGGGTCTCCGTGTAGCCCTTCTGGCGGGCCTCGTCGACCGTCCGCTCCATGTAGTCGCGGACCGACGGGAAGGCGGCGAAGTACGACTCGAGGATCTCATTGGCCTCGTCGACCGATGAGCCCAGCCGCTGGGACAGCCCGTAGGCCTCCATGCCGTAGGCCAGCCCGTAGGCCACCATTTTGGCTCGGTTCCGCACCTCGGAGGTCACTTCGGACGGGTCGATACCCCACGTACGGGCGGCTACCGCGGTGTGGATGTCATCGCCAGCCTCGAACGCCGCGATCAAGCCCGGGTCGTCAGCCAGGTGGGCGATGACCCGCAACTCGATCTGGTTGTAGTCGGCTACCAGCAACGTGCAGCCGTCGATCGGCACGAAGGCCCGGCGGAAGGCCCGCCCGGCCTCGGTGCGGACAGGGATGTTATGGAGGTTCGGTGCATCCGAGCTGAGCCTGCCCGTTCGGGCGACCGTCTGGTTGAACGTGGCGCGGATTCGGTCACCCGGACCAGCCTCAGCCAACAGGCCCTCGCCGTACGTGGACCGGAGCTTCTCGACCTCGCGGTAGGCGAGTAGGTGGGCAACCACAGGATGGTCATCCCGGAGGCGCTCCAGGGTGGACGCGTCGGTGGAGAACCCGGTCTTGGTCTTCTTGCCAGGGGTGAGACCCAGCTTCTCGAAAAGCACCTCCCTGAGCTGTTTAGTGGAGTTCACGTTGAACTCCTCCCCGGCCGCCTCGTGGACAAGGCTTCGCAGGCGTTCGCAGTTAGCGGTGAGCTCGTCACGGAGGCGGGTCAACTCGGCGACGTCGACGCCGATGCCTAGCTCCTCCATACGGGCCAACACGGCGACGAGGGGAACCTCGATGTCGGCGTTGAGAGAAAGAAGCCCCTGGGCCTCCATGGCCGAGACCAGCGGGTCCCGCAAGATGCAGACCGCGGCCGCCCGGTGTCCGGCCTCCACCGACGGGTCGGCGGCCTCGCCACTCAGGTCCAACTGCCCATCGGGCGCTCCGGTCACCGGAAGCATCCGTCGGGCATGGCGCTCCAGGAGCACCCCGAGGTCATAGGTGGCGTCAGCCGGGTCCAGTAAGTAGCCGGCGAGCGCCGTGTCTAACACCAGGTGGACCTCGCCGATGCCCTGTCGTTGCAGGGCCCGCAACATCGGCTTGACGTCATGGGCCGCTACACCCGGACCGTCAGTACCCAGGAGCCCGGCCAACGCAGCGGTGGCCGCCGGATCAGCCAACAGGTCAGCGGGAATCCACCAGGCCT
>Ga0208946_1000234_pt1 | contig 11515 bp, 7 predicted proteins | sample AOAMet2_C49A8_80_2_FD_188075 | JGI IMG/M metagenome (GOLD analysis project Ga0208946, IMG submission 188075) | Ammonia-oxidizing marine microbial communities from Monterey Bay, California, USA - C0912_C49A8_80 (SPAdes) | ecosystem: Environmental > Aquatic > Marine > Intertidal zone | place...
AATTTTGAAATTATAAAATTATTAAATTGTTAATATTAATTATACCAATTAAACAATTAATCTATTCAGCTCCATATCAATGAAAGAACGAATTTTCAAAAATTATTTTATATTCAATAAGTTCACATAAATTTTGACTTTTTTGATAATTCCTTCTTTCATGAATATCAATTGGAGTTGAATATATTAATTGTTTAATTTGTATATAGTCCCCTATTAGGGGACAATTAAATTGTTCCGTTTTGCAATTTTTTTGTAAATACGGTTACAAGGACAACGGAATTCAGCTATTGTAAAACCAAATTGTTAATGTTAATTATACCAATTAAACAATTAACATATTCAGTTCAAATTGATATCAGTGAAAGAACGAATTTTCAAAAATTACTTTCTTATCAATAATTTTAAGTTAATTTTAAGATAATTTTTTATGTAAAATTATTAAAAATAAAATAATTTTTGAAAATTCGTTAATTGGCTAATTTTAAATTAATTGACAAATTTTATATTATGCTGAATAGATTAATTGTTTAATGGGTATAAAGTCAATGTCCCCTAGTTGCTCGGGTTTGTGATTTTTGTATATACGGCTACAAACACGGAATTACTTTAGAAATCTTTGAGCATTCGAGTTTTTTAAGTATTGACGAAATTGTCTTTAAAATCAAACTTGGAGGTGTGAAATTTAAAAATTAGTAAATTAAAAAACTATTAAATAAAGCACTAGAACAATTAAGGTTTTTACCAACATTTCTAACTAATATCAATAAAAAAACTAACTTTCAATGTCCAATTAAACATATTTTTGTTCAATTATTGAACAAAATCGAACGCTAGCAGGTTTTTACATTCCTAGGTTTTCAAATGATATGAAGATCGCCGTACAGAAAAATCATTTATGCGGTCTATTTTTTTACAAAAGTTTGGACCCTCCTAAAGCGTCATAGGCATAATTATAATATATTTAACCTTAGGTTCACCCACGCTTATGGCCTGACGCAATTTTTTAAATAAAATATCTAAAATTGAAACAGAAGTTTCAAAAAATATAAAATATTAAAATAATATTTTTGACGTAAAGTGGAAGAAGAAAAATGTTTAATAATATTTAATTAGGAGGAGAATATTTAATTATACCTGATAATGGAGTTAAAATACACAAAATTACATTAACCCGTGGGATTAGGAAAAAACTTTTTTGGTAGCAGGTCGCACCATAAAAGAGAGGTTTTCCGAGAGTTTTATTTCATATGATTTTAAAGCGTAGGAAATTAGAAATTGGAGAGCATTCGAGTTTTTTCAATTATTGAACAAAATCATTTTTAAGGGCATCTTGGCACTGGTAGTGAACTGGTATTGATAATGAACTTAAAACCCTGGAGAGCATTCGAGTTTTTTCAATTATGAAACAAATATATTTTAAGGGAACCTTGAACATTTTTTTATTGAAGTTATTTGGTATTGTTTTGAAACCTTAATTGTTTAATTGGTACTGATAATGAACTTAAAATCCTGGAGAGCATTCGCCTTTTATCAATTATTAAACAAAAATATTTTTAATGGACATTTGTTTCTTATTGTAGATAATTGTAGTTTTTTTAGAAACCTTAATTGTTTAATTAGTATTGACAATGAATTTAAAATACTAGAGAGCATTCGAGTTTTTTCAATTATGGAAATATTTTGAAAGGGACCTTGGAAATTTGTTTTTTATTGAAGTTATTTCGAGTTGTTTAGGAACCTTAATTGTATACTTAGTATTGACAATGAATTTAAAATACTGGAGAACATTCGAGTTTTTCCAATTATTGAACCAAATATTTTTAAGGTAACCTTGAAATTCGTCTTTTATTGAAGTTATTTGGAGATGTTTAGAAACCTTAATTGTTTAATTGATACTGATAATGAACTTAAAATCCTGAAGTGTATCTAGTGAACTAAAATACTGGAGTGCATTCGAGTTTTTTCAATTATTGAACAAAAATATTCTGAAGGGAACCTTAGAAATTCGTTTTTTATTGAATTTATTATGTTGAGAAACCTTAATTGTTTAATTGGCATTGATAGTGGACTTAAAACACAAAATTATATTAACCCTTAGCGTAAGGGATTAAGCAAAACTTTTTGCGTCACGTCGCTCCATAAAAGAGCGGTTTTCCGATATCTTTGAGTTGCAGAAGAGAGCAGAGCTTTTTTGGCACGTGACTAGTAAAGCGGTTTAGGCACACGTATCACCACATTGCAAATGAAACAAATCAGCCATTTTCAAAAAAATATCGTTTCGATTTTAGCCACTTTTCATATATTATTATAATATTAAAATTTGATTTTAATTTTTGCCTTATCATATATTAACCTACTTGTTTTTCAAAATCACTATATTTCCGATTTATGAACAAAGTTTTAAATTACGGATAGAATATATTTTGGCAAATGAGAGAGTTTGTACCCGATAGAATCAGGCACAAACTAAAATATAAGTTATATTTTAGGCCTCGCTTACGCGTAGGCGTCGGAGCAAAAATAATGTATAATTTTACCGAAATTTCGCAAAATATGTTACATAAGGCAAACCAGAAAAATGTATCCCCCTAAAAACCAACCAAAAAGAGATCTTGAAAAATAATTAGTCTATAATTTTTGAGAAAACTAACAGAGATAAACATGTTTTTTGTATTTTTCTGACATTTTGATCAAAATAAGGCTAATGTGTCAAAAAAATATACTTTTAAAATGGATGCATTTGCAGAGAATATATCTCTGAGAGAATATCGCAATAATTATGTGATGGAAGAAGTTTTTTTATTTTCCTAATCGTTTTACATCCCAATTTTTTAAAACTAACTTTTTGGCGTACTTTTTGAAAAACAATTTTTCAAACATTTTTGTAAAAAATTGAGTAAAATTAGGATTCATTTGTTTTGTAGCCATTTGAGGTCAACATTAAGGTGTTCAAACTAAAACGGCCATTTTCGGACCTCCGCGTATAATTTTTTGCCATGATGGAAATTGGATTATTTTTCTGTAATTTACAAAATATCGGTAGAATGACCGCCATTTTCAATCGGTTGATTTAAACAAATAATTTTCTAATAAAAGTTTGTAGCATGAAAAATCCGTAAAAAACGGCGTCATCACTTTTTGTAGCTAAAATTGGACGGCCTAGTCTTTAGTTAGAATAGTTTTGATATTTCGGATATAATGTCACACCCAATTATAAATTGTATGGAATATTTGATTCTGACATAAATCCAAATATAAAAACCAAATACATAAATATACACAACTTTAGAAAAACGGCAAATATCCGACAAATATGTGAAAAAAAATCGAACTTCATATTTTTAAAGAGAGAAAAATGAAAAGCTTATTCCTCTCAGGCTATTGTTGGTAATTATAGCTTACCGAGAGTTTGGTCAAAATCGAAGCAAAATCCTTTGGAAGAAACCCGTTTTATTTGACCAGTATAAAAATATTGCCGTTTTGCAAAATTAGGCAAAACTAAATTATTCGGCGCACCCTATAAACGGCTCAGCCGCCGCGGCTGTAGCTAGGGTTATGGATTTTTTCTGGGTACGCATCAGTTCGACCTTTTCTGTACTTCGACCATTTTCATATCTTCGACCTCTGGATCGAAGTAAAAAGGTCGAAGTAGAGCGGTCGAAGTACAGTAAAGGTCGAAGATATGAAAATGGTCGAAGTACAGAAAAGGTCGAACTAATGCGTACCCCTTTTTCTTGGGTAACATCTTCGAATGAAATTTCAGTGAAATGGAGGCGCAGGCCCGAAGGGGCGCCGGAGTTTGAAAATAATTTTATGAGAAAATGGTGTCCAAAGAACAAAATCCGTCACCATACAGCCAAATGCCCCCGCATTTCCGGATCTAATAGAACTACTAGTTAGGTTATTTGTTGCCACTCGGGGGATATTAGTACAACATTGGCGCTTTTTCAGTGATCAAATTTGAAATTTTTTTAAATTATTTCTAGCGACAGATAATTTTTTGTGAAATCCCTGGGACATTTGTTTCAAAAATTTTGAAATACCAGTCGTTTTGTACTGTAACCCTTAGAATAGTGTCACTATTATATATTTTTTTTTCTGAAAACATAGAAGAAATCTAGTGCCGCACCGCAAGTTCCACGGATTTCCCCGAATTTCGGTAAAAATTTCGATTTTCGATCAATATCGGTATTACCGATTCGGTAATTTCGACCAATTAAGTAGGAAATCCAAATTAATTGAGATTTAAAAAAACTGGACGGCACCCCCTAGTCACATTACCATATTATTAGTATTAATGTATATATTATATTTGAGCATACTGTCAGTAGTAATATATATACTACTAAAAGATGTCTAATGCAGATGAATCTCTATTTTTAGAAGAATATATTTTTAAATTTAAAACAGATTAAATCGAGTTTTTAATTGGAAACAAAAGAAAAAAAGGAAGCATATTGTTCCACCAAAAAACATATCGTCGGCGTAAATATCATTTGGGGTAAATTGACCACAAAATTGGACCTAAAATTATACCAAAATTGTACACAAAAAATCGACCCAAAATCGGGATCAGGTCCGAAAATAGGACCGTTTTGGTCAAACTGTACTCCGTCTTTTTCTGTAGGTCAACATTTTAAGTTTATTTTTTTACTATTTTTAAATACTTCTCTGGCAATAACAAACGGTAAATATTTTTTTGCTAAAAATGTCGACAAAAAGGGTCGATTCCACCCGGTCGAACTAAAAAATCGAAGAAATCGGAAGTTTTTCCGGAAAATAATATTCTATGTTCTTTTAGAATGGGAGCGAAGAAAAGTAAACTAAATGCGGAAGTTCTGGGAGAATTAACAACCAAAACCAAATGTAAGCTAAACTGTTATTTCTTAATATTTATGTTATTAAGATAACACGCGCCACTTTATAATTAGAAAACAATTCGTAAAAAAATTTGGTTCTTAATTATAAAATTGGATTTTGTCTGAATTTCAGATAAAAAATGTATTCAAAAACAGCTTTCAGATTCTTTGGGTTCATTTTTGTCCGAAATGCACAATTTAAAATATTTTTTTTGGAAAGGTGCCTTATCCAATTTTATTGGTTGCAGTGACCGAATGTGTGCCCTAATTAGTCCGACATTTTCACCCGTTTCTTTTATTATTCTGAAATAGCCCCTAGCCAATTAAATTTCATTTGATTGAAGGAGAACCCTGGAGACCAAGGCCTGGACTTTAACCCCATGGCTTGCTCAAAATATGAAAAAGTTCGTTTCTGTCCAATAAAGAAAATAGTATGACGCCGCTTTTTAGTAGGGAGGGACTTTTGCACAAAATGTTTCCCCTAAATTACTTTTTTCATATAATTTTCAAATGTATGAATTTACAAATTGGAGAGCATTCGAGTTTTTTTTCAATTATTGAACAATAATCGTTTTACAGGGACCTTGGAAATTCGTTCTGTATTGAAGTTAGTTGCGGTTGTTTAGAAACCTTAATTGTTTAATTGGTATAACTAATAGTGCCAATTTAGTATTTTGTCAGCTTCGGTATTTCAAGGTTGATTTGAAAGACAATTTCGTCACTAATTGAACAAAAAGCTCGCTATTTGAAAAAATAATTTATGCGTAAAAATTTTGGACAAAAGTCAGGGAATCCCGACCCTCCTAAAAACGGCGTCTCTGTTCCATACTGTAAGCCATTGCATCTGAAAAAATCTGCAAAAATGGTAGCCTGAGGGTTAAAATATTATTTAAGTTTCGCGCGCTGAACTGCAACATTGGTATCGTGGTTTTCTAAAAGACTGTCCAACCGGTAAATTATCGGCGGACGAGTTTGGTACAATTTATCGCCAATTCTTTCCACAGGGCGATCCGACATTATTTGCGAGGTTCAAATCTATTTTTCCGACCCGCTGCTCCTTAATCAACTTTCATTTTTTGCTTTTAGATTTGTTTTTGACGTTTTTGACGAAAATAAAGATGGAACGATCGAATTTGACGAATTTATTATGGCACTTTCCGTCACATCACGTGGCACTCTTGATGACAAATTAAAGTGTAAGTTCTTTGCCATCACTCTTTTCGGCAGAAAACCAAATTAGATGCAGAATAATTTACGCCATTTAGAGCTAATTGTCTCATTTTCATTTTTTTCGGTGATTGGGAGGCTCAAATTTGGGAGCACCCAAGTGATCGGGACTTGTTTTTTAACACAGATTTTTTGTATTGTTACCACTAAGTTTTTGTATTTTTAACACTAAAAATTTATAACACATATTTTTTGTATTTTTAACACTAAAATTGTTTGACACAGATTGTTTGTATTTTTAACACTAAAATTGTTTAGCACTGATTGTTTGTATTTTTAACACTAAAATTGTTTAGCACAGATTGTTTGTATTTTTAACACTAATTTTTTGTATTTTTAACACTAAACATTTTTAACACAGATTTTTTGTATTTTTAACACTAAAATTTTTATCACAGATTTTTTGTATTTTTAACACAATTTTCTAAAACTTTTTTAACACATTTTTTTGCAAAATTTGATTTTTTTTGTGTTAAAACATTTTAGTGTTAAAAATATTAGTGTTAAAAAGGCGGTCCCGAGAATCCGGTGACATTTTTTTTTCTTCGCCCCTTTGAAAGTTATTTCCATTCTACGGGCATTATAGACAAATGCACACCAGATGGGACAGGAAATATTTCTCAATTCCCGAAAAAAATGTTTTATAGCCTTCATATAAACTATCATGGTTGAGAAATGGACAAAAATTGATGCAAAAATCTTTTTTAATTTTTTGGATTACTTGAAACTTATTTTAGGGGCATTTAGATTATACGATTTGGATGGCGATGGTTCTATAACACGTGTTGAAATGTTAGAAATTGTAAAAGGAATCATTTTCGAAAATATTTTACCAAATTAAATATCTTAGTAACCTACACATTTTACAAAATCTCCAATTTTCGACGGAGCATTTAAATTATTGTTAGGAATTATAAATTTAGGCAAATAAGAGAACCCGAAAGATCAATGCACGAACTAAAATCTAACTTATATATTAGCCCCCTAAGGTGAAGCCTTAATACTATTTACTTAAATTTTTGAAATAAAAAAAAGCTATTTATTCAATGGTGGGGACAAATGTGAATTTACCTGAGGAAGAAAATACTCCAGAAAAAAGAGTTGAAAGGATTTTTACTCTAATGGATAAGGTAGGTGGAAAGTATTTTTTAATTTCTAGACTAAATTGTTGTCCAGGGACCCCGATTTTTCGGGACCCGGAACCCAAAACATTCTCGGGTTTGGACGACCCTGGACGATAGGGCGACCCGAATTCGGCCGAAGTGGATGGTGCCTTAACGTTACGCTAGACTTGAAAAAATCGTAACGTTAAGTTCCGAGTTTAGTACTGTTTTCAGCAGTCAATTTCTGAAAATTTAAGGCAAAAGCGTAACGTTAAAGCAACATCATAACTTAAGGAAAAATCGTAATGTTAATGAACAATCGTTACGTTGAGGCAAAATCGTAACTTTTAGGCAAAATTGCAACGTTAAGGCAAACTCCTAACGTTAAGGTAAAATCGTAACGTTAAAGAAAAATCGTAGCGTTAAGGTGCGTAACGTTAAGGCATCCGGCACGGTAACTGAAATTTCTAGAACGATGACGGTCTGCTAACGATGCAAGAATTCATGGAAGGATCAAAGCAAGATCCCAGTATTATTCAAGCTCTTTCGCTCTACGATGGCCACGGGTTCACCAAAAAATAATTTTATATTTTTTTAACCCAAAATGCTAAATCCCATTATTAAATCAATCCAAAAAAAAAAGATTAGAAACTTCCAAAATTGAAAACCCAAAATTTATTAAATTTTTAGCTTTTTTTTTGGTGATAAATCCGTCAAAGCCTTGTTTAAATAACGAAAGTGTGGAAATGATCAATCACTGAGAGCTGATTCTGTCAAAAGCGGAAATATACTGTAATACATATATAGAATATATACTAGGGTGAGCACGGAATTATGACCACCATTTCAAGGGGATGTTTTTGTACACCAATTTTTTACACTAATGTTTTACACCATTTTTTACATCAATTTTTACACCAATTTTACACCAAAATTTTAAATTTTGTACACAAATTTTTTACACCAAAATTTTTGCATTTTTTTACAGCAAAATTTTTCCTTTTTTTTACACCAATATTTTTGCTTTTTTATACACCAATTTTGTTACCAAATTTTTTGTTTTTTTTCCACCAAATTTTGGTATTTAGAAAATGATTTTTTGGAAAAACATTGGTGTATAAAATTTTTTGGAAAAAAATTGGTAATAAAAAATTGGTAAAAAAAGCAAAGGTGTAATAAAATTGGAGTAAAAAAGGTAGACCCCATTTCGACTGTAAATGAAAATTTGTATGTATTTTTGCCGAAAATTTGGATTTATTATATATTTTATCATTTTAATTTCGACTTTTTCGGAAATTTTCCATTTCGGAATAATTTACTAGGAACGAATATTATCAAATTTTTGAAAATTCTGTTGGAAGTTTTCAGTAAAAGCTACTCTTTTCAATTTTTTTTAATAAAAAATCTTCGGTCAAAATTTCGTGCTTATTCCTGTACATAATCATTAGATTATTCTTTGTTGTAAAAAGACACCTGTATCAATATATTGCATCCTCACTGAGGATTCCTCAGCATATAAAATAAATTATATATCTGTAAGAAAAGTATTTAATTTTGAGAGTTTCCAGTTTTTAGCGTCCAGTTGCATTTCAGGTTTGGTTACAAAAATTACCATTTTTTACATATTTAAAATTTTTCTCTATAATATTTTTTACATCCGTATATGATTTTCCGTAATATCTTCTGAAAACAATTTTGTTTGATATATTCTTCAAATCGTAATTTACGAGCCATAAATTTTTATACCAGGCTTTCTCATTTTTATATATTTGTACAATTTGCATTTGCAATTTTCACACTAACATGCTAAAAACAGATTTTCGTACGGCTCCTTTTAAAAACGTATCAATTTGGAAATTTCCAAGAAAATGATTGATTGGTTTGGTGGTGGTATTTTTGGAGTTGTTCTTCTATTTTTTGTAATTTATAGTTTCCAATTAGAGTATTTTTATCCATTTCGAAAAGTGAAATTATTTTAAAAAGTAGAAAATCATGAAGTGGAAAAATTCAATTGTTGTCAGTTATCCATCCAGAAAAAAGGTCCTTTTTGGTAAAAAGTAAAGTTCTGGAAAGATCAAAGTAAAATGCCGCTGCAAATATAAAATGCATCTTTTGTCTTTTTTCGTCCTTCGAAAGAGATTTAATTTTGGATTTGACTTTGACCTTTGATCTGATATCATCCCGACTTTACAAAAAACTTTATAAAATAATCATTTTTTCGACAAAAATTACTTTTTATTTTGTCAAATAAGAGAATAAAAATCAAGAGAATTTCGTTTTTCGAAAAATCAGGTAAAGTTACGAAATTATTTTTTATTTTACTGGTGCCGAAAATACCTGGTTAATTTTTATTTTCGAAAATTAGGGATATTTACTGGTAATTTTGAAATACGGGTTATTTCAGATTTCACTGAAAATGATTTTTTGAGACAGGGCTTTAAACTCACGTTTTGACCAATCAGGGTTCAAAATACATTTCCAAAAAAAAACGCTTTTATAAAAATACAAATTAAAAAAATGGATTTTTATAAAAGAGTTTTTGGTACATTTGAAAATGTATTTTGAACTCTGATTGGTCAAAACGTGATTTTAAAGCCCTGTCTCAAAAAATCATTTTTTCTTTAACAAAGAGAAAAAGCCAAAAGGTCAATAATAAGGTAAAAGTAACAAAGTGGGGATTTTCAAAAATCGTAACAAATTTAACTCCCGCTCTTAGTTAACTCCCGCTCGACAAGAGGGACTCTTGAGTTTATTTTTTGACTTTTTTCGCCGATATGATCAAATAATCCGATTTACGCAAAAATAAAAAATTCTCTCCTCAAAAAATTTCCAAATCATTATTTTTTTTATTTCATTATTTAATTATAAACAGAAAACGATAATAAAAAAATAAATATAGATAATTTTCGTCAAAAAAATGGACAAAACTTGAACAAACTTCCGATATGAGTACCGAAATTGACAAAAAATAGTTTTTTTTTAAATAAAATTTTGATAAAATAATTTTTAATACTCGGATTAATCCAAACTGATCTCACTTTTGAGTGACGAATTTCTTATCTTTTTGGTGGCACCGGTGATAATTTTAGAAATAATTTTTTTAATGTAAAATTGGTGTTAAAAAACGGTCCCATTTGGCAAATTTTTGCCAAAAAGGGACAAAATAATATTCTTCAAAATAGTTCGAAAATTTTTTGTCCAAAACGTATATCAAAAAGCGGCCGAATCTGACATTTTTATCATTTAACAAAACCAGGATTCGAAAAACTTTGTTGGAAAAAACTATTTGGTGTTTTTGTAAAAGTTGTATGGGTTAAAAATACGCATGTTACAAATCCCCATAAATCCAAAGTTTATTTTTCGGTTTTGTGATTCGGTTTTTGGTAAATTTGTCGGATTTATGAAATTCTTTTGAAATCCGAAACTTGGAGACCATCGCGGATAATTATTCGGATATTATTCCGGAAACTTTTCAAAAAGAATCTGAACACTTTTTTCATACTTTAATACATATTGGGCAATAAGAAATGTCACATTTCGGATTTCGTTACAATTTCGAATTTTAACAAAAAAATTTAAAATGTTAAAATTTGGTCATTTTTTGTTCGATTTTACCAAAAATTGAATTTTCAATTTTGTTTTTTTAAATTTAGATTGTCAAAAAAAGGCCGGTTTTAAAATTGAGGCCATTGAGGCCAGAAGTTTAATAACCGAACACGTTTTTCAGTTAAAATACTTTTTTTGTAAAATATGAAATTTGGAAAATGAAATTCCAAAAACGTCCTTCAGACCATGTAAGTACCCCGTTTATGAAAAATACATAAAATTAATATTTTTTGTTAAAATTACCAAAAACAACTTTTTTTTTGTAAATGAGAAATTACAGTAAGTTAGAGGGCAAAAATTTCGATTTTTCACAAAAAGTGTCAAGAAATTTTTAAGAAGTGAAAAATTACAGTAAGTTAACGATATTTTTATCCCTTTTTGGTTTGTCGGAAAGTTGAAAGGTGGGCGATATTGGGGGTCAGTTTAATCTGCCAAAATAAGTTTTCTTTTGTCGATTTAGAAAATATAGTTTAAATATATAATACGTTAAAATATAAACGAAACTTTTAACCCAAAACAGGAAATTGAAAAGATTTTGTTTTTACTTTTAAAAACCAAAAATAAAAAATTCAAAAACTAAAACGGTAAACGGAAAATAAACGTTGAAAAATATATTAAAATGAAATTGAAAAAAATGTAAATAGACTAAAGATTTTTGGGCCAAGAAATAATACATAATTTTGACCAAAAATGTTGGACAAAATACGATATTTGGAC
>Ga0208946_1000235_pt1 | contig 11510 bp, 11 predicted proteins | sample AOAMet2_C49A8_80_2_FD_188075 | JGI IMG/M metagenome (GOLD analysis project Ga0208946, IMG submission 188075) | Ammonia-oxidizing marine microbial communities from Monterey Bay, California, USA - C0912_C49A8_80 (SPAdes) | ecosystem: Environmental > Aquatic > Marine > Intertidal zone | place...
AGCTGTAACGAAGGATTTGTGCTCAATGGGGAATCAGCGTTAACATGCAGAGGTGTTGGAAAACCAGAATGGGATGGTCGATCACCAACATGCCGTAAGTATCAATTAAAATTAAAAAAATATTTCCATTTAAGGGCCTGTCCCAAATTGGAACATAATTATAATGCGAATCAGAACTTAAAATTTTGGCATTTTTTAGGGAAATGTCAGATTTTAATGTCAGAAGCCTACCTTTATTATATTCTTCTGACATTAAAATAGGACATTTTCTCAAAACAGTTCGAAAATTTTGAGTTTTTTCATTTTGAGATTTTCAAGAATTTTCGAAAAAAAATTTTGAGAAATTATTGAGATTTTACAAATGTTCCAATTTTTTGTGAGATTTTCAAAAAATTTTGCGATTTTCCAAAAATTTTGATATTTTCAAAAAATTCTGAGATTTTCAAAATTTATATTTTTCCTCTTTGAATTTATATTTTTAGGACCACGAATAACGTAAGTAAATCGTGAATTAGTCCAATGCAAAGAAACGCAGTTCAAAACCATCTCACAAGTGACCTATTAATATCCCGTCCGATATATACAGTAAAATACATGTAAATTTTGTACAGATCTGTACTGTGAATTAATAATAAAGAAAACAAAATACATCAAAAAATTGATTTTTGTTGGCTATAGTTTTGAGCGAAAAAACCTCGTTTTGGGAATTTTAGTCAAGCAAAAAAAATGACCGAAAATTTGCGGATTTATAGAACTGAGCATAAAATTGGCCAAATAGCAGGAATTGGCATAAAATCGTTAGCAATTTTTAAATATGGGTTGTATCTAGATTCTAAATGGTAAAAATACATCTAAATTAGTATTTTTGCCTACGCGAGGGCTAAAATTTAAGTTAGATTTTAGTTTCTGCCTTGATCGCCTGGCTTCTAGATCTCTACCTAAATCTATCCCGTCCAAAAATAATTTACAAATTGCTTCAGAAATCGGATATATTGTATCAAGGCACGAACTAAAATCTAACTTATATGCTAGCCGTAGCTTCGGGAAATACAATAAAAAATGTCGATATTTAGAAAAAGTTTAATAAAACAAAATGGTCTAACTTTAATAAACATTTAATAAAAACAAGATGGTGTAATTTTATGACGGCACAATTTTTGAAAACATAAAAATTTCTAGAATTCGTCGAAAAAAATTTTTTATGAAAATCGTAAAAGAAAAAACGAAATCAGTTATCGATTGTGCCTCCGACTAGTAACACCCAAAAAATTATTTACCCACACATTTATACGAATAAATTTTAATAATCTAAACCATGGCGTGCCATAAGAAAATGTATCAATGGCAAACGATGCAGGAAACTATTGATGATCTGGCCGGGAAAATTTCAGTTAAAAAGCGCGATAATGAATCAGTTTTTCGACAAATGCAGGATATCACCAAACGAAATGAAGGTTTGCCAAATTTTTTCTTCCCGGAAATCGTTAAGTTATTGGGTTCCCCAAATTTTGGCTTAACTGGAATTTTACCTAAAAATATTAAATTTTGGTCGAAAATCGAAATTTTGGTCAAAAATCGAAATTTTGGTCAGGAATCGAAATTTTAGCTAAAAATCGAAATTTTGGTCAAAAATTTTATCTAAAAATCGTAATTTTGGTCGAAAATTTACAATTTTAGCGAAAATTCGAAATTTTGGTCGAAAATTTACAATTTTAGGTAAAATTCGAAATTTTGGTCGAAAATGTAGAATTCTAGATAAAAATCTAAATTTTGGCGGAAAATTTAGAATTTTAGCTAAAAATCGAAATTTTCGATTTTTGACCAAAAATCTTTTTATTTTTTCTATTTTATACCGTGGTAGCTGAGCCGCAAAATGAGCATTTTCCGTGATCTTTTTAATTTTTTAATCAAATTTGTATCTTTTTAATAATTTCGGATTCAAAATCTAGAACGAATTCTCCAACTCCGATTGACTGTGAAAACGGCCCACCGTGATTTGGCCAAAATGCTGAATATGGACCATAAAGTCATTCAAACCGCTCTTCAACAAAAACGCGAAGTTCAATTGGAATGTAAACGGTACGATGCCCATACTGCACTCAAGGAGTTAAACGAAGATGTCTGTGTCGAAGGAAAACGGTTAAACCATTTTATCCACCAAAAGGTAGATTTTTGAGATTTTCGAAAATTTAAAAATTATTCTCAAAATTTATCGTGATTTTGACGTCTTCTCCAACATTTTCGTACAAAAGTTCATAGTTTCAATCTGAAACTCAGTTAAAAATAACTCCATATAATATGCACAATAAAATGCAAGAAAACCAAAATTTTGGCAAAACAAGAATCAAAATTTTGACAAAAAAAAATCAAAATTTTTGGCTAAAAATCAAAATTTTGACAAAAATTAAAAGGTTGATCTATAATCTAAATTTTGGTCCAAAATTCATAATATATTTAGGAATGTCGTATGCGTCGACTCGATGACTTGAGACTTCACTACCGAGATTTTATGCTGTTGGAACGTTCGAATTTTGAAAAGGAGGATCAAAGACGCGCCCGTCTTTTGATGACCAAATTGGATAAAATGATAATGAAACGAAATACGGCGTCATTTCTCAAAAGTACGTACGAAAAAACGGTTAGTAAACTAGAAAAAGGTTAGGGTACCAACCGTTTTTAACGCTTGGGAATATTTTCAGACAAATTTGGGTCGAAATTTTGGATTTTAAAATATTGCAATATATTGCTACACGCTGTAACTTACACCCAAATTTTCCGAAAAATACGGCTAAAAACAGTACTAAACCCGGAAATTCCCCTTGGTACGGTTTATTGAAAAATAAAACTGGCCAGACATGCCCATTCATTTTTAATGGGGTTTAATTGAAATTAGGATGTTTGGGCAAATTTTTATAATTTCGGCGTAAAAATTGACAAAATTTGGCTTAACTCATCACTGTAAAATTTTTTCCGTATTTAAAATACCCGGGCTCTACCCTAAAAAAAGATGCACTTACAATGCATAAACATCTGGATGGACTCGAAGTGTGCTCAATTGCCGGCCGATTTGAGCTCGCCGATTTGCGCAAAATTTATCGATCGGCCAAACTCGGTCAAGAAAAATCGCGAACGACTAGAATGTCCCTGGAGCAGGATGTCTACCGAAGCAAACAAGTTCAGGGTTTAATTATAATTGGAAAAAATTGGGATTTTGACAAAAATTGGGATGTTATCTGGGCTTTTGACTAAATTTTGAAAAAAAAAATTCTAAATTTAAATCCGATTTACAGACCGCGATACGAATATTATTGATATTCGAAAGCGCGCTAAAGATGCGGCAGAATTGCCCGACTTTAGCACTCGTGCACCAAATGACATTCTTAACGGTCCTGGCGGCAAGACAAAGGTAAATTTTAAAAAATGGCAAATAATGGATATGCCAAAAAAATTCGAATTAAATATTCGAATGCTAAAAAAAAATATGATTTGTCAAAAAATGGCGTAAAACCTTGAATATTTTTTTAGAAATCAGCTTACAATCGAACAACGACGCAGCTGGAAGTTCTCATTCCAATTATTGAGAAATTCAGTGCAGTTACAAATACTGTAAATGCCTCAAGTATTCCAACCGCATATGAGCGTCAAATTGTCCAACATAATATCCTCTCCGAACATGCTGGAAAGTTGGACACTAAATTAGAAGATAAACGAAAAGTACTTGATGACGCCACCGTGCGGCTAGCTGATGTACGATACCACCAAGCAGAAAAGTTAAAAGCTCGATCAGCGGAAATCAGAGAAATTCGACAAAATGCTGATGGAATTCGAGAGGAAACAGCGCGACAAAATGAAGATCAGGAGCGGGTTGAAAATGGTTTTCCCTATGCTGTGAAATTTAATTTTCGTGGAATGTTCGCAAAATAATTTTTGCAAAAAAATATGTTGATAACAAATCAAAATTTTCGTCAAAAATCATTTTTTTTGTTAGAAATCAATTTTTTGTTAGAAATCAAAATTTTTGTCAAAAATCAACTTTTCTGTTAGAAATCAAAATTTTGGTCAAAATCAATTTTCCTGTTAGAAATCAAAATTTTGGTCAAAAATTAATTTTTCTGTTAGAAATTAAAATTTTTGTCGAATATAAAAATGTTTGTCAATAATCAAAATGGCCAAATTTGGTTAAAAAATCAAATTTATGGCCATATATCAAAGTTTTGGTCAAAAATAAAAGTTTTGGTCAAAAATAAAAGTTTTGGTCAAAAATAAAAGTTTTGGTCAGCAATAAAAATTTTGGTCAAAACTGCAACATGCGGTACCCAAATTTTAACTCTGGATCAGGTTCGATTGACCTGTTTGATGGAAAAAGTTCGAGATGCGATTCAAGGAATTGTAGAATATCTAATTCCAACAAAGGTGAGCGGTTCGCGTGACACCTCTACTATGACCAGTACCGACGCCGATCTGAATCAAATGGTCGACGTAATTGGCGATAAGCTACGGAAAATGCAGGACTTCTTACAACAACCGCAATCCGAGGTAAAAATATATATAAACACTTTAATTTTCGCACCTTATCTATGGGTCATGCTTGGACAAAAATGTCTATTGACTCACGCCCTAATTGCTACGCCCCTAATTGATAAGTTTTGCGATTTTTGTAAAAAATTTCGAAAAAATACGGCTAAAACACTATTAAAGCCGTTCGGACCCATTTTTGAAATTCTATATGCTAATCTAGGATAAATGGAAATTTCTAACTGAACGAATTTTTAAATTTTGGCCACAAAAAAACGAATGACGTTAAAAACGAATTACGGTAATTACCATATATTTATTTTTAGAAGAGTGACGAAGAAGCAAAGGAAGATGATGTAACTGATTCTCAAGTGCAAGATGCCCGACTAAAATTAAGTACGTACCTCTATACGGAAATAGCGTCACTCGTTTTTCAACCATTACCGACAGTCGATTTTTTATTATTTTTTGTTTGAAAATTGTTTTAAAAAACTTTGTGTTACAAAATTCGGTTCCTCGAGTGCCGGTCTTTGCGTATTCTCTAAATTTAGCGCCATTCTCTGACATATTATATGTCACATATATTTCCGATATCATTTTTGTCCGTATTTTAGAAACCCGGTTCACAGGAGGAGTCAGAATAACAGTGACAAATGAAGAAGATGCATCAACAAGTGATAACTTTCTGTTAGATGACATGAACTTGAACGAATTTTATATTACACGCGATGAAATTAAAAAGTATGGATCAACAGCACAAAAACTCAAATTGAAAGGGAAGAAACGCTAAAAAAAGACCTTCCAAATAATCGTGATCATGAAAAAAACAAAACATAAAATAATAATGAAATTTATCATCAAATTCTGTAACGCATTTTTGGTACAATTCGCGCCACAATAAAAATATCATTTGGAGATTTTGGGTTTGTTCTAGGGATGTCAAGCGGTTGAACCGCTGCGATAGCGGTTCTGCGGTTGATCCGCTAGCGGATCCGTGCGTGCGGTTGAACATTTTTGCGGATGCGGTTCATTTTTCATCCGCTGGACCGCACGCGGTTGCGGATGCGGTTCAACCGCTAAGATCGAAATATAGGCTATTGGGAGAACTTATGTACAAAATATAGGGATACATGGATTTAAGTAAATGGTGACTACGGATGTCAAGCGGTTGAACCGCAGCGGTAGCGGTTCTGCGGTTGATCCGCTAGCGGTTCCGTGCATGCGGTTGAGAAGTTTTCGGTTGAACCGCCGTCATTTATATTGGATAACACTGGGAGACGCTTAATTCGATATTGATTCAATGGGCAAATATTTGCCCCGCCGCGGCCATGTTCAGACAAAAAATACAGTGCCTGGTGCCCTAAAGGTTATCCCACAATTTGTCCAGATTCTGAACTCTAGATGATGACAAGCCTAGATGCTATAGCCTATAGGTCGTTTTAACTTCGGGCACCCTATTCACTGAGATGCTCTTAATTTTTGCTGGACTCCAGTTAATGGAGTTTTGGGCATAAGCTAAAATTGGACTGCATTCAATAAAATCGACCTTTAACAGTTATTGATTTCATATTTATGTCATATATGCCATTATATGCCACGTAAATATGCCGTTATATATTATATCATATAGTTGTACCATATATATTTGGCTATAATAAGCCCGGTATAACCCAAATATGTCAGATCCTAAATACTTTTTATTATTACTGCCTTAGTATATTGCCGAAATCGCTATAGCTGAGTGAGTATAATCCTATTAGTCTATTACAGTAGTTAGTAACTTCTAGTTACCTTCTTAAACCCCGGGACTATATTAACTAATTAATAATAATTACTTAATTAATATACCGTTAATAATATAGTTATTTTTTCTTTATAGTTGTGAGATTTTGTGAGTGAAAAAATTATAAAGGCAGTTGGTACGACCCGGCTGAGCCCGGACTGTTACATTTTGTGATTTTTTGTCAAATTTTCGAACAAAAAATACGACTCAAAACCCTACTGAACCCGGCAAGTCCCCGTAATTACTACGTTTTTTGAAAAACAAAACTTAACAGTCCGTGGTCCAGCACTGTATAGCCCTCAAGTCAAGAAGATTAAAAAAATCGACCATTCTCGGGAAATCCCGCTACCAGTGCACTGTACAGTGACTGTAGCGGTTCTGCGGTGGGCCTACAGGCGGGACGGAACGGTACAACTACGGCGATAGGCTGTACCGCTTCTTACCGCTTCTTTTCGGTTTTTACGCCCATGAACGTAAATATGTGACCCACCCGAGTACGTACAGTACAAATTATGTAATAAATTATAATTTATGGTGACAAGACCTGTTTGTACCGGATTTTGGTTCATAAAAATATGTTTTCTGTAATGTTAGCCACATTATTTTTATTTTATTACAAACATCATGTCACAGAGGGTCCTTCTAGTATAAGGTGTCTAATACTATGACTCATATGACATAAGTCTTTAACTTAGGACTTTAACTTATATTGGTTATATACCACCATATCGTTATATACCCCCAAAAATTGTCGCCCGTCCAGTTTTCCTCCAATGTTTTATCCTAAAAAAGTATTGCCCGTCCTAAAAAACACCAAAAAATTGTCGCCCATCCTTTCCCGCCGTCCCTTTTTTCGCCCGTCCTTTTATACGGTGTATTACCAATCTATTTTGGGCGTGGGTTCGAATCCCATTTCAGTCACCACGGCGAGAAAAACAATCAGACTCTAATACTATTAGTTTTTAAAACGCTATCCCAGGGTTAGGGTTGCAACCCTATACAGGTATCCTAGTAGGACCTATACCTAAGGTAAGTCCGTTTTGTTGGATAGTACTTAAAATAATAATAACTAATTATAATAATAACGATGAGATAACAGCTGAATATATACTTACAAAATGGGATAAAAACGGGAAAATATATGAGCCGTATTTCATTAAAAACATTCGTTTAATTTTACCGGTTGTTGTTGGTTCAAAATCCTGCCCAGTACACAACTTGATCGTTTAGGAACATATTTGCAAAAATCATATCCCTAGTAGCTAGGGGCCCTAGCCTAGGGTCTTATCTCTAACTCGAGATAATGTGTCTCCAAGAATGTTAAATTTATAAAATTAATTTTTATTTCTGGACATTTCTGGAACCTCCAAAATTGGTTCTACAGCAAGTCAGAATTATATTCCGGTCGTTTATTGCCGATCAAAATGGCGAAAACTTTTCATTTTACCGGTCATTTTACCGGCCAAACTGATTCTTCAGTAGTTCGAGACCAACCGTTTTTCGTCCCCAGCCACCATAACCCTTATCAACAAAAAACTACCCAAATGTTTTTTCATGATAAAATTACCAATATTAACCAGCATTTTGGTCCTGACTAGACTGTACAAAACTGTAAATAAAAATTCGCCAGAATTTCGCCGAATTTCGAAAAAATGTTGAAATAGTTACTTATTTGACCTTTGAATCGTGTTTAAGACGCGCGTGTTGCAAGCAGACACATACAGTTGTTTAAATTTATGAATTTAAAAATCTTCTGGATACTCGTTTTAAACTTTTTTTATCGCATAGTTGTCGTCGTTTTAACGTTTGTCTTCGTAATAAATCATACAAAAATGTCAACGATGTTGTTAAAAAAATGTCAAGGTACAAATTTCAATAAGGTTCAAGCTTGTCGCGCATAAAACGTGATTTTGGTGAAGAAAATAATTTTTATGGCCATTTTGATCGACATTACGTTAAGATTTTTACACTTTACGGCCCGTATAGATATTACCACATTTCATCAGTAATAACACCCTCCGGTTAAAAGCCAGTTTCCATTCTTAATATAATAAATATTTTGTTATTTTTCTTCTGAATTTAACAAAGAAAGAAAAACAGAAAGAACAGCTGGCCAAAATTAAGGACAAAAATATTATACATAACTGGTGAAAAAATCCATTTCAGCAACTTTTGTGGTCTAAGTAGAAAATGTCCACAAAAAGAAAAATGTCACTCCAACTAGTGGCCAAAGTTATATTTTTTCCAATAACTTTTTGGTTATGTTTTCCGAAAAAAAAAATTATAAAAATTAATTGCTCCACAACAGAATCCATACAATTAAAGTTGGTCGAATATATGTAAACGATAGTGACCAGGGGTTAACTTTTTTCATATATTTTCTTAATCATCAGGAAGCCCGGGAAATTCTTTAAATCTGAGAAGGACCACTGTTCCGAAAAAACTTTTTTAAACAAAGCCCTCAAAGTTTAAATATATTAATTTTTGCGGTACAGGCACCAATAAATTCAAATTCTAATTGAAATCAATCTCGAAAAAGCCTGAAAATTAAACTCCGTGAACATTTTGCTTTTGAAAAAATCCTTCTCGGATTTAAAGAATTTGATGGGCTAAAAATTATATGGTATGAAAAAATTTAACCCCTGCTGGCTATCGTGTACAGAAGTTCGGCCAAACATTATTTAATAATTAAATAAATTAAGGGGATAAAGCGTCGCTGAGCTATTGCAATAAACATATATGTATATGTATGAAATATTTATTGTTTAAAATATATAAGTTTAACAGTTAAAACTAAATTATTAGGTGGGAATTCCAACAGTTTGATAATTATATTCTGATTTTTCAGGTACCGATTTGTACTTCGACCTTTTCTATGCCCGATTTTGTCAGCCTATAACCAGGGTTGTCCAGGACTCGGACCCGGGCCGGACCTGGATCCGGGATTTTTAGGGGGCGAACCCGGGGCCAGAAGTGACCCGGGAATTTCTTTTGCATTTTTACACAAAAAATAATTCGTAAAGTGTAGACATTTTTAGTAGTAGACATTTCGACCTTTGTTGATCAGCTTTACCAAAATATACTTCGACCGAAACGTCGAGCTTTTTTCCAATAGCCTTCTTGGTCGATAATAAACGTAAAAAGGTCGAAGTAGAGAAAGGGTTCGATTAATTCATACCCTTTTTTGGGTACATACATTTACGTTAGGCGTAAACGTAGAACGCTTTATAAGCTCATTTTCAAAGTACTCGTAAATATGCCCCAATCAATAAGGACGAAGTTCAAGGTCTCTAGCGCTACGGGCTACGAAAGATTACACTTAAAATAATGTTACTTTACTTTGCTTCACTAGGTCCTTGCTTAAGAAAAAAAATAAACCAAAAATATTCTGGTATACGAGGGTCCAACCGTTAAATTATAGCCAAAGAGAACCAGATGGATTGTAAGATAATAATTGTTGGACTACTATTCGCTCTGGTGAGCAGGTACGGGGGGTTCAATCGAGAAAATTGGCCCGGCATAGGGCACTATGGGCCACAGGAAAAATTAGCACTGTGGACAAAAATTATAAAGAGAGAAATGTTTTTACAGTCGTTTTTAAATAATGTAGGTGTAGGTATAGACATTGTGTGATTTTCTTACCAGCGGTTTCAAATTGTTACCTTGACCATGAACATTATTATAACGCATCGAGTCTGAAAAATAAGATTATCAAATAGAGAAATTTACATTTATTCGGCTAACTCTATAAGCCTTATTTTATAGTCTATATAATATAGACTAGAAGGGCCATTTTTAGCGCGGTCAAGTTTAATGTCACAGATTTATAGTCGTAATTATCGTGTCAAAGTTTTAGTACACCGGCCGGCATTACAATTTCGCCCAGATAATTTTCAGACTATAATTCTCGGTTGAATTCCTCTATAAAGTACGTCGGACAGTTTGGACGAGTTGGAAGTTCTAAATTGGAAAAAGTTTGTGATGCAGACGGAGTTTAAGGATAAAGTTGGCGATATTTTAGGGTGTGGGTTGTGAATTTACCTGACAAAAAAATTACAACCAATTTACTCGTAAAACGTAATAATCGTATAATTTTAGAAAAATTAAAATTACACGGGTTTGATGGTTCTGGAACTTAATTCCATCAGATTTTGATGGAATTATTCATCCGGTGAACCGCTTGACATCCCTAGCAGGGTTGTCCAGGACCCGGACCGAAAATAAAAAAAATAAGGACCAGGACCGGACCCGGAAATTTCCGGGTTAGGGATGTCAAGCGGTTCACCGGATGAAAAATTCCATCAAAATCTGACAACCCTGATCCGGACAACCCTGATCCCTAGTACATACAGAAACATACTAGTACTATTTTAACCAAAAGAGCCCACAGAATGTTTGGTGCCAAAAATTCGGTGGCAAGAAATTTATTTCTGAAGCCAAATATAAATCGGATTTCTGAATTCCCGGCAGTTCCCAGGCTACGGGTCACCTGCCCAGACCTGGTGAAATGCAAACCACTCCGCCCGTCACCTGGAGATTCAGACCTCGGTAGGGTCTTCGGGTGAGTTTCCGGTTCTCCAGGCGGCATCCCTTCCAATAGCACAACCTTGAACACGGAAAAACGACTGCCTATATATCTTAGATTTTTGCGGGAAATTAGAAAACAGGATTCTTCATCACTATTATACTTAATTGGTATACTGTAAAAGTCTTCATTCATTTGTATGGAATTATTTGTGATATAAAAAGACTAAAACAGCTTGTTCACTACGACCCTAATCTTACTTTGGTGGGGTCCTAAGTTAGGACTCCTAACCCTTATAGTTACAAAAATACGTTCCAAGAAATACACCACTCAATGGACAAAACTGGTATAGTACGTACTAAATGTTATCTGATGTTGTCAGAGGCTGTCAGACAGGTTGCCAGACAACTTGTCTGACATAGACTATGTCACAGTGTGACAGTCAAACTGTTAGGACCCGTGATATTATATTGTGCGAGATTCATAATTAACGTCATTTTTGTTTTGCCAAAAATATTTCGAGTCTTAGGACTCCTAACCCAGATCAACATTTCACGAATCGTAACCCAGCATCGGAAGCTGGCCGGAATTCTTGCCCGTCCGCCTAAGCATAATTCCGACCCACCCGTCGATACCCAGAGATTCTGACCCCGGTCCGGGTTTACGTTTCGGTCGAGATGCATGGTC
>Ga0208946_1000238_pt1 | contig 11465 bp, 7 predicted proteins | sample AOAMet2_C49A8_80_2_FD_188075 | JGI IMG/M metagenome (GOLD analysis project Ga0208946, IMG submission 188075) | Ammonia-oxidizing marine microbial communities from Monterey Bay, California, USA - C0912_C49A8_80 (SPAdes) | ecosystem: Environmental > Aquatic > Marine > Intertidal zone | place...
TCTTGCCTATTTTTGAGGTAAAAAAAGACACTATTTTCCTGAAAAAGGTTGTTTCCTATTAGACGGAATACACTGTAGCAGGGTTGTCCAGGACCCAGACCTTTCGTGTCCCGGACAAGCATGTTTTATAGACCGCCAATTTTTGTAAAAAAAATGCTACCGAAAGGATAGGACGTTTCCCACACATACAAATTTCTGAAATATTCAACAAACAATATTCCCCGGATTTTATGCTTACTATAAATCTTAATTTATTTTTTTTTCAAACATTTGTGGTGGGATAACGACCCATAAATTATAGGCTGTAATCGATATTGACGCCGTTTTTTAGGTCATATATATTTTTTTCTTCTTTTTAGATCACTATTTTTTATGTCATTTTTTTTTGAGTTTTTTTACACCAATTTTTTGCCAAAAAATTTCAAAATGTAGGTCAATAGTTTTTTGAGATATCGTTTTTTAGTGTAATAAAAAAAACGATTTTATTGGCACGCCCTTTTTTCAAAATCCCGATTTTATTTACCGATTTTATGTACTTTCTCTGTATTTACCTTGAACTGGATGACATTTCCTGTTTGTTGTCGTTTAGAAATTTGTTTTGTTTCAAACCGTTTACGTCATTCTGTTTACAAATAGTTTTTTTCTGTTTTATTTGAGATACGAGCACTGTGATTGGTTTAAATCTATAAAACAATATGGACATTATGCGTCATTATATACCAAAAATAAATCAGTAAAAATGCTGAATTTTCCTGAAAACATACTTTCAAAGTTGGAGAAATCTCGAAGGAAAACGCGTAAAAAATCACTAATTTTCGCAGCTTGGAAAATGAAAATGTTTTCGAAAATTCAGCCTTTTTGACTATAAAATAAAAAAAAATCTCTTTTTCTCGAAATTTCGGCTTTTTCACAAAAAAGTAAGACTGAAAAATATATTCAGCCAGCTAAACAGTATTTTTTTTTTGCGCGCAAAATATATTTTTTACGTTTAATTCGATCAAAACATGCGATTTTAGCGCGCTGATTGGATGTGTCGAAAAGCATGTAGGTTAAAACGCGCGTGTGGGTTTAACGTTAACTTGGAAATTCGATTATGTTGAAAATATTTTTTAAACTTTTCAACTTGTTTTTCAAGTTATTTTTTTTTCGTTTAGAAAAAAAAATTCGATTAAAATTACAAAAAAATTATTTTATTTTTTTCTTTAAATTTTTTACTTATACATATAATTTATTGAGTAAAATGCTCGATTTTGTAAGGAAAAAATTCGAAAATTGTTTTTTTTTGTTTCTAGAAAAAATTTCTGTAAATTATTTTAATATTGACAGTACAAAAACTTAAGTGAAATGAAGTTTTTGTTTGCTGCACCATTTCTTGATTTAAAAAAACATATTTTTACTGGTTATTTTTTTAGATATGCCAAATTTAAGAACCAAAATATTCATACGGGATGAATTTATTCCATGGAATTCCAAAACCGCCAAAAATTTTCAGTTATTTCCCTAATATTTGGCCCAATACATGTATACAAACCGATCCGGATCCCGCGTGATTTTCCATCCTGATGTCAGATTTTTCACATATCAAAAAATGAGGCAAAATTTGTTTTAGGTTTTGGCCCAATGCCGTTTCTTAAATTTTCACGGTAGAAAGCATAAAAAACTACCACCCAATTCGGTTAGGGCCCAAAATGGAGGCTAAAAATTAGCAAAAATCCGCATTATTTGAAAAATATTGAGCAAAACAGCTATTCTCGAAAAATAAAATTTTGGTAAAATTTCGGTATTTTTCGACATTCTAATTGAGAGTTCTGACTCATTTAAACAGTTTTTAATTACAAGAGGACCTGGATTAGACTTTTCGGACCATTTTACCCCCAGTTTAAACATTTAAATGCATCTTTGAACCATGCAAACTTTGAACGAAACATCCAAAAAATGGTCCGACCCAAACCGAGGTTCGACCTTTACCATTTATGGCCACTAGGTAGCACTTATCAATTAAATTTAGAGTGGATCGTAAAGCAAAAATGATTTTCTATAAGATCCACAATTTTTGTTGTTAAGTGCCACCTAGTGGCCATATATGGCAAAGGTCGAACCTCAGTTTGGGTCGGACCTCTGTGTAACCAAAAATTCATTGCTACATGCAGTGCACCATGCTTTTTCGTCGACCGCTGCTGATGGCCCGTGTTTTTAGTACATCTGCCGGTTTTCCGGTTCTGGGTTACGGAACCCAAATTGTAATTACAAAAAACATTTTGTTATGAAAATTATTCAACACGTTTTTCATATCGAATTATACCAATTAAACAATTAATGTTTTTAACCGCTCCAATTGGTATCAATAAAAACAGAATTTTCAAGCCGTTAAAATCCATTTTTCAAATAATTTTCCTAACAAAATGGCTTGAAAACCACGAATCAGGTTTTACAAAATATGGAAAATTACGGATAACGGGCAGAAGTACATACAAAACGGCGTCAATGTGAAAATTTCACATGCCAAAAATAATAATACAACGCGTTTATATTTCTACGGTTTATTTTGAGAAAAAATATAAATTAATGAGAGAAATATAACGTTTTTTTGTTTGTTGGATGAAAAAAGAAAATAGATGTTTCCGTCATTTGTTTTCGCAAATTTTTTGTCGGATATTTTAGTTACGCTTGAACAGCTCTGAGCGTAGTTGTTTTTTAGTTTGATGTTTTTTTAGTAAAACGTAAGGTTAATATAGTTCAGTTTTAATCCCTAGTACCGGGTGACGAAAAGGGCCAGTTTTTGGAAGTCAAAAATTTTTTTAACTCCGAAAAACCTGGGATTTCGGTTATCAATTTTACATTTGGTACAAATCCAGATATGTTTATTTTCTCTAATCAGACAAAATAAACAAACTGAAACAGGTACCGTTTTTTGACCCGGTGGCCAAGGAATTTAAGCTCAACGAAATTATCATATATCCGTCAGTTGGTTTTTTCTGGGAATTAGCTTTTCATAATTTCTGGAAAATCTGTTAGGAGTACTCCGGAAATTTTACCATTGGATTCCCCATAGATCGATTACAGGCAATAACAAAAAAAATAAATTAATGAGGGGTTGACAGTAAGTATCAATGGTAAGCACGAGAATTTTTTAACCAGTGGGCTAGGCACAATTATCACATTTCAATATGAATGAAATTGGCTCGAAAAATACGAAATTGGCTAAAAAGTAATAGAATTCCAAAATTTCCTACACAAAAAAATCTAATTGGCTCGAAAATGTTGAAATTGGCTCAGAAGAAATTAAATGAAAATTCTCAAATTTAAAACGTCCCCTAGTAACATTGTCATGATAACAATACTACGTCGTAAACGCATTTAAAAACTGTCCGTGCCCCATAAATTATATGGCGTGATGCTGTATCAGATAAGATACCGTAGTTAATGACCCGTGATTCACGTCATTGTAAACACGTGGTTGCTACCGACGAGGGACCGACCCCGGATATCTGAGCAAAATTTTGACTTTACTTCGGATTTTACCAAAAATTTGGACATCATATCGGCTTTATTTCCCGGATTCTTAAACAAATCGGCGAGATAAAGCCGAAAATTTTCTCAAATTTTTTGGTAAAAAAATCCGCAATAAAGTCAAAACTTTGCTCAGTTATCCGTTGTCGGTCCCGCGTCGTTACCAACCACGCGTCTACAAGTACGTGAATCACGGGTCATTAATTACGGTCAAAAATCCGAAATAAAATCAACATTTTCGTCAAAAATCCCAGGTCGGTCCCCCGTGACGGGCAAAATATAATATAATAAAATATACTATTTGCACGGCAAATAGGGCTACATTAATAATGTATGAAACTGGTGATGTCGTATTTGATTACGGCAATTGCCACGATAATTGTGTGATATAATTTTCTATGGATTACTTTTCACGTCGTCATTTACGATTTTTACACAAAATGTAAAATGTAAAATACAAAGAAAATAATGACTACCACTACAATTATGCCATTCTCGCAAAAAATGTTACACCTAAGCGCCATTGCTCGAACTGGCCTCATGGGCCACCCACTTATAATTGTTGGCCTTAGGGGCCAGCCACTTAAAATTTCTAGCCTCAGGGGCCAGCCACTTAAAATTGCTGGCCTCAGGGGCCGGCCACTTAAAATTGCTGGCTTCAAAGGCCAAAACTACTGGCTACATTAAACATATCGGCCAATTCCTAAAATTGCTGATCTGGCCCAAAAGTTGGACCCATTGGTTAAAATGCTCGTTACAATCGATACTGTCCCGTTTTAATAAATAAATAAATAATAAATAAATAGATTACAATAAATAAAAAAATGATTAACGATAAAATACCGCCACCAGGTGGATGGAAATGTTGCAACAAACGCGGCGGTATTTTAACCAAATAAATAAAGGAAAAAGTTTTCACCTTTCTGTCGAGACCATTCATGATTGTTTTCTAGACTCAATCATGTGACCAAATTTGGTCAACTTTTTGGCCAAACAATAAAAACAATTATGGGTGGAAAAAATATATAAATGCAACAAAAAAGTAATAATAAATGAAAATTTTCGAAAAAAATGTGCGTCATTTTGTTTAGGAAAAAAAATATTTTTTGTAAATTCGGAAAAAAGATTTCGACTTTTTCCTGCCTGAGAGAACATTTTCTCCAAAAAATGAAATATTGGACAATACAAAATGAGATGAAAATAATAATAATAATGGATAACTTTTAACCCTCGGAGATCGCATATGGTACGCATAGGTTAACAGATCGATTTTTAAGGCACTCGCCCTATCCCGACCTCTGAGGCTTAAAACAGTACGAGATTTGAAATATATAAATGAAGGCGGAATTAACCACGTTAGTCGGGGTTAACATACTTTTTTTTGGTGACGGCGGGTTAAAATTTTTGATTTTTCAGTTTTTTGTGTGCCTAACCCAAAAAGGATATCATAACAATATGATAAACCACTATGATTGGCTGATGTCTGATTGTATTTCAATCCACGTGCGAAAATGTTCACCAAAAATATTCACCGCACCGTCAGTGGTAACAGAAAATGGGAGTTTTTTTTTCTTGGTTTACTACACAGGAATTGGTGAACGTGAACGATACCGAAACAGCTCTAACGTCACGTATAAAAAAACTGTGGAATTTTGTTGTGGTGGGCATCAAAAGGATTTATGCACGCGCTTAAATCATAAAATTCGAAGCGCCAATTTTGGTAAACACAGTGACTTGGTAAACTGCCTTTATGGTCACTAGGTGGCACTTAGCAATACAATTTATACTGAATCCTAGAGCAAATCATTTTTGCTCTAAGATCCACTATAAAGTTTATTGGTAAGTGCCACCTAGTGGCCATAAAGCTCAGTTTACCAAGTCACTTTTTTTACCAAGTCACTTTTTTTACCAAAAGGAGCGCCCCTATACAGTTATTCCTTATATACGGAAACCACCGTACCATTATGGATACATTTTTCGAATTTCGTGATTTAGCCAGGTGCCAAAAAAATTTTTGTCAAAAATAACATACAGCCGTGAGGACGAGTACAGTCCGTGACCTACAAAAAATGTTCGAATCGGTATCGCGCGAGATGAGAATGAACTGTGTAATAAATATAGTATATCCCAGGAAGGATGATCAATAAATAGCTCAACATACAGTAAAGTATGAGAACGAATTTTGACACAAAAAATGGATTGGATGATATTTTTTGTTTTCAATTTTGATGATGAATGTTTTTAATGGGGATTTGGATATTCGGGAATGGGGGTCATGGTTGCGGGTATTTGCGAATTAAAACTACGTAACTTTTAGCTGTACCCTCCAGTAAGTATGTGCTTATAGAAAAATCTGTACTAATATATTATAGTAATTCTTCAAGCTTACATCAACCGCGATTTTGAGTACATGTAAAAGCGACTACAGAAATGTTACAGAAATTTACGGGGTATGCTGGGGATTTTCTAGGGAGCAAATTTTTTTTAAAGAAAAATCATGCTTCTTATCTGTTTAATCGTTTTTTTTCTACGAGCTAATATGTTTTTCTGTTGTTTTGTGTAACTGGTCAGGAAAAATGTCATGCAAAAAAGGAAACCTATACGCGGATGGGATAATAAATACTACGTACACCTACGCAAAAGACAATATTGCGTAGGCGCACTGGAACTCTATATGAAGATAAAAATTGCATTACTTGGACCTAGGAGTTAAGGCTACAAAATCATGTTAAACGTTTTTTTTGTTGGAATATCTTTTTCGTAGGTTTTGTAAAAATTGCACAAAAATTGCTTCCGTAAAAAAACACTATTGCTAACCTACGCGGGAGAGACAAGGGGATTACATATATATTTTTTTAGGTTACATTTTTTTGTTTATACTTTTCCGGCGTCATTGTTGGACGATAGGTGGCGAAATACCGGTAGTCGGTTTTCCTCCCATGGAGCATACTGATCATCGCCAATGACCGGGGTGGTTAAATCCGTTTTGCGCTTGAGGGTTAAGCCAACGTCACACCAGGTGTCGTCCATGGGTGAGCCACTACTCCACTGGGAATCGCTGTAAATACTGCCACCCAGTGTATCGAGCGCAAATGATGAGTCCGACTGGTTACGCCAAATGGAGCTCGAAGAACCGACCGAATTTAAGGAACGAGAATTGGCGGTTAAACGGAGCGGAGAGGAATCGATCTTTGGCCAATCAGATTCAAAATTGCTAAACAAAAACTTTTGATGTATTTGTTTTTTCGATTTTTGACGAAAATTTTTAATTTTTTAAACCGAAAATTATTACAACTTGGATTTTGCATCAGTTCGACCTTTTCTGTACTTCGACCTACCGACTTTACTTCGACCTAAACTTTACTTCGACCTAAACCTTACTTCGACTTTTTTGGCCAAACTTTACATCGACCTGTTTACTTCGACCAAAACTGTGCTTCGACCTGTACTTCTCGACCAATAAGAAGTCCAGATTTGAAAAATTGTCGAAGTAAGCGAGTCGAAGTAGAGAGGTCGAAGTACAGCGGTCGAAGATATGAAAATGGTCGAAGTACAGAAAAGGTCGAACTGATGCGTACCCAGGAAAATAAATATTTTCAAATTTTCTACACCAACTAAGAAATTAATTAAGAAATTTGTCCCAAATCGGTTTAAGTAAGATGACGTCAATGTTTAGAATAATCCCCCATCAGATTTTGAGTCAAAATTTGACGTTGAAGAAATTGGACCAATTTGTCAGACTTGGTCGAAAATGCAACAAATTGCCCCGATTATCCTGACAGTACCGCGGTATACCGGTTCCCACGTGAATTTGCCCTAAATCGGCCGCTGCGGGTTAAAGTAAAATGACGTCGGTTTTTTTTCTAATCTGATCGAATACTCTCAATCATATTTTGACACTGGGGAATTGGACCAATTTGTCAGACCGGAATTTCATCTCAAATTATACCAAAAAAGTAAATCCAACAAATTGGACCAATTACGCTAATTAACTGTCCAGTTAATAGGCTGTAAAAGTTCGAGTTTCGTGTAACTTACCTAAGTGAAAACGGGACATCACTGGAGTTTCGCTCTTTCAAGGTCTCAGTCAAATTTTCGTCTTGGGATTTAATTTTTCGCATATCTTTGGATGAAGATGTTGGTGATGATGTATCGACAGTGTGGACAAAATGACATCGACCACCATATGGACAGTATCCGGTCGTATGGAACGATTCGCACATTTCAGTTTTATACTATACAATGAAATTATAGTATTGCGCTTAGAAATATGAAAAAAATATTTGAATCGTTTGTCGCTATCTTGAGACAGAAATCATAGAAATATAATTTTCCCACGATCTCGAAACATAGCTTAAACACTTCCTCTTTGCTACAAAAAACATTCGATGACGAAACATCAAAAAAAAGACATTTTGAAATAAATTAACATAACATCCTGGGATTTAGACATGAGATAAATGTCTATATGATATAGACTATATCCCAGCATTTTGTGTTAATTTATATCAGATAATGTCACAGGTTAAAACATTTTGACGAAATATCTGCTACATTAGTTGAACAAAATGCCAGCTTAGTTGATTAAAAATCCTGAGACGGTAACCCGAAATTATTTGGGTAAATACCTCCTACACCCACTGAAAAACCTAGCCTGAAAGATACAGAATAATTTGTGACGTTAGCCATAAAATTTCTGCGACATTAGCCGTTACATACTGTAGTGTACTTGCAAAATTTAAATTATTCTTCAGACATTATTCTTTAGACATCACTGCGGTAATGAGGAAACGTTTCATTTGTTTTAACAATAAATATTTAGCCATGCTTTTTAAAATAATATTTACCTTTGGATGTCGATTTATTATTCGGAGCTCTTTTGGCGAATGCGCAAATTGACATTTCTTGCCGTAGCGACACGAACCATGTTCTTCGAAACTTCGACAAAGTTCAGTCTTGTACAACGATGGCTGAAAAAAGTTCATAACCATTTTTTTGTTTTTCGTTTGTGCCCACGCAAAAAACGGTAGTACAGTAAAAAAACTAATCGAAACTCCATTTATTGATCCCTATTATAATTAATTTTACAACAAAGGATTTTTAAATGAGAAATTCCAAAGAATCGAACTAATTGACCATTGTTTTCTCGCGCATGCTTGATATGGAATTAACCTTGAATCTTTTCCCGATATATTTCCCCCTGGTAAAGCCCCAAGAGACCATGACGGAAAGATTTAACCCATGGCTATGGATCTACCCGTCATGGTTTCATGTGGCTTTCTTGTTCAAGGAAAAATATATTGGCAAAGTCAAGGTTAATTTCATATCCATCGCAGGATGGTCAATTAGTTGGATTCTTTGGAATATCTCATTTACCGAATTGTAAAATTAATTTTAATGGAGGGATCAATAAATGGAGTTTCGATAGCTTTCGGATATCAAGGGATCACTCCAACGTTAGCCTAACCTTACTATGCTCTGACATCTGATCATAAAAAAATATTTTATCATTATAATTATTTTATTTTTTAATAAATAAACGACTTTTGTAATTTTTCAAAAAAATATGGTTTAGAACATTTCTAGACATTAATAATAGCATAAGTCCTGCATCTCAGATTGTGTCATCGATAGCCTATTATACGGCATACCGTCACTTGTGACCTTTTTAGTACGTAGTTTGACATTGCCAATTTCTAATTAATACACAATGTCTATAGCGCAGACATTATACCGTATACCATGATGGCACATTGCGCTATAGACATTGTGTATTAATTGGAAATTGGCACATACGGTAAGCCGCATACCAATTTCCAATTAATTCACATTCTTTAGCGCAATGTTTCACCATGGTATACGGTATAATGTCTGCGCTTTAGATATTGTGTATTAATTAGAAATTGGCAATCTCAAACTAATTACTAAAAAGGTCACAAGGTAAGTCAACGGGGACTCCCGTCGGCGAGTCACAGTAGAAACTTATTGACCTTGAACTGATCTATTCTAATTAGCCAAAGAATGAACATTTATTTTGGCTGGCGTCCTACTGTTTCAAGCGTTATGGAGATGTCTCGCGAGACAAAAGAAACCACGAAATATATTATTTTGGAAAAAAAAAGAGTCCAATTGAATCGTCAATTAAGATCCACATTCTTCGACCAAAACCAAAATCCAAACCTCCTTCAAGACCAAACAATGAAAAAATATAATAATACGACTTAATCCTATTTTGGCAGCCCGACAAAAAAATAAAGAACGAAATTAAATTATAAACGCACAAATTATGTCAAAAATCAAAATCCTTTGGGTTAAAATTAAATTTGGATTATCGAAAATTTTGAATTTTAATGATCATATAATTTGCTGCATCTTACACTGGAAATTCTCAAGTTTTTTTTTTAATTTTTTAATTGCATTTCCAAACAATATTGCAATGAGTCATACTACCTAGGGGTATAACGTTCTAAAATTCTATAGAATTACAAGTTGGAAATTTGAAACAAGCGAATTTCAAAATTTTGAACTTTCTTGAAAATTTTGAACTTTTTTTTGAAATTTTGAACTTTCTTGACAATTTTGAACTTTTTTGAAATTTTGAACTTTTTTGAAATTTTGAACTTTTTTTGAGAATTTGGAACTTTTTTGAAATTTTAAACAGTTTTTTTGACAATTTTGATATTTTTCGCGAAATCATCTCGAAATCGTTATTACGCGTAAAAAGTGAAAGTCATTATATAGTACTATGAACTCTCAGACCCCTGGGAAAGCTTCTATAGAATTGTTTTATATAAATTTTTTATATTCAAACCTGTTTTTGTCCGTTTTCGGATGTGTTGCTGGTCACTGATTCTGTTCGTGATCGAAATTGTTTCAGTGGTTGGTCATCTTTTGACAGTCGCCGACTTCCGGTTTTATTTCCGGTCATATTGTTGTTATTGGCCCCAATAATTTCCGGAATGGTCGATTTACTCAAGTCGCCAGTCATTGTTTACCTTTTGTCTCACCGCCAACAAACTTAATTCCTTTTGTGGGTTTTTGAAAAAAAAATATATGTTTTTGAGAAAAATTGACTATTTAGTTCAATTTCTTCCAACTTTTTGAAAATTTCTTTTTGGCTCGAGACATGTAAATCTAAATAATAAGGACATATTTAAAATATTTAAAGTTAAAATTTGGTCAAGTTCAGTAAAATTCTCTCCAAATCTCTCTTTGCGAATATCTCAGAAAAAACGTTTTTTCACATTTTTTTACCAAGCCTATATTTTTATCAAGAATTTGAGACAATGAGAAAAGGTAGCTAGCCAAATATGACGTACGCCGTCTTGTCGGACCTTTCCGAATAAAGAACAATTACGCAAATAACTGTTTTCCATCCGAACTAAAGTGGGTTCTAAATTTGATCAAATATTTCGAAATCCAATTTAAAATCCCATAATCCCACCAATAGAAGCTATATTTTTACACATAATCCGACCAGCTGAATTGGATTTGATTTTCTAGTGTGAAAAACTGAATCCTTCAAATATCTACATATGTATTATATATAGAGCCTCTATTATACAGCTCTATTATATGATATACAATAGAGCTGTATAATAGAGGCTCTATAATAGATATTTGAAGTTCAAATAGTTCAAATGTTGAACTATTCAGTTTTTCTACACACTGTAGAAACGCAAATCCAATTCACCTGGTGAGAAATTCTCACCGTGAGATTATGTGCGTAAAAATCTTGGATTTAGAAATTTCGTCACTTTTAGTCTAATCTTAGTGCAAATAGTGTTTTATTAATACATGATTCACTCGATGATTTGGCCTTGAATCAAGTCTAATTAAACAATGATTCGCGATCGTCACGTACTAGCGTGCTATAGCACATGTACCGTGTTTTAGGAAATGGTACCGCGTGTTTGGCGAAATACGCGGTACCATTTCCTAAAACCCATATTTGG
>Ga0208946_1000241_pt1 | contig 11414 bp, 9 predicted proteins | sample AOAMet2_C49A8_80_2_FD_188075 | JGI IMG/M metagenome (GOLD analysis project Ga0208946, IMG submission 188075) | Ammonia-oxidizing marine microbial communities from Monterey Bay, California, USA - C0912_C49A8_80 (SPAdes) | ecosystem: Environmental > Aquatic > Marine > Intertidal zone | place...
TTTCGGTTTTACCGAAAATATATTTTTTATATTTTCCTCACACTGATGATGATTAAATAAATCGAAACATGTCAAAAAAATATGATTTTTTCATATATATTTTTATATTATTTATTAAATAGTACTTTTTAAATTTGACAAACGTGACGATCAGAACTTTACGGGTTCAATTAGCATTAAATGAAAGTACAAATGCTTTATCAACAATTTTTTTGCCACCAAGATCGTCTTGCTCAAGATTTAGTTTGTGAAGTATAATTGGACGCATCTCACTTTCATCTGCGAAACAGTCATTATATATTGGACGATATTTATTAGCGTTTTTGAAGGCTGCAAACTGTGCTCTTGTAGCTTGCTTTATCGGAATTGTAATAATTGGATTATCTTTGCAGCTATTTTTGAACACGAAGACTCGTTTTTAGATTTTCCGAACTCGTCTATATGGTACCGGCTAGGGTGTCCAAGCAAAAAATCGTAAAATAGGTCTACTCCATCGAATGAGGGGAAAAAAATAAGTGGGCACTCCCATCTGACGCCCTAGAGCCATTTTGGCCCTATTTGCGCCCTTTTGGCTCTATTTTCTCTTGGGCGCCAGATGGGAGTGTCCCCTTATTTTTTGTCGCTCATTCGATAGAGTAGACGGCCCGTTATGACCATTTGAAAGTACGCCTGGACACCCTAGTCATTTCACAAAATAAGTTACCCAAAAATTTCAACCTAAAAATACGCATTGTCCGGTAAAACTACAGTATTTTTTGCAGTGACTGGTATGTATATGTTATGCGCCTACACGTTACGATTTACCCTTTACCTTACGATTTTTGAGAAATTTTCGAAAATTGACTGCTAAAAATACTACTTTTTGTTCGCGTCTAGCGTAAGGTATACGCGCCAGGCACTGTAATATGTCAGCTACATTCCTTCATTTAGTTCCTTTGGTGCTTCTTTCTGTTTCACTTCGTTTGAGTTTCCAACACTTGGTTTAACTTTTGCGTTTTCGCAAAGGCGAAAAAGATAGGCAAATATCGCCTGACAGAGAAATCCCAACCGTTTCTGCCATCGATCTGTTATTTTTGATAATAATCTTCGCAAGTCACATACTTCACTCAGTCGTATCGTTTTATTTACCGATGCCCTTTTATGGTTGAAAATGTGAAATTAAATAAAAATTTTCAAACCAGAAAACCTTTTCAACTTTCCTTCCAACATCTTCGAGGACGAGCGCCGCTTCGACGTAAATGTTGCATCGTCGGTCGGCGATCAAGTTAAACAAGGCTTTTAAAAAGTATGGATTTTCTCCATATAATCGTGCGATATTTGGCTCGTGACAGGCGATAAAGTGAAAAACGCCAAGAGCTCGTTTGCAAAATGAACAATAGGCCAATGGCAGCTCGGATAGTTCCTGGTTAACCTGTGGTAGGTAAATATGTGTCGTAATGCTTTGGGTACATGATAATGATGTTAAAACGCGAACAGCTGATAACCATCCCGTTTCTTCTTGCAGTCGAAGAATGACATGGTCAAGACTGTCAATCGTATCATGTAATAACTCATAATCCGCAAGTCTGATAGTAAATTATTAAAGTGGCCGAGCGGGAATTTCCTCTATAACGTAGGACCTAAGTCTTAGGTCTACTTGCACCCGAGTTTTGGGACCATATTTTTTAACACGAAATTTTTTAACACAAAATTTTTTTAACACGAAAATTTTAATACGGTTTTTAACATGAATTTTTTTAACACAAACAAAATTTTCAAAAAAATCAAAAGAATCATGATTCATGATAGAATTTCGATGTTTTAAATTCTGGTCTACATTTCCACAAAATATTACCCAAAAACCTAACTCTGATTTTTAACCTGTGTGCTTGAGCCAGCCAACCCCAGAGCTCTTGGTATCCTTCCAAAGAGTGTACCATTTTCGGATGCAAAAATATATGCCTGAATTATGCCAATTTCAAGCCATAATTAATCTACAATTCCTGTAATCTTCTGTTTGGTACTGTTGTGATAAATCCGTTAGTAGTCGAATAATTTCAATAAACTGAAGGTGAGTTTCTGATTCAATTTCACTTGGACCAGTATCAGCGTCATCCGTACCGACTGATTCCAACACCTCGCGCGGGATCTCGGTAATCGACTGGATTTTATCACCGAAAATTTGGCGATTCTGTATACGCCTTGTAATATTTTTTACTTTCCGATTTCTCTCAACTTTTAATGTCGTCGACATTTTTTTTAAATATTTCCGTTTTGCAAAAATTAAATACAATAGCAAAATAGATCAGGGTGTCTCCTGCAAATCTATCATCTGTGAAACAAGTACTGCGATCGCATTAACAAACACGACACAAGTTATAAAATATTGTACTAAAATATTATAATTAAAATATGAAAGTTTCGTGTTTTTTAAGTTTATTATAAACAGTATAAATGACGATGCTAATAAATAGTTTGAAAGTTTCTTGAGCAAGAAGAAATCCGTGCAAAATTTCAACAAAAAAATTGTTAAAAATTGTTAAAATCAATATACTACTACTAGTATCTAAGCATACTTATTTTACATATTATATAGTCTATATATTCAATCAGGTAACCTACGCACTGAAGTCCATCACCATAATCCAGAAATTCAAAGAACATCTGTTACAAAATTACGTTTAAAAAATCCATAAAATTGTGTAAAAAATTTAAAAAAAGATTGTGTTAAAAAAATTAGCGTTAAAAATAATCATCCGTTTTCGCCAAAATATTTTCCGATGTTGGTTGAAATATTATTTGGACATTATGGCAGCAAAATTTGGAAGTCCATTTACAATTTGGAAGCTTCGCGAAGTCCATTTACGTGAACAAATATGCGTTGGCGGGCAAATAATTGTGTATCGGCATGCCAAATCAGTTACTCTAATATACACAAGAGAAATACGCAGTTTAGGGCTACAATTTGTAAGCTCCCTTTTTGTTACGCTCAATGCTAAAAAGGTTCAGTTTGACAAAATGTCACCGCGCATTATATTCTCATCGACCAGAGCCGTGGCAAATGGATAATTTGACGGACATTGGTTCACGTAAAATATTTAACGAAGATCATGATATTTTACGAGAAAGCGTTCGAAAATTTTACAATGCCGTACCAATATCCCGAAAGATGAAATGGGAAGAACAAGGATTTGTTGATCGAGATTTTTGGCTTGAAGCTGGTGCGCAAGGTTTAATTGGTATAGAACAACCAGTTGAAAAAGGTGGATGGGGTGGAGACTTTTATTCCAATTGTATCCAAATGGAAGAACAAATTTACACACTGACCCCGGGACTATTCAACCTACAGTCAGATTTGGTAATGCCGTACATTGCTCATTATGGAACAGACGAGCAAGTTGAAAAATATATGACTGCTATGCGAGATGGGAAAACTATTGGCTGTCTTGCAATGACCGAACCAAGTGGTGGAAGTGATTTACAATCAATCAAAACGACCGCTGAAAAAGATGGTGATGACTGGATTTTAAATGGATCGAAAGTGTTTATTTCATCTGGACATCTGGCCGATGTGGCGTTGGTTGTTGCAGTTACAGATAAAACCGTTGAGTAAGTCTTTAGAATTATACAGTGCCTGCCAGGCACTGCCTGGTGCCTTAACGTTACGCTAGACGCGAAAAAATCGTAACGTTAAGGCAAAATCGTAACGTTAAGGCATCATGCACTGTAATATCTTTTGTAATTTGCAAAATAACATTTTCGGATAGAAAACGAGCCTATGGAATTTCAATATTTCTTGTCGATACGGACTTGCCTGGATTTCAAAAAGGAACGTTATTGAATAAAATCGGTCGTTCAAGTTCGGATACATCTGAGTTATTCTTCAATGACATTCGATTACCATCGAGTGCGATACTGGGTGGTCCCGAAGGTCTAAATCGCGGATTTCAATTTATGATGCACGATTTGGGTAGAGAACGATTGGTTATTTCAGTAGCGTGTGCGTGTCTTCTGGAGTCAATGTTTGAGTGGACCAGAACGTATGTTCATGAACGAGAAACATTTGGGAAACCCTTGATATCAAACCAACAAGTTCGACATACACTGGCAGAAGTAAAAACTGATGCAATGATTGCGCGAACAATAACCGATCAACTAATGGAGGCACAGCTTAAAATAACTAAACTATTTTTCCCGTAAATTTCCATTTTTAGAATCGGCACAATTTTGCAAAATTTAATTTGTTCAATTAAAATTTCGATTTTTGACAAACATCAAAATTTAATCACGTCTAGCTTCCGCAGCATTCTATTTTAAACTCTGCATGGAGGCATACTCAAACGACGATATGGATCAGCAAAGTGTCTCGATGGCCAAGTATTGGACGTCGGAAAAGTGCATTGAAAATGTTACAAAATGTCAACAGCTATTTGGTGGATATGGCTACATGTTGGAGTATCCGATTGCCAATCTATTTGCTAGTGCACGGGTGGAATCCATTTATGGTGGCACAACAGAAATTATGAAAGAATTAATTTCCAGATCAATTTGAAAATAAAAAACATATTAAAAACGTTAATACAGTGAATTGTACTTTTTAGTACTTTATTGATTTGTTTACAGTACTTTTTAGTTATAGTCCGAATTTCGGAAACCGACCGTTTTATGGGCTCCGGCGCATTTGGAATAATCCTTGTCTAAATCCATGTTTCCACCATTTTTGAGGAATCCGACTTGTGGACGAGTTAGACATCTAATTCTATCTTTTGCGCCAAAGTCAACTTTGTCTAGGCCAGTAATCACAGTGTAGATAATATCTTTTTTGGCGTTTCCTACATCAGCGGCGTCCGGTTCGTTGAAGTTAGCTCTAAAAATTAATAGTGATGTAATTGGCCAAATTTTGTCATACGAATGTACCTAAATTGAATGGTCGTTGACCATTGTTTTTTATTGGCGGGTACCTCCCAGTTAAACTGGAATTGTTTGTTATAAATGGATGACCCATCCAAAAAGGTAATATCCAATCGACCATCTTTCCATGCGTCGATAAAATCGGTACCGCACTCCTTTCGGTTGTAAATAAGGAATCCAACATAATCGATACCCTTGCCATTTTCATCACGAATTGGGAAATTTGGATTATTATTAAACATAGCATGTTTGGCATAAAATGCACTATCCGAAATTTGTTGTTGATGGGTTTGTTTTGCACCCAGCCAATGCCAATCACTCTTTTGGTTGTATCCCTCTTCACAATCGGTATCTTGGTCAAATACAGTAGTTGTGGTTGTGGTGGGTGTGGTGGTTGGTGCGTCAGTGGTAACCGCTTCAGTGGTTTCAGGATCGGCTGTTGTTGCTGGACCATCTCCAACACATTCACCTTGATCCCAGTCATATACTTCATTGGTGCAACAATGGGCATCATCGCCCACACAATGCCCGAACGGTTTACCAAATGCCATATCCATGAAATGTTCGCCTTGAGGACAGACGCATTCGAAGTCGTCGCCAATCTCCTCACATGTCGCATCTGGTGGACAGGTATCAGGCTGGGAACATGGATGCGGTGGGACACATTCTGGAACAGATTCATCGAACGTCCAACCTTCTGGACATCGTACGTCACATTCGTTCATTCCAAAATCGAAGAATACATCAATTCCGTCAAATTGTGATTGCATCTCGCAGCGGCATCTGTAACCATGATGGTCAATCATTCGCCCATTGCCGTTACCTTGACCATTGTTGCCGTTACCATTACCGTTACCATTACCGTTGCCGTTACCGTTGCCGCCCATTCCATGGGGACTTGCCTATAAAACTATGTATACTTATTTTAGACATAATATAGATTCATACCTCACATGAAGTCATTTCTGGGCATTCATGTTCTTCACATGGGTCTGGTGTTGCACACTCTAGTGGATCGAAGAGAAGCTCTTCACCTAAATTGGGCTTAGTAATCCCAAATTAAAAAATGGTAGTACGAACCTCCTGGGCATCGTGCGGTACAGTTTCGATTTTTAATACTCCAATGATTATCAATTCCGGCGGCATCGAGCATTTGACAAAATTCTGGTACGCACCATTCGCGTTTATCCGACCAAGCCATACCTGGACCACACGAGCATTCGAATCCACCATCAGTATTAGTGCATTGGTTATCCTTACCACAAATTTCTGATTCACGTTCTTGGTCGATTACATAGAATCCGTCGGTTGGCTCTGGAAGTCCGGTACAATCAATTTCCGGCACGGTACAAATATAATCGTGACTATGGAGACAATCATCAATTTTCCAGGTACCTTTCTTTTCGCGTTTGACACATCTGTGATTATCCTTGGAAGCTCCGGTAGGGTGGCCGTCTTTCCAATTGGTAAGTGCGTCATCAATAGCATCTCCAGTATCGGTGAATACAAGACTACCATCATCGTTCATCATGATACCAAGCCAGGTTTCTCCTTCAAGACTTTGGATGTAGTCAAAGTCAGCTTGTGTCTTTGGTGCTATCAGGGAGCCGCCTTTTCCGGAACAAATTCTTCCAGCGACTTCAGCCGCTGCATCAGAGTATGCTGTTGTACAAATACCATCAGCTGGAACTCGTACCGTACCTCCGGTGATACACTCATCGACATCGGCACATTGGCCATCTTGATAGGTCATGCCTTTGCCGCAATCTTGTATACACATATCTTCGTCTTTGTCATAGTGGGCGCCTTCGTTACATTTTTCGCGACATTTTTCGACATTTGGACCCCAGACTTCTCCTTCAGGGCAACGAGAGACACATTTCAAATGTTTAATGCTGAATACATGATTTTCGCCGCAATCTGGCACACAATCATTGAGTTCTGCAGAAAATACAGAGCCATCACCGCAATCAACTGGAGGTTTGTCGTCGCATGTTTCTTTAGCTAGACGCGCTCCTGCACAATCCACTCCTGGATATTGACAAATGAAATTGTGCTCATGGTCACATGGATCTTCTTTCCAGCCACCTTTCTTTTCACGTTTGACGCATTCCTTTCCGGATTGAAAATTGGGCGCTTGACCATTTTTCCAGTTATGGATGGTATCGTGAACAGCTTCGTTGGTATCCATATAAGCCCATTTATCGCCATCCCACATAATGCCCAACCATGTTTCGTGATCCAAACTTTTAATGTAGTTGACGTCCGCAAGAGTACGTGGTGTCCATAGCTTTCCGCCACCTTCGGCACATACGTCTGCGGCTTCTGCTGGAGTCATTTTGTCGTGTACTTTACATGGTTCTTCAGCAGTTACTTGGTCATCATCTTCGTCATCATCTTCGTCATCATCTTCGTCATCATTTTCGTCCTCTTCGTCGTCACAGCTGTCATCTGGAATTTCACATTCTTCGTTTTCCATCATACCGTCGGTGAAGGTGGGTAGCTCATTGACACAATCGTAACGATCAAATTTACAGATGTAATGTTTTTCCTTTTCGCAGTCGTACTCTTTATAAGTACCTTTTTTCTCTTTTTTGACACAAGTCTTGCTTTCCTTGAAATCGGGTTCTTCACCATATTTCCAGGTAGAAAAGTCCATAACAGCACTGTTATCATCGGTGAAGATCCATTTTTCACCATCGTGTTCTATGCCTATCCAAAGATCATCATTGAATTGGCTGAGATAGTCGTGATCTTCACTGGTTTTTGGTGACCACAGGTTGCCACCTTTTGCCTTACAGGCTCGCTTAGCCTCGGCTTGGGTCTTCTTGCTGTCCGATTTAGCACAGACGGCATCTGCATCAACTTGTCGGTCACATTCTGGTTTTGGACGAGATCCATCACAGTCAACTTCTACTTTACCGTCTTCGACGCTTGAACAGTCAACTCCCTCAACACGGCACATGTAATATTTTTCCTTCTCACAATTGTATTCCTTCCAAGTACCTTTCTTTTCATGTTTGACACAATAATATCCACTTTTGGACGGAATTGGAACTTCATCGTATTTCCATGCAGTAACATCGTTTTTAATTGGCCTTTCCGTGTCACTGTAAATCCAGTCATCGCCGTTGAACTCAATACCAATCCACATATCTGTACCCAAATCAATGAGATAATCTAGATCGTCCGATGACTTAGGTGCCCATAATGCTCCTCCCTTTGCCGAGCAGTCGCGCTCCGCATCAAGAAATGATTTTTTATCGTCTGACATGCCACAGACAGCATCAGCATCCACTTCAGTTCGGCAGATTTCCGGTTTGCACGAATCGTCTTTTTTGCACTGAGGTACACATTCATCTGGTGGATTGAAGTAGTATTTGTCTGGACAGGTCATGCTGCAGTTACCAGTTGCTGTGTTGTAATTGAGCCAGTCAGGACAAATGTTCTGGCATTTATTTTTAATCTTATTGAGTTTTTCGTAAACTTTGCAGATTGGTGAACATCGCATATGGGGTCCACTCATGCGGCCTTCCATGTCTTTCTCCTCGTCTTCACCTGGAACTGGGGTGGCTTCATATCCTTCGGGACATTCTAATTCGCACATTTCAGTTTCATAGTTGTAACCATGATTGCGTTTGCACCGTTTGCGACAGCCCATGGTTGTTTCGTCAAATGTTTCGTTGCGCCAGTTACATTCCTCAATACAGTAAAGTGCATCAACATATCGGTCAAACATGAAACCTTCGTCACATACTGGAATACAAGCTCCTTGTCCCTCGCTAAATTTTGATGGGACATGGTTGCCCTCCTCATCCTTGTAGAGCCCGTTGGGACATTTAATTTCACATTCCATGATGTCAGCGTTCCACTCGTAGGGTATTGTGCAGTCTTCAATACATGACTGTGTTGAGTCGTCCCAGAATGTCATCAACGTACATTCATCGTAGCATGTATCAACGAAATTTGCGTCGTCGATCCATAAGGTTCGAAGAACTTGACCAAATGGACATTTTTCGGTACACCGCTCCAATTCGGTGTTATAAAATATGGTTGTTTCATTGCTTTCTTCGCAGTGGGGAAGGCAGGCTGGGATATATTCGTAATAATCCGTTCCCTCTGGACAGTCAAAAACGCATTCCATGGCAACTGGATCGTATATGTGATCATCTTCACACCATTCACAAACATAATTACCACGATCATCAGTTGTAAGATAGTTGTCATCCCTATCACAGATGGGTGTGCAACCGTCCTCGTATCCATCAGGATTGTATTCTTCACCCTGTGGGCATTTTGGAATACAGTATCCAAATGACGAATCGTACTCAACGTCAAAACCGGTGAAATTGTGTGATGTATCGAGTTCACACTGGAACTCACATTTTGCAGAAAGTGGGTTGTATTTGAACAAATCGGGACACAGCCTGTTTTCACATTTGGCGGTGTATGCACAGTATGCAGCCTCTTCGCCGCTTTCGGGACAGAAGAAATACTCTTCTGGACATTTGGTCACACAAATTCGGTCATCCTGTGGACCTGGCATGACGTGACGTCTTCGTCGTCGCGAATCGTGTTCACCTGGTACATGGGGTTCGAAGGCTTGATTTCGTTTACACTTTGTTCTGCATTCCGGTTTTTCGAACTCAAAACTTAATTCTTGACCTTCGTCACATGTTGGAATGCAGCCGCGATCGTAAACAGTTTCATCATAATACTCTCCATCTTTGCAAACCGGTTCGCATTTTCCGTCCCCGCGATTCCATGACCAGCCGTCTTGGCAGTCTGGAACGCAAACGCCGTTGTTGACAATTTCGTCGAATGGACAAACAGTTGGCACAAGGTTAATACACCCAGAACCATCAACGGTCAATGCACCTGGGAAGCATTCGCAACAGGAGCCCATGCAATTGAGGTTGGTGTAACCACCACATGTTTCCATATTGCCGACACCATGGTCCTCGCAACTACCAAAATAGCATACGTCTTCATCATAACCCAACTCACAACCGTCCCAGGGATCATTGTTTGCATCCATAAAATTGGTTTTGCAAACACACTGACCGAAAAACCAACTGTCTGGGTTTGTATCACATCGTAAATTCTTTGCTGACGATCCGGACCAGCCAGGTTTTTTAGCGATTTTCCACGCTTGGCATGCACTGTTGGCATCGCACGAATTTACTGGCCACCAGGTATCCTCTGTACCCACTAACATGAGCGCACTAGGACCAACCGGTCCGGCGCTCACGCCCGCGAGCAAAATACTTAAAAACTTCATCACTCACACAATGGCAAGAGGATATGCGTTCATACAGACGTATGGCGTGTAATATATATGATTTCATGTTGAATATGATATTCAAAACCACGACGGTTTCCAGATTTTTTGCAAATAAGCAATACGAAAAGTTCAACATTCCATTTTGGCATGACTGATGCGGTCGAATGCGGTTCTAAATTATAACCGCATTCGACATAGAATTATACTACACTACCACAACGACAAACCCAAAGTCTAGCGCATGATAATGAATTATCTCCACGGAAAAGTATCAGTATGGTATTTAGAAACACGATCGGTGGTGCATATTATTTTTCATTTGTAAAATATGGATCAAATTATGTTTTAAGAGTATAAAATCATTTTATATTGTATCCCCTATTGTATCCCCTATTGTATCCCCTATTGTATCCCTCACCTGTCCCTGAAACGCCGCTGATTAGGTAGAGGGTGTCCGTTAGAGGTCGCCAGATTTTTGAAACGAAGAAAAAAACGAGTTTTGTTGTCACGCGTAGATGCGGATTATTAAGATCTTTATCATTTCTTTAAAATCTCTTAAAATCTTATTTTAAATTACCAAACTAGTGGGTTTTAAACATATCGGTAAAAAGGAAACGTTGCTTAAACTTTAATGTTGCCTGACGTTAGCCCCTGACTATAATGGCACCAGTTAAACAATTCAAAACGAAACTTCCCAAACTTTAGAAAAAAGCAGTAAAAATCAGCTATCTATTGGCAATAATTGTTCCTCTATTGTTGTTTCTCAAGATGAACAATGTCCACTTCAACTAAGGTCATACACGAAATGCTAATACACGAAACTTTGGGTTAAAATACAGTGCCTGGTCACCAGGCCCTGGTGCCTTAACGTTACGAGTTTGCCTTAACGTTACGATTTTTGAGAAATTTTTGAAAATTGACTGCTAAAAAGATTACTAAACTCGGAAATTTGTCTTAATGTGACGAATCTGGGAGATATTTGGGTAATTTTATATTGCTCAAGACTTTTACACGAATATTACAACGCATGTTCATTACGAAAAATATTAACAAAAATACTTCAAATAATCCAGAACTTGATTGTGTATAGTGTACCCCCTTACAAATTTAAATATCCAATGATAAACAATTCCATTCAAAGTAAGGTGTTCAAACTAAAATGGCCATTTTTGGACCTCCGAGTATCGTTTTTTTAACCATTTAGTATTGTTCCTTGGTCGATAAGGAACAAAAAATCTTC
>Ga0208946_1000245_pt1 | contig 11322 bp, 7 predicted proteins | sample AOAMet2_C49A8_80_2_FD_188075 | JGI IMG/M metagenome (GOLD analysis project Ga0208946, IMG submission 188075) | Ammonia-oxidizing marine microbial communities from Monterey Bay, California, USA - C0912_C49A8_80 (SPAdes) | ecosystem: Environmental > Aquatic > Marine > Intertidal zone | place...
TTCGGAAAGAAAAAAAAATAAATTAAAAATTTTTGAAGGTTTTTCCGTTTTAAATTTCAAAGCGGATTTGTCATTTCATAAAATATTTTTGTTGTTCTTCAAAAGAAGTGAAGAAATAAATGGAAACGTAATCCGTCAGAATCTGACCGAACTGGGGAACTGAGCTTTTGTCAAACTAATGTGATTAGCCTTATTGAGCGGGAGACTGACCTTGACCTCAAATTTGGATTTCTGGACCACTTCGAAAGAAATTTTTCCCAAAATTGAAAACGCTGCAAATTTTGAAAATTAAAAATATATATAATATTTAAAAAATTTGTGAAAAAATGAAATTAACTCTTAGGTTCTAGCCGAGCATTTTTTCTCTAAAATACAAAATTAATTGGAAAATTACAATGCCACCGCGAGAACTTGGCTGGTTTCTGAAATAACAAATCGAAATGAATAAAAATTTTCGAAATATTGAAACATCTGAAAATCTAAAATTTAAATTGAATATAAATCTTAAAAAAATAAAATTTTGACGAGTGGAATTTATATTTCCAAAAAATGCACATTTTTTTGTACGCGTGGTTTCTGCAGGTTAAATATTTTTCCTCTAAAACTCGGTTCCAAGAGTTCAGTAAGCTTTGGAATACATGTATATATGAGAATATTTACAGATTTGTAGAAACCATTTCTACAAAAAACTCGTTAAAATTCCAAAAACATATTTTTAAAGTCATTATTTTTATGTAAGGACGTAAACATTCTCAAATCTTTTTAGAATTTTAACCAGTAAATATCGACAGTATATTTTTACGCCAAAAAAATTTTATGGAATTTTTACGGCTGACATTCAATATTAAAAAAAAGTTTGTAGTTTGGTGTAAATTTGTTGAAATTAATAAAAAATAAAAACATCAAAACATCAAAAAAATTTTAAAATATGAAACTTTTTTTAGTAAAAAAATAATTAAAAAAATTAGAATTCGAAAATCAAAAAGTAAAAAAAAATAATAATTAAGAAAAAAGCCTAAAATTTGAAAAAAAAATGTGATAAAGATTTTGAAAAAAAGAAAAGAAAAATTTCTCAAAACTACGTAATATAATTTACCTTAAGAGTTTCGTTTTTTGTGGTCTTCTTGAAAATTGGTTTTTGTGTTTTTGAGATAAATCCAGTTCATTAGTGAAAAATTTTACAAAAAAGCGGAGATAAAAAACGGAATTGGGTCCTCTTAGCAGTGAGGCTCCTTCTGGATCCATCTGGACGATAAGGATCCACTCAAAGTGGTTTTTGTACTTCTAAAAAGTCTTCAGATTTTCACAAAATGGGAAAAACGTGTCGAAAGACAAATAAAATTACAAAAGATTTGGATAAGGATGCACTGACTTAACCAGTATCGAAATTTTGACCATGGCCAGAAATCTATTTATTGGTCATAAACTGCTGGTCAGAATTTCGATGTTGACCATTAATAGAACTTTTAACCTTAAAATCCAAATGTTCCTTAAGTTGAAGTAACATTTTTTATACAGTGCTCATGCCCTAATTGATACGATTTGTGCAGAAAAAAAGCGTATCAATTAGGGCGAATTTCCGGCTTTAGTACTGTTTTTAGTCGTATTTTTCGCAAATTTGGTAAAAAAATCCGAAAAGGTATCAATTAGGGCGTAATGTACGGTAAATATCGAAATGTTAGTGAAAAATTGAAATTTTGGTCAAAAATCGTAATTTGGTCAGAAACCACTTTTTGTACCTTCTAAAAAATCTCTAGATTTTCCAGTCAGGGAAAAACGTGTCGAAAGACAAATAAAATTACAAAAAAGATGGAATAAGGATGCACTGACTCAATTTTATAAACAATTTCTATTTTTCATTTTTTTTAAATATATTTTTGACGTCTTGAAAGTTTCACCAATTTTTTCTTTCTTTCATTTTTAGAACAAACAAATGTGGTTGCACAATAGAAAACTTTCGATAAAATATATAGCGAATTTCGCATGACATAGAAGTCCATAGGTTCAATTCCCGGTACAACCAGATTTTTTTTTACCGTTAGGGTTTATGAAACCCCCAAAAATCCTTTATAAAACAAATGAAAATAAAGTCTCAAAAATAAACCAAAATACGAAATTGAAATATAATAAAAATAATAAAAAATAAGTAAAAAATATTATATACGATATAAAAGCCCGCCCACGCAAAACCCTTTTGGGATTTTATATCGGTTAGATAAATGCTTTTTCCGTCATTTTTAATCCATAGAACTCTACATCTGGGTAAAATATATCCTGTAAAAAATAATTAACAACCTTTCTTCTAAAATCGGAGAACTTATTTTTTTGTTTATTTTTTTGTTTCACTTTACGCGCCTCTAATTGGTCAATACCGAGAAAAGAGATGTCATGTGAATTTATGTCATGTTATTTTTATCAGGAGCCTACATATAGTGTGTAAAAATATAAGTTAGATTTTTGTAGTTAGTATTATCTAACTAACAGGCAGCGCATAGGGCTTCCTAGTTGCCTTTTTTGACTTAAACGGAAAAATAAGTTATATACGGGTTTTACAGAAAACCTGTAGGTATCTGGCACCACGCGATTTATGGCTTTTTGTGTGTTTTATTCAGATTTGACACGTGAAAATAATGAGCTAATTGATGATAGATATGCTTGTTTTGCATTTTTACACACAAAAAAGTCAATTAAACCAACCTATTTTTACGAAAAATGTTTTTGGTCTAAAAATGCCAAATAATTTTATTACAAACAAATTGGTAAACTAAAAAATGGAACAATGGTTTTTGTTCGATGGAATTTTTGTAGAAAAAAAATACCTGAAAATTATTTCCAGTTAATTTTTGGGGAAAGCAATAATTTGGTATTAAAGAGACAGATCTGTTTTGGGAAATTCCAATTTGAAAAAATAGTTATTTTGCTAATTGGATTTGTGGAAAAAAACTATGTTTTGTAATTTATTAACAATTATTCATTTTTTCAGCTATTTTCGACCAGAATTCCAAAAAATTTCATTTTTATCAAACATTTAGATTTTTAACCAAAAGTTTCGATTTTTGACCAAAGTTTCGATTTTTGACCAAAGTTTCGACTTTTGACCAAAGTTTCGATTTTTGACCAAAGTTTCGACTTTTGACCAAAAAATAGAAATGGGAAGTATTCTATTTTGTACCAACCTCGATTTTTGCTCAAATGTCGTTTCTGAAAATTCTAAATTCTAATTTTTTGCTGAAATTCTAAAATATGAAAATCCGGTACACAGTGTACGGTCCACTTGAGTATATTTGTTACGATATCGATAAAACTGTATAAATTTTGACAAAAATAAACCTTTTAACCAGCTAATGCCACAAAAGCGCAAACGGGTAAGGGTCACTCTTTGTTTTATCAAAAATAAACAGAAAAATGTCATTTTTTAAATTTTAGAAAAAAAAAGTTGATTTTTCATGACCGGAAATCGAAACGTGTTTATTTCTCCAAAAATTATGATTTCTCCAAAAATAAACCAGAAATTATTTTTAGATAGGGATTCCGAAACTAAAATACATTCTCCAAGATTTCATAAATCTAAAATTTTCTCAAAAATCGAAACTTGGGTCAAAAATCGAAACTTTGGTCAAAAATCAAAACTTTGGTCAAAAATCGATATTTTGGTCAAAAATCGAAACTTTGGTAAAAATCGAAAGTTTGGTCAAAAATTGATACTTTGGTCAAAAATCGAAACTTTGGTCAAAATCGAAAGTTTGGTCAAAATCAAACCTCTGTTCAACAATTTTTACGTAAGCAACTTCTTTTTAATTTTATATTGTTTTTCCAGAATTTTTGGAAAATTGCCAATCGATTAGTAAGTTTTTAAATTTCGCAAAAAAAAAGAATTTGATAAAAATCAGAAATTCGTGATAAATGTTCATTTTTCCACCAATTTCTAGCTAAGCTGGTAAACAACCTCAAAATCCAAATAAAAGTATATTTTCGTTTCTCGGTTTTTTTACAAAAAAAATTTTTTTTTTTTCAAAATTTTCTTAATCAAATTTCAAGTCGTTTCAAAATTAGTAAAAACAGAAAAAAAAGTTTTCAGCTATTTTTGGGTTGTTTTAATGGAAAGAACGTTAAGATGTTGCGGTTTTTGTAAAAAAAGTTGAAAAAAATTCAAAACTTTATATCTGCCAAAAGACGCCTAAAATAACACAAAATTGGAATTTTTTATATTTTTTTTTGTAATGTTCTGTTTAACCAGTCTTTTGCGGAAAATATGGGAAAACTGTGGAAAGTTTTAGAAAATATATTATTTTTGGTCAAGTTCTGAGCCGAATTTTTTGATCTTATAAAATTATAATTGGTATGTTCGATATATCAATTGGGAATTTCCAGTTTATCTAACTTTTTGAGGAATTTCGACCGAATTTTTTGACCAAATTTTATATTTGTGTCACAATTTTTTGACCAAAATTTGCACAGTTTAGCAAAATATCTTGAGCCTTTTTTGAGCAAAAATATTGAAAAAAGCACATTTTAAATTATTGAAATTTTCAATTTAGCAAAATTCGAAATTCGAATGTTTAATTGGATAATTACGGTGGAGTGTATCGTGTATTGATTATTTGGTTAATTCATCTTTCACGTTGCTTTTATATATGTCTTTCGTCGAATATTTAATCCGATTTTAAAACTCGAAATTTACAAAATAATAAATTTGAAATAATAATTTTTCATACCTTGAAGTTTTAAACAATTATTATTTTATTTTATAAATATTTTTTGCAAGAAGTTCTTCTTCTAGAGTTTCATTTTGGAAATAAATGATCGTTTTGTAATAGTTTCATAATTTATAAACTTTTTGGACGCTTTTAGGAATTTCGTTATTAAAATTTTCTGAAATTTCTATTTTTTACTCCACGTTTTTGTGGTAGAAAAAATATTTTTGTTTAAAAAATTACTAGCTTTGGACAAAAAATTTGTTTCGCTTAAAAATTTTTGGGAAATTTCCAAAATTTTCGGCCAATTTAACACCAGAAGAATCTAAATATACTAGTATAAATAGTAGTTTATTGTTCACTTTTTGAATAAATACCGTTTTTACAATGAGGCAATTATTTGGATTTATGGACGAAAGAAAAATAAAATAACGAAAAAAGTTTTTTAGATTAAAAATTGCTCATTTGTGAAAATGAGACGAATTCGCAATATTCTCAAAATCGGGTTTAATCCGCGAAAATTGGTGTTGGATTAAGACTTGAAATGAAAGCCTATTTTATTGACCAAGTTTCGACTTTTCACTAAAATTACGAGTCATCGATTATTTGCCAGAATTTATATTTTTGGTCAAAATTATGATTACGGGGTATTTGGTTGAATTTATATTGCTGAATAGCATTTCGACCAAACAGTCTTTGTCCAAATTGGTTTTCGGCCAAAGGATTTCGGCCAAAGTTTTTAGGCCTAAAAGTTTTTCGTCCAAAAAGGTTTTCGGCCAAATTCAGCCGAAATACTCCTTTTGAAAATTTGATATGAATGCATGTACAATGTCAATTTCCGAATCATACTTATTGGACGAAATGGTCGAATTTATATGGAGAATGTAAATGTTGACATTGTCAACGGAATGTTGGACATTGTCAACGGAATGTTGAACATTCTCTGCCAAAATTTTCATTTTGTTCAATATGTCTTTATTCTTCCAAAATTTAGCAATTTTGACTACAATAATGTTTCATTTTAGAAAAAATCGCAATTTACCCAAAAACCGGGTTTAATCCGAGTAAATTGGTTTTGGATTAAGACTTGAAAAAAAAACGATTTTTTAGATTTTTTTTATCCTTTATTTTATTGAGCTAAATTATTTTGTTAATGATTGGACGAACACTCACGGGATTTGAGACGCCGGCCTTAATCCCACATCGTTAAGTCGACAAAAAATAATTTAAACGTGAAATTGTATTTTTCGGTTAAAAATTGAAGCATTTTTTGATATATTTTTTTAAATCCTTGATATTTTTTAACCCTGATATTTTCTGAAATTTTAAGCCTGAAAAAAGGCATGATTTTTGAGTATAGTAGTGTTTTAGGCTAAAAGTTTAGTAGATGAACCCTGGGAACTCTTGAAAATATATACATCGCGTACTAATCCAAACTAAACAGGAACCCCGTTCGAATAAAATTTCCCATTAACCTTGCAAAAAGTTCGAATAAACCCAGAACAAAACGGAACCCTCGATGGAAGGCATTATATCGCAACAAAACATACAAATAATCGGGGTCCATCATAAAATGTTCCAAAAAATATTTTGCATCAAAATAAATTTGCCTCCCCCGGTTTTCACCCTCCCCCGGCGTATGTTCCCCGATGGAATCATTAAGACCCTACTTTTGGAATGTAGATAGTCATCAAATTAACTACTTGCGCTCCTTCCGCATTTATATCGACTTTATTCGCCATCCGGGTAGTCGGGGAGCTAAGTTGATGTTTTTAAATACGTCATTTAACTCACAAACTCCCTTTTGTTCATTTTCGATTTAAAATCCAGTAAATGTTCTCATTAACAGCTCATTAAATACGGCGTTAGGGATGGCTTCCACGATACCTTTTTGTTAACGTCTTCAGAGTAAATTATTCTAGAGGGTTCGTTATTTGCCCTTGTTAAATTACTTAGTTTTAAAAATATGCCTGGGTTGGTTATATTTTCAGGGTTAGTCCCCATGGCAGGAGATCCCCGCAAAATGTTTTTAATACGAAAAATATTTTCAACACGAAATGTTTTTAACACGAAACTTTTGATTTTTTTAACACGAGATTTTTGGATTTTTTAACACGAAATTTTTTTAACACAAAATTGTTCTTGAAAATTTGTTTTTGTTTGGGAAATTTTTTTGTGTTAAAAAAATTTCGTGCTAAAAAAGTCGTGTTATCAAATTTCGTGTTAAAAAATTTCGTGTTAAAAAAATTTCGGGTTAAAACATATGGTGTCGAAAAATAGTTGATATGGATAAAGAGATCATTACCACCCCAATGATCGTAAGTTCGATTCTGGTTGATATCATACCTTTTTTTTCGTAATCCAAAAAATCTTTTTTTAGATTTTTCGCGAAATCTAAAAATATTCAAAGATCTAGATTAAATATTTTAGTCCGTAACGTGAATTTTTTGTATTTTTGCAAAAAAATGATTAATATAATTAAGCAAATCGTGTTTTAGCTTGTTTTGGCAATAATCGCATTTTTTTTTAGAAATTTTCCAAATATCTATCAAAATCCAATTTGAATAAAAAACATCCAAAAAATAATTTTCAAAATTTTTATGTAAAAAATGGGATGGGCTTTTTGGGTGGGGCGTTTATCACCTTATTGGTTCAACTTAGAGATAAAAATAATTATTTCTTTCCATTTTTTGGAATTTGCAAAAAAATATTGTGAAATAAGAAAAAAGTATATTTTTTGTAACAAAGGTGTGTCGGACCGGGTATAGGGCCAGGGCTAAGATCGGACCAAATTTAAGGGGACCGCATTTTTTAACACTAAAGTTTTTTACCACAAAAACTTTTTCTACAAAAAATTTTCTACAAAAAATTGTTTTAGAAATATTAGTGTTAAAAAATTCAAAAAATATTGTCTGAGCCGTATTAAAAAACCGTGTTAAAAATTTTAGTGTTAAAAGTTTTAGTGTTAAAAATTTTAGTGTTCAAAATTTTAATGTAAAAATTTTAGTGTTAAAAATTTTAGTGTTAAAAATTTTAGTGTTAAAAATTTTACTGTTACAAATTTTACTGTTACAAATTTTAGTGTTAAAAATTTTAGTGTTAAAAATTTTCGTGTTAAAAAAGTTTTAAAAAATTGGGTTAAAAAAGTTTTAAAAAATTGTGTTAAAAAGTTTTAAAAAATTGTGTTAAAAAAGTTTTAAAAATTGTGTTAAAAAAGTTTTAAAAAATTGTGCTAAAAATATTAGTGTTAAAATTTTTTAAAAATGTGTTCCAAATTTTAGTGTCAAAAAATTCAAAAAAATTGTCTTAAAAAATTTTTGCGTTAAAAAATACAAAAAATCTGTGTTAAAAAATTTTGTGTTTAAAATATTCGTGTTAAAAATAATCCCCCAAATTAAAGTCCAGGGTTAGGGCCAAGGTTAGGCTTACAGGTTAGGTTGTAGTGTTAGGACCAGGGTTAGGGCTCAAGTTTTTCCTACTTAAGTCGCCAATTTTTCAGAACTGGTTGGTCGAATAGAACAAATTTGCGGGAAAACTTGCTCTCCAAAAATGTTCCACGAAACAATTTCCGGTATGAAAAAAATGTGGTAAAGGTATGCTTTTTCTAAAACTCACTTAGAACAACTTTTTTTTGGAGAATTTAGGTACCAACCAATTAGTCGTTAGGATTTTAGTTTTTTTGTAAATTTCTCTTTTTTTTACAAATTTTTCTGATGATGTGAAAATCCGAACACAATAAGTATGTTTGGGTTACGCCCTTGGAATTTGACGAAACAAAACTTCCGAACAACTTCGCAATTTTTTTTTCGCGAACTACAAATTTTTTGTCGCAATCTTAAGAAATTATATACAGATAATAATTATTACAAACAAACATAGTTTTTTTTTAATTTTTTGGCGAAAAATATATATACTTTTTGAAAATAAAAATTGGTAATCAAAAAAGGATTAGAAAATATTGGAATCTAATGAACGATTTTTTTTTCGAGAAAGATTGTAAGAAATTTCAAATTCTAAATTTTGGGAAAAAAACCTCCAAATTTTGGGCAAAATTCGAAATTATGGGAAAAATTCGAAATTTTGGGAATAAATCTAAATTTTGGGAAAAAATTGAAATTTTGGGAAAAAATCTAAATTTTTGGGAAAAAATCTAAATTTTTGGGAAAAAATCTAAATTTTGATCAAAAGTCGAAAATTTTGATAAATAGATATTGAAAATCGAATTTTTTAGATAAGTTTTAGGAAAACCTAAATTATAAAATTTACATTTATGATTTTCGACATTTAGTAAAATTTTTATTTTTATGAAAAAATTCGTTCATAGATTCCAATATTTTAAGAACTGTGTCTCAAAAAATTCTAATTTCCTGGACAATCCTGACCAGGAATTTATTAACGGTAAAGCATTTTTCCTTTTTCGTAGAACATTTTTTTTTATTTATAAAATTATTCTATTTTTCTGCAAAACAACATTTTCCTTGCGGGTTAATAAAATAAAATTTTTGTCAATTTTCTTTTATGGAAAACCAAGACGAAAAAAAAATATTTTATTTATGTCGCCAACTGACTTTACTCCAATCTGGTTAAAATTTTTCGGAAAAAAAGTGAAAAAAAAGAGTGACAAAAAATTTATCCTTTTAACCCGCAAAAGACAGGCAAAAAAAAGTAAAAAAAAGAGTTCACGATTTAATAATCCATTTTTCGGTAATAAATTGGATAAATTGGTATTTACTATTTCGCCCACTTTTTTGTGTAACCGGAAAAAAATTAGAAATTTTCTTTTCAAATTCAAATATTTTTCATTCAAATATTTAATGTAAATTGTTGTTTTTTCGGGCGAACAATATCGCGAAAGTATAAATTTTGGGTCAAAAATTAGAAATTGCATGTTATTTTTGACAACAACTAACATATATGATATATTTTGGACTGGCCAAAAATATAAAGTAAATGCGTCCAATGGTTTGACAAATATGTTGACTATTTGGTGATGTTGAAAATAGACGCACGTGGCAATTACTAATATTTAACTTATATAATAGGTTACAAGCTTCGCGTAGTTCACGTGACCTATTTATAGGGCATACAAGGCAAACACTAATGTAAAAAAGTACCAATTTGCCAAATTACAAAAAACATTTTTTTGTATTTTTTCGAAAATAATTATTATATAAGTTAGAAAATTTATCACGAAAAAAATTTCGGTCATTTTCAAGACCACATGCTTCGAAGTATTTTAACGCAGAAAACGTAAAATAGTATAAACATTTGGCCCAAATATATATATATATGTATAACGTAAGTATTTTCGGAAAAACGTATTTATATAGGAAATCTAAAAATAGCATATTATGCCGTTTAAGACGGAAAGTAAAGGAAGATCTCCGAATGTAACCTAAATACAAAAAACCCACGTTTTATACACAGATCGACAATCCACCGAAATGTCGACATAATAAACCTGACAAAAAATTTGTAATTTTCCGTTTTTCCTCGAAATTATCCAAAAATACGTACCTTTTACGTTATGATAATTTTAGAAAATAAACTCGATATGTTAGATCGTTGGAGCAAATGTGTTCGTAGATTTAGAAAATGAAAAAAGGCTTTAAAAGTTCGTACAATTTGGACGAAGTAGAATGGATAGTTAAAAATTCTCAAATATTCCAGAAAAAATTTCAAAAATTTAAAATTTGGGATAAAAATTTTTATGGCGTAAACATTATTTTGGCTTAAGAAAAGTTTGTCGTAGAAAATTTTGGCGTAAATAAATTTTGGCGTAAAAAATATTTTCGCGTAAAAGCATCTTGGCGTAAAAATGTTTTTGACGTAAAATGGTTATTTGGCATAAAAAATTTCGGCGTAAATAAATAAATAATTTGGGGATACCCCAAATAAAGTGGTCAAAAATGTTCTTGTAAAAATAGTTATCCAATATCGAACAAAAAACTTTTGTGGTTCAAAATTAGACTTAATCTGAAAGCTGGACTGACCCAAATAACAGTTGTATATTTAAGCTTATTTGGCATATGTTTCGAAATTTTCGATAAAAGAAAAATAAAAAAAACTATATTTTGTAAATTTTTCGCAATTTTTACATTCCAAAAATGCAAAAAATATAATTAATTGAATTGTATACTTATTAAACAGAAATATTCAATTTTCGTTCAGATTTCTTTTATATTTATATTTTATCTAAAAACTTTTAATTGTTTGATGAAAATAATAAGTTTTTTAACCACTGACCGCACATGCGGTCCATTTTGTCGACAAATATACCGGGGGCAGATGGTTAAATGGATTTGACGTTTTATGGAAACTTTTGATTTTTGATAAAGATTTTGTTTTCCAAAAAAAACTCACATATTTTTACGGGCCACAACATTTTTTGATTTTTGTCAAAATTTGGTTTCTTTCAATTTGTGGTAAAATTTCGATTTATCGTAAAATTTCTATTTGTGGCAAAATTTCGATTTGTGGCAAACTTTCGATTTGGGGCAAAATTTGGTTTCTTTCAATTTGTGGCAAAATTTGGTTTCTTTCAATTTGTGGCAAAATTTGGTTTCTTTCAATTTGTGGCAAAATTTGGTTTCTTTCAATTTTTGGCAAAATTTGGTTTCTTTCAATT
>Ga0208946_1000246_pt1 | contig 11281 bp, 13 predicted proteins | sample AOAMet2_C49A8_80_2_FD_188075 | JGI IMG/M metagenome (GOLD analysis project Ga0208946, IMG submission 188075) | Ammonia-oxidizing marine microbial communities from Monterey Bay, California, USA - C0912_C49A8_80 (SPAdes) | ecosystem: Environmental > Aquatic > Marine > Intertidal zone | place...
AACATTTTTAGTCCATTCGATCGAGTAAAATAAACGGTAGATTTTTTAACCTTCAACATGGTTATACTGACATATTTCAACCAAGGTTTCAGTTTATAAAGCTTAACTCACGTGACATTTATGCCCATGAGCTATAAAACTATGATAGAATTTTCCGAAAAATAAATATAATTCTGATAGTTCTAGGAATAATCGTTGTGTAACCACTTTATTTCATAAAAAATGAGTTATTTCAAAGAAATCACGTGAATAACGCCCTATATTACACCCTCCAATCATAAACACACACGTAACAGTATAATGGTATATATACTCGCAAAAAATATCGTAAGTATTATAAAATGAAGATTCGCTGTAGTCATACTAGTAGTACACTTATAAAATATCACCCACGTGATGTTGCATTTGGTGTTGTGCTTACAAAATACTTTGATCATATATTTCCTAAAGTACGAAATGATATAATGAAAGTTACAAAATGTCCGAATTTTCAAGAAGATGTTCATTCGCGGTCAAATTTTTTTCAAACTGATCAAAATGGAAATGCAAAATTCAAAGATGTCTCTTCGAAATTTAATGTTCAACTAGTTATTTACGAAGGCAAAGAAATAACAAAATTTGGAGATGGTATGTTTTAGTTATATTAGTTTGGATTTAGTACATGTTCTTCACATGTTGTACGCATTCTTCACATTTTGTACATGTACTTCACATGGTGTACATGTGCTTCACATATACTCCATGTGCTTCACGTAATAGTACATATTCAACGGTATACGAACCCCGGACAACCCTCGTACGTAACACATTTAACTTTTAGGTAAACCTGTATACTTTCAATCCACAAACAACAAATTATTTTTACTAACAGAAGAACTTTCAACCTTGCCACAAAAGACACAAACAGAAAATCTGAATCGTTTGGACCAAATTTTAAATTACTTGAAACTTCCAGCGCAAACCTTTAATCACGACGTTTATGTACAAACTGTTATCGGAGGTACAATTTCAATAGATCCCTGCCCATTATTACTTAAAGACTTAAACGCAATTGAAAAGTTACCATACAACTTGTATACAAATATATGGTCTAACACACAAAAATCGGTAACGGACCGAACTCGTATCTATAAGTTGGTGAAGCAGGGAAATCTCAATAATACAACTGTTATTGATTTGCATCAGGAACCATCTGGTGGTCTCATTTATATAGAAAATGGTCAAAAATATTTTCGGACAAATTTCAAATGCCCGAATTATGAGGAAGGATGCCGAATGACATTTGCGCGGCGACGAGATATAAATAATCACATAAAAAGTTGTAAAACAATTGAAGAGCTAAGAGAAAAACCGCACATTGTTCAGCTGGCGCTGGAATATACGGAACACCCTTTGTCACTTGCTCTTGACGAAGGATGGATTCAAGATTATCCCCATAATGCTAATTTTATCGTATTTGATTTGGAGTGTTCGCTTACTACAGTAGACAAATTATTGTCTAAAAATCTGTCACTTCACCAAAGACATGATTTGCTTTCGATCGCTGCGAATGCGTACATAAACGGATCTCATAAAAGTATGGTTTGGGTTATTGACGAGAGCACTGAGGAAGCACGGTATAAAATTGTGGAAGAATTTCTTACATTTTGTCATACAATGTTGGATAAAATGAATGTTGACAACAAGTTGGAGGTTTCTTATGAGCAACTAAAAATCGAATGGGCTCAAACAAAGTTTTATCACAAGAAAAGAAAGTCAAAATTGGCGTCCCAGGTCTATGAACTACGAAATGCATTATCACTCCCGATTTATGGCTATAACTCGTCACGATATGATTCAAAAGTTCTTTGTAAATATTTGTTTCAAGCTGCAAAAAACCTAAATGTAAGTATATATAATACAGTACCTACCGGGAGTTACACAGCAGTTGGTTTCGGCAGTTAGTTACAGTTTTTTGAGATTTTTGGTCATAAAAATTGGGCAAACTAGGGTGTCATGGGTCACCCTCAAAATGTCACAAAATTTTGATATGATGTATTGAAACAAAATAAAAAAAACATTGTGTTGCAAATGATGGGTAGATTTCGAATTTTGAGAAAAAAAAATAGAATTAAACTTTATTTGGGCCTCAAATCCATGTAACAGTTGTATAAAAATAGGGTCGAACCACGCATCACACGTCTAGCACATGTGACATATATGATGCATGTGTTTAAAACTGTAAAAAATGGTCGAACTTTGGTGTAAGCATACATGTGTGTTGTATATGGTGCTATATATATATATATATATATAAATGAGTAAATAATTTATTTTAGTTGTCCCCAATCGGTGATATTAATGTACTAAAACGTACAAATCAATATGTATCAATCGAAATTGATCGGTTGGCATTCCGGGATTTAATGCTGTTTACTTGTCCAATGACTTTGGATCGGTATTTGAAAACCTGGGGTACGGATGCCCAGAAAATGGTTTACCCATATTCCCGATTTGAAACTATTGAAGAAATGAAAAACTGCACAGATTTCCCTTCCATCGAGGTGTTTAATGTTGACAAAATTACCGATAAAGACCTGTACGATAAATGTAAGAAAATGTTTGATACGCGTATGAATCTCCCAGCAACCGATCCTGAACGCTGGTCGTCCTTTGTAGACTATTTGAAATTCTACAATTTGAGTGACGTTTATCCAACCAGTCTGGCTTTGATTAATCAATTTCAGCTGTTTACTGACAACTTTGGTTTAAGCCCATATCAATGCTTGGGTTTACCACAATTTGCTAAAAAATCGATGTACAAGATGTATGACGATGAGACTCCTGCTGTGTTTACTTTTAGCGATGGGTCAGAAGCAACTAGGTTATTTAGAGAACACACAATAGGAGGCCTTGTTTCAGTTTACAAGCGACATGTTACACTGGATCCAAACGAACAAGCTCCAAAAGCTGCAAAATTCAACAAAAATGGTATACAGTCATTAGTCCCTAATTGTTACACCCTAAATTGCTACATTTTGCCATTTTTTATATAATTTTGGAAAATAATACGACTAAAACCGAAAATTCTCCTTAATTGTTACGGTTTTTGAAAACCTATGTAACTACTATATATGTGGAACATGTGGCACATGTGACTTACACCTAAATTTGTTTAGGTCTTCCCTGGAAATGCATCAAGTTTTATGATATAAACGCGATGTATCCAGCTACGTTTCGCGAGGACATGCCATGTGGGCGTGGATTCGAATGGGTAAAAAATGGTGTTACCCTAAAGAAACAATTAATGACTACTGAGAAGATTTCTCTGGTGTCTGTACAGTGGATTGGATCACTCGAAAATAATGAGCTATTTATAAATAGTAATGGTGAAAGATGTAAAATTAAGTTTGGTTGGAACACAGAAGAGGTAAAAGTTGGTGCATACTATTTGGATGGTTATTGTGAGGTTGATGATAAAAAATATGCCCTGGAATTTAATGGCTGTTATTTTCACGGGTGTAACATATGTGGGAAAGTTGGTCGATGTAACAAGGTACGTAACACATATTCAGTGTAACCAGTTGTATCAGTCATTAACAAAAAAATCGTACCTAAATATCAACAGTTAGTAGTTTTCGTTATTTCCCCAAATGCTTTGAAATACGTAACCATATACCGCACATGTGTGTCATGTGCTAGACATATGCATACGTGTGTGACGTGTGATACATATATTATATATGTATACAATTCAGACTGAACAAGCGAACCGTAGGGAATTTCTTCAAGAGCAAGGCTTTGAAATTATACAAATGCAAGAATGTGAGTGGAATGTTGTGGAAAAACGAAATTTACAGTCAAACATATCATCACTTTTATTTGATAATGTGACTACCCAAGAAAAACTGTTGAATGAAATAATGTCAGATGGTGTTTATGGTTTCTGTTTGGTTGACATTGAGCCGACACCATTAGCTCAAAAGTTTATCGACATAAATTGGCTTCCTATCATCCGCCACGATGAAATTTACTTTGAAGACTTACCGGATTTTATGCGTAACGAAAATATACAAAAAACGTTCCCTAGGAAAACGCTTGTGCAAACGATGCATGCTAAAAAAATACTACTGCATACGCGTCTGATCCAATGGTATTGTGCAAATGGGTTTAAAATTACCAACATCCATCGTATGTTCGAATATCAAAAAGCCTCATGTTACAAAGACGTTCACGATCGTGTATATGAAGCTCGAGTTGCGGCGACGATCGAAAAAAATAATAAAAAAGCAACTGCCATCAAACTGGTCTCCAACAGTATGTATGGTCAGATGATTATGGTATGTCATATTAATCGCATATATACACTACACTACCTACTTATAAATCGTTACGGGGTAAATCGTTACGTTTTTGTTTTGATATTTCTTGAAAAACACTTCTAAACTTGCAAATGCTCCCTAATCGTTACGTTTTTTTTGTAATGATTAGCGTAACGATTTATAAGTAGGTACTGTACAATACATACTGATGCCAGTTTGATACAATTTTATTCGGTAAATATCAGAATATGTTATTATTTTAGGACCCAAAAAAGTTTACCATCACAAAATTGGTGGACACTAAAAAAATTGCTCGATATACGAAGAAGATAAAATACAAAGACCATACGCTGCTGAGTGATGATATTTGTGAGGTGACACAACACGCAACAAAGATCGTGGAGAAGTATCCACTGCATTGTGGTAATACCGTACTGCAATTATCGAAGCTGAATCTGATGAAGTTTGTCCTATTTTTGTACGATTATTTGGTCCCTGATTCGTTCGAGTTGGTGTATTCGGGTATGTCATATGCCACTCATGTGCCACACATGTGAAAATTATTTTTTTCAGATACAGATAGTATTTGTTTGTCCGCGATTGATGACTTGGATAATATCGTCCGCCCAGAAATGAAAAAATTATGGCCAAAAACAAAATCGGAATGGTTTGTGTTGGATCCAGAGGATCATTATGATGCCAGATTTCCGGGTAAAATGAAAGAGGAATGGTCCTCCGACACTGGAAGTATAATATGGTATGTAGACCACATGTAGATCACATGTAAACCACATATGACTTATGCAATAATGTATATATTTTAGTCTAAACCCGAAATCTTATATCGCAATTGGCAAAGAGGGCAAAAAATCAGCTGCAAAAGGAGTTCAAAAAAGAGATACCCTAAAATATGAGCAGTATAAAGATATACTTTACAACGATGGTCAAATTGATGTTCAGAATACATCAGTTCGACTTCGAGACGGAAATATGTCAACCATAAAAGTACGAAAAATTGGACTCTCAAATGTTTTTATCAAATCCAAATTAGACAGTGATCGTGTTACTGTAAGACCACACGATCGTCATTTATTTTCTTGCAATAACTTGTAAATTACACATATATGTATTTCTTATACTTTATTAAAATAAAAAAAAACAGTCTAAATAACTTGAAAGTTTCTATTATGGTCTATCTTCATTGTTCGGTCGTAAAATCCGCAAGTGATTAAAACGAGGTCGTCAGTAACTGAAGACGAAAAATCGAGTTCAAATGACAAAGATCCCGATTGCTTAGCTTCAAACGACTGTGCGTAAATAAAGCTGTAATCCAAATATTCTTCAAAATTAAGTGTTCGACTCAAACACCCATTCAGCTGTTGATTTGCTACTTGTAGAAACTTGACAAACGGTTGTGTAACATGAGATTCGCTACTAGTAACTGGATATCCATCCACTTCTTTTCCATCAAGATATAAGTTCATTTTTTGACACTTGTACCTAGCAAATTTTGTAGAACTCATATTTATCGATCCACCATAAGAAGCCATCTTTTGTACACCCCAAAAAAGCTTATTGGGTAGCTGACCATTTAATAAGTTCGCCATCATTACACTGGTAGACCCCTTTGGGATATTAAAACGTTTTATCACATAATCGTCATATTGTATTTTTATTGGTCGACTAACAGCATTCCGCTCCAACTGAAACATTTCCTCACTCTTCTTGTATGGTAAATCCAAATAACAATCGTTAAGATCAATGTACGAGTCTGCCTGACTCTTGGCTTTAAACTGTATACTAGAAAACTTTGCACTCGTTCGTTCGAAACTTAAATCAATCGCTGTATTTGATGGGAGTAGGCCATTGGAATAAAATATTGTAGAATCAATTGGCATAATAATTTCATACTCATTTCCACCGGCAATGTTTGTTCTATTCCGTTCCATTACAGCCGTTGCACTAGCATTAAGACCCTCTATCCCCGTTGTTGATGTATGTATCGAATCAAATAATCCGATTTGACGTAATCCAGACATTTGATAATCAATTGGATAATTTATAGTATACTGAAAATAAGCACCCAAAAAGTATTCATTGGCACACGAACGTCGTGTTATAGCTTCACCATTTACACGAACTTCTACACTACTAAACTGTTTCGCTCCAAAAAAGTTTTCGGCTCTTACTTTTATACTAGAGTCGCCATTGTCTGGAACTGCTGCAGTAAAGTGTAGCAACACATTTGCTAAATCTAAATGTCCTCGAGAATTAGGTGGTATACGAAATTCTAATAGGTCATCATTGTTTACCGTCGGATATAATCTTTGTGTATAAAGATGCTCTACTTTCTCTGACATTTTTGCAAATGAACACAATTTTTAAATACCACCCCTTTTATAGTTTATTAGTAGCCAAACAGAAAAGAAACAATTTTATCATTTTGTTTAAAGTCGTTAGTAAATAAAGAAAGAAACGAATAAAAAGAGTTTGTCCTTGACATTTCAGAAATAAATAGTACGCAGTATTGTCCACACTGTTTCGAATCCAATGGTTGCAGTTGTTTGGAAATGTATAATTTCCTCTTGTGTGTCATCACATGCAAAAAATTAATGAGACGTTTTGGGAATTTTTTATTTGGGAGTAGTCCACCAAGAGAGTCACAAATGTAAATAGAATTTTGGTAAACTGCAAATGCTAACCAATGAGTACCACCACCTTCTCTATTATCGAGATTTACCACAAAAAATTCAGGATGTGTCTTTATTTCTATTTTTTCTAGTTCGTCTAGAGCGAAGCTTCCTTCGTAATTTGGAATATGTTTTAGATGTACGTTTATTTGCTGTTCGTTCATTTTTTACACCGTACCCAACTAACTTTTTAAATCTTTTTTTTCGCGTTCCAATTCCAGGTGTTTTCTCTTTGTGATGCATGTTATATTTGATGAAATATTTGGATGACCGGCTTATATATATGTTGTCCATCTTTCTAAATCTCTTTGTGAAAATGCCAAGGTCACATATACGAAATTTTCACGGCTTGAATACTTAAATTGTAGGTTTTCATTTGATGTAGTACGTCGAATGTAAAGTGTTAGGAATTTGTCATCGGAATCAACTTTATTCATTTGTAAAAATTGTGTTGTCCAATTTTGATAATATCTGTTCTTACTGTCGAGATTGAATGGTATCCTCCGTAGTAATCTATTAGGATTGTCAAATGTGGAATCAATTTGGTTGCACGTAATATCAACAGCATTGTCAATTTCTCTTCTAAGATCGAAAGAAGGTATACTAATCTCAACAAGTGCTACATATTCTTTACATGGTACACTGAGTGGTATTTCGATTTGACCATCTATATACGGTAGTTTATAGTTCACAAATCTCATACTTTGTTTAGTTGGAAATAATACTTTCCTTTTGGATAAATATTTCCGTTTTGATCCTTGAGTCGATACCAGCAAACGCCTGAACGTTGAAAAGCTTTTTCGATGATGAATATATCTTTTGACCAGTTAACTTTGTAAGATTTGTCAAATATCTCTTTATTTAGTGCAATTCTCACTCTGTCACCTCGATGAAGTCGACAATCAACTGTGTCATTAATGTCCGGAAACATGTTCTTAAATACTCGTCGGCGGTTCTTCATACTTACCTGGTTTGGTGCCATTTTAATAGTTCTATGATATGTATTATTGTAGTTATCTTGAATATCTTCCAAAAAGTTGATCCATCTTTTTCTTTTTGTTTCTGTAAATATTTTCCAAATTATACCTTTAATCGTTCGATTAGCGCGTTCTACCGCACCTGCCTTGATTTTAGTTTTTATATTGTACGAATAAATACTATATTGAGTGAACAGCATGTCGACATTATTGTTAAGGAATTCTTTCCCTTCATCAAATATCACAGACTGAATTGGGAACCCCATATCATGTATTACAGTTCGAATTGCAGACGCAGTTTCACCACCCTCTTTGCTTTTAAGCGCTCGCAACCATATCTGTTTACTGAATAAATCAAGTACTACCAATATGTATTTATAACCCGAATTGGAACCATAGTATTGCTGCATATCGATTAAATCCATTTGAACTATTTGACCGGGGTAATGCGTTATTATTCTTCGTCTTTTAAAATGTCTTCTAACGGGCTTATGTAGAGAATGTGTTTCATTTTTTCGGAGATATTTTGCAATTTTCGATGAAAATGCACCAGGTTGTTGCAAATCAGAATAAATAATATTAAATGCGTCTTGAGCATTACTCTGTATCTGTTGTTGTTCCCGCGGTGGAGGTGGAGGATTCGTATGGTGTTTGCGCTCTCTTTCTGGACTTTTTCGCTCGGCGGCATTTCCCGATCTCAATTTCATTTTTTATGGCTTTAATAGTTCCCTTCTTGGCCTCGAGTACTTTAAAATGCTTAATAAATTCCGATTTTGGAATGGCTACATATTCCATTTTATGTATAATACCAAAATGTTTATCAAAGATGTTGCTCCGAATTGTAATAAACTCAGACTGACGTTTTGGATGAATGTCGATTAATATATATGAAAAATTGTCCTCATATATTTTTTGAAGTTGCTTCCGTGATATCAGTGCTTGACAATTCACATCTCTTAAAATTCGTTGCGTTACATCAGCGGCTGCATAAAACCTAAATAGTGCAAAACCAGTAGCATTCATTCGAATATTTCTGAACTGCTTTGACTGATCGTATATATTTTGTACGATAAATATTATTGACAGATTTCTTTTTCTTGCAACCACAGAAAATAACTTCATGATTTCTTCAGATTTTCCACATTCGGTCATCATATCATCTAATATTATTAAAGAATTTTTTGGTATATTGGCATAGTATTGAAGATCACATAATCCAGGTTGATATTCCACAATTTGTTCAAATTCTGCAGGAACATCTGTTAAGTAATCTGGATAACAATATATTATCTTATCAAACGGACTCGAAAAATGATTGCTATTAACTAGCTGCTTTACGAACTCTGTTTTTCCTGATCCAGATCCACCACCAACTAGTAATCGAAAAGGTTTTTGTAATTTGGAATCACTAACTTCATGTGCAGTTATCAAACGCATTTTTTAAAATGATGGAAATATTTTCAATCGGTGTATTTATATCCTTGAAAATATATCATAAAGAGCATAGCAACTAACTGCACACAATATCATTGATGACATGGAGTATGATTCACTCTGTACCAAAGTTTGCATATTTTCTGCTACATGCATCATATCCCAAGCGTAACTTGATAAATTATCTCCATATTTAGTTTGTAGGTATCTGGAAAGCGTTTTTTCAGATTCGGTTTTAAATTGTGCGTATAATTGTTGTGCCAGTTGTCGCCTAGCTATACAATCTACCTTATCTGTCACGAAAAATATGTATGCAATCGTGGTCCACTTTGTTCCAGATAGTACATCGCCATTATCCCAACAAACTTTTAGTAAATCTTGAAACGCTAATGGACTTCTACGTCCGATTGCAGATCTTTCAATACGTCGTTCTAAGCCGTTAAAATAACTTGGATCGGATTGTTGTCTCCGTCGTATAAGTTGGTAGATGGATGTTATGATTCCATGTCCCCTATTTAAATCATTACTAAAGTTGAAAAAACCTTCGCATACATCTTTTGTTGATGGCATAATTCTGAATCCCAGTTCAATGGATGTCTTATATATAGCTTTCACTAGCCAATGAAAACGTTCGACGAGGTATATAAGGAATGGTCGTTCAACGTTTCATGAAAATGTTAATTTTTATTTTATTATGTGTTGTTCATGGGGAGCAATTGATGGAAAAATCTCCCAAGGGACCAAGAGAAAGGAATACTACTTTACCTATACAATTAGGTAAAGTATCAAGTCTAGAAAATACCGTTAATATTGAAATTCACGATGGAGCTACGTATACCGTAAAAAGTAAAAACTCAACTGGTGTAGCTCATATCACACGAACAAATGGTAAACTTCTTTTTGATTATCAAATTCATAATACATCTTTTGCCATTTTTTCACTACTGATGGGCTCAACGTTGCTACAAATTGTAAATGTGGCGATATCGATTATGCTTCTTGTTAGGCGACCACGATATATTCCAGTGGAAACAAACGAAAACTACAACGGACCAAAAAGGAATAACAGTTTTTCAGATGACATTGTAAGACATAATGGGGATATATCCCTCCACGGTCAGCAAGTAGATCGTGAAAGTTATATTTAATACTTAGTACTATATTTAATATATAACATGAAATAAAATCACTACTTATGAATGCTTGTCAACATATGCAGGTGGAAAAACCAAGAAACTAAAACTTTATTTTATAAATATTTATTTATTATAGAAAGTTGTCTGTGTTAATATCTTGTGAAAGTTAATTATTTCGTTGTTCGCATTTAAGTAAAAACAGTATGTTGAGTGACATAAAATACTCCAATGCCAATTGTTGTCCGTTTCGTACCATCTGAGGTTGCTACCATCTTCGAAATATACAATCGATATAGATTTCCCCTCCAATGACGTGATCTAAATATAAATTATACTTCGCATTTAAATATAATTACTCACTCTGTGACAAATCGGTTTCCCAATGTACGTCTTGCAAATAGTCTTCAAAAGTTCAATTTCTTCAGGGTTACATATAATATTCATTTTATGATTTATTTTTTTTACTGGCAGATTATTATATAGTCTTATAGGTGTCGCACTAACTTTAATTATGTAGGTATACTGTGGGATCGTATGATATATTTACAAACATATACCATTTTTATACCCGCAGGCGGTGAGAGATATCATTTAACAAACATGTAGGTTGATATGCCCCGAGGGTATTGCGTAGGTTGACATGTCCCGAGGATATTGCGTAGGTTGATATGCCCTGCGGGCATTGCGTAGGCGTTACGTAGGTTAGATAGCCCGGGGGTTTATAAAGTGTGTGAAACTATTCA
>Ga0208946_1000250_pt1 | contig 11264 bp, 11 predicted proteins | sample AOAMet2_C49A8_80_2_FD_188075 | JGI IMG/M metagenome (GOLD analysis project Ga0208946, IMG submission 188075) | Ammonia-oxidizing marine microbial communities from Monterey Bay, California, USA - C0912_C49A8_80 (SPAdes) | ecosystem: Environmental > Aquatic > Marine > Intertidal zone | place...
AACCCGTTTCCCCATGACCGGGATAGAAACTCTAGAGATTTTGATATTTTGCGTGGAGTTATTATTACAAAAATTATCGCAGGACAGCCCAATGATAACGCTCTCAAAACCCGAATTGTGAAACATCAACTTCTTTCGTATATTAAGTTAAAGGTATATTAAGTTAAAAGTATATGTTTATATAATATTTGAACTCGTATTCTCATAGAGAAAATTCCCGGTCGTCGGAGAAGAACAACTCACCACAATTGCGAAAGATCAAAAAGTGAACATCTCACTATTGGTAGCGCGAAAAAAACAGCTTGAAAATATTTATTCCACTGGAGATCTCTTTCCGATAACTGCCCATTTTAAGGTCAAAGATGGAGGAACCTTTCCATCACTCAGAAATATTACTTTAATTTCACCAAAAAGTGATTTCCGCATCGCCAAGTGGAGACAAAATAGCGACGTCAAATCATATGCAAATTTTGAATTAATGATTCAGTCAAAAATTCCAAACATGTAAGAAAGATCAGTTTATTAGTGAGGTTTAAAAATAACTTAGGACTTCACTTGCAACACGATGGGGTTCAAATTTCATTGGACTCAACGAGGAAAAACGCTTTTTCGAATTTTTTGGATTCGGATTTAGCCTCTATAATGTCTCCGTTAAAAAGAGTCGAAGAAACACAAAATGCTTATATGCCAGTAGATATGAAAACAGCATTGACCTTATTCTGGAACCTGAAACGTTTGTAGCTGAAAAAATTGATATACGAGAGGAAGTTTCACTGGTGGAAAATCTAAAATTTTTAACCAAATACTGGTGTGGGAAAAGTCGTTCTTGTCTTTATTCTACAAATAAACTATTTAATCTGAAGCGGCATGAATCAAGTTGTAGAGATCATGTTAAAGTAAAATACAAGGAGCAGTTTTATGGGACCAATCAAAATGTAAGAAAAGAATTGATTGAACTTGGAGTCCTCAAAGCCGACGATAACAACATGGCAAAATTTGTCACGTGGGACATAGAAAGTTTCAATTCCCCAAGGTCTGAAAAAGTTGGGGAATCAACCATAATCTATGGAAAGCAAGAGGTGGTTTCAATTGCAATTTCCTGTAATTTTAGCGGGTCAGGCAACTATTTTTTTATTCGTCGCTCAATGGACCATCTTGCAGGTGTCACCCTTGTCCAATTATTTTTGGAAAAACTAAATGATTTATCTGAGGATTATTATTGCAGTTTACCAAGTAAAATTAAGGATTATTATGACCAGGCTAAATTAGAATCTTCCCTGGTAAGAATTTGGAAAATAATTAATTACGTAAAAATTATTTATCATTAGAAAACAACACCTGTGCGCCGGAAAGCTTATCTATACGCACATATGAGTTGGATAAAGAATTACATGAAACTCAAAGTCCTTGGGTTTAACTCTCAGCGGTACGATTAGGGTAAAAAAATGTATAAAATTTTTGACATTAATTTTGATCAATTTTTTACCTTTAAACTAGATTTACCTGCAATAATCAGCCTAGTAATTGAGCATACGAAAGGAAAAGGCATAAAGGTTATAAAGCGAGGCGGAAGTTACTTTGAACTCAGAATTGGAAATATAAGTTTGAGAGATGCTTGTAATTATCTGGGGCCTGGTTCACTATCGAAATTTGCAAAAATATATTCCATCCCTGAAGGGAAAAAACTGTTTCCATACGAGATGTTTTCAGATGTAACCGAATTATTCAAGCAGAAAAAATGGCCAGCATATGTCAAATTCAAGAATTCACTCGCAATGAAAGTGTCGCATATTAACGAATTGACAGGGTTAATTACCCAATTTGATAATTTTGGTACTATGATGAATCATTTTGGGTGTGATCTTAATCTACATGATGCTCAATATACAAGCAAAGATTTACCGATTTTTTCCGATTCACAAAAAGATCAAATTGACAATTTTTTTACAATTTCACCGACGAGCTTTCTTGACCACGAAAAAAGTTTTAACTTGTCAATCAAGTTGGGAGTATATAAAGATTATTCGGATTATCTTAAAGAGTATAATGTGTCAGACACTAAACTATTGATACAGGTGTTTTCCAAATTCTGCGAACAATTTAAATCTGAATTTAATGTGGACGTGCTGAATAAGTTATCTCTTCCAGCAGTCAGTGAGGGTATTTTGTGGCAAATGTACGATGAGCGCTATCCTAAGATAGTTTCGTTTGGAGAAAAATACGGGCATTTGAACTCAATTATCCGAGAAAATATTTTGGGAGGGCCCAGCATTATATTTCATGAACGGTATAGAATTTTGTACCCAGATCGCGTTGACGACAAAACCTATACCTCTATAGCGACATGCGGAAACCAAGTTAAAGGGAAATTTCCCCACTGAAGTTTATCATGCGCCAAACGGTGACCGATTTCAATCAATACTTTCATATGATTTTAACGGCACCGTTTTTTCACTTTTTCACGTTTTTAGAAGATTAAATAAATATCTGAATTAAAAAACTTGAAACGGTCAAAAAACGGTGTTTTGCTTTATGTACGTATTTTTTGCTATTTTTTATCCCATAGATTACATTATAGATGCACATTCAATGCGCCAGGAAATGCCATGTGGAACTCCTCTATATTATTTCAAAACCGACGGTGGGTTAAAGTATGAAATTGCAACAGATCCAAATGGGTGGAGCTTAGCCGCCTTAGGCATGGTTAGTATTAGTAGTACTAGAATTAGTAGAATTAGTAGTATTAGAAAGATTCTATGGAATTTTAATGATAATATAAAAACCAAAAATAAGACTGGCTAAATTTTATGTCGTATAACGAAAAGTTTAAAAAAGACGATGGGTCATTTTACCCCATGCAAACTGCACTTGGCGGAGAATATAAAATTGAGCACAATGGGAAATCTCTTGAAGTAGACGGATGTGTACAAACAAACAGTGACTTATTCCTACTCGAATTTTACGGATGTCGCACAGTACTTTTGAGAGACCAGAATCCGTTCCGACCGGAAGTAAAAATCCCGAGATTTGTCACAAGAATTTTTACTTCCGGTCGGAACGGATTTTGGTCTCTCAAGAGCACTAGGTTTCGTTTCCATTCACACAATTGCGGCGTACACTGTGTTAACGGGCAAACCGGGAAACGCGATCGTGAAAAGGAAACAGCGTTAAGACAATATGGAACAGTTTTAACAATTTATGAATGTGAGTGGAAGAAACAGCGCGAGCGTGAAATTGGTGGAACAGGTGCGTGGAGACGAGGACCAAAATCTCCTATTTCCAAATTTTATTACCACGATGATCCAATTTCGGAGAATGAAATTTTCGAACAGGTTTTTAACGACCGTTTTGAAGGATTATTATTGGTTGACTTGGAAACCCCAGATAATCTACGAGAATCATTCAAAGCGCTGAACGTTGGTACTATTTTTTCTCGGATAATAGTCACTGAGGATATGCTCGACTCGAAAATGAAGGAAATGTGCGAGATAAAGGGATTAAAATCACCGTATAACCCTCAACTTTCTATGGTATTTAATGCCAAAAGATATCTTTGTACAAGTAGCATGCTAAAAATGTACCACTCATGGGGTATGATAATTAAAAATCTTGAAATTGCGCTTGAATATCAAAAGGGATATCCGCTAAAATCTTTTATAACCACGGTAACAAATAAGCGAATCATTGCTACGGAAAGAAAGGACGCTACTCTACAAAATTTGTATAAACTCGTGGCTAATAGCAGGTAAAGTTGATACCCATTTGCTTTTATTAATTAAAAATGTGATAACTAGCTATGGGAGAATGGGGATGAACTTACTTAAACACAATAGTATTCATTATCAAAACCAATCTGAGCTGAATAAATCTATTATATCCCCATTTTACAGGTAGTTACGTTAAAAGAAACAAAAGTAAAAATGATTATAGATACCATACCGTTATATACGAACAAGAAAATCCTACTAAAAACGATGATATCGTATTTGAAGTCGTAAAAAAAAAGAAAACCGTCAACGACCAAATTCCTGTCCAAGTCGCAGCGTATATTTTGAATCATGCTAAACGACACGTTCTTGAATTCTTAAATGTTCTCAAGACTCATTTGGACGTCTCAACATTCAAAATACTTTACATGGGTATAGTCACTGATAATTAGTCACTGATAAATATATTTATTATAAAACGAAAATTTAGATACAGATTCCCTTGTGTTTTCATTGGCCACAGCGTCATTGGACGCCTGTGTTCTTCCCAAAAGTAGACATTTATGGCCTGAAATCAAGAAAAAATGGTTCGTTATTTCTGACGACGCCACTCAACTTCGTGAACCGGGATTACTTAAAGTGGAAGTCGATAATGCTCCGGGAAATGCATTCATTGGACTCAGCGCGAAATGCTATTTTTTGGGCCAAGAAAATGACTTTAAAAGGACTCTGAGACAAATTATCTTTTATTTTAAATGATAAGTTTTTCATAATTTTGTCTCAGGGGGCTAAAAGGCGTACCTGACGCTGTTTCAATTGAAAAGCAAGATTTTATTTCGTCATTATATGAGAATAAACCAGCCTTATGCTCCTTTAACGCACTTAGATTCAACAAAACCCACAAGGGGATGGTCTTACAAGAAAATACGAAACAAAAAATAAATCCTATATATATAAAGTTTAATGTTAAAAACAATTTGGTCTCCTGCCACCCCTTTGATCAATCTGCGGATAATTAAAACTTCCTTTATTTTATTTCTCTTTAGTATGGTCAAATTTTTCACATTTGAAGTCAAAAATTTATTTGATCTATATCAAAAAGAAGTCGCCACCTTAGACATCCCTAGTCATGTTTTGGAAACCGCTACAATTAACCTTGCAAAAGACATAGATTTTTATCTGCGGTATTGTCCATGATCAAAGAAAAAATTATTATTTCATAAAATTTGTAATTTCTTAGTAATTGGATCAGATTTGCCCCTGGAGATTCCCAACCGTACCACTCAGTGACAATGTCTCTTCGATTAAATGAAAATGATACGGTTTTATCAAAGTTAAACGGTCGGACTATTTTTTCAACTAAAAGTCTTAATTTTCGTTTAGAGATTTTAGAGGCTATCAGCGCTCCATTTATGATCAGATTAGATGTCTTCGCATTAACCTCATCAACAACGCGAGATAATCTAGGGTTGTTATATCCTAGCGCACCCACAGCTTTCAACAAAACCCAAAAAATATTACACTTTGGAGAGATGGAGAAATTACGTCTCGAGTGTAATGATCCTGGATTATACCAGTCAATTTTAGAACGACATCAATTAGTCCGAGGTTTTGCACATGATGAGGGAGGCGTAATCACATCTGGACTATCAATAACTAAAATTATTTCGCTGTGGTGTCATGTAATAAAATTGTAATATTTGTAAATTTTTTATTTTTGAAACAATGAGGTCAACGAAAACATGCATGAATAGATTTGGTGAAATTTGAAAATTCTAATTTTCCGCTCTACTAAACTTTTATTCTTTTTTTTGCTTCTTGTTCTAAATTTAAGGTTATTTTTAGATTAGATTGGTTAATTTTAGCGAGAAAACCTTTTGATTGTGAGTGATGTTGGCCCGTCGTTTACGGTTAGAAATGACACCCATCAGTCGTTGAGCAGTTTCAACCAATTCCTTTTTTTTAATTTTTATTTGCTCATAATTAAAAATCGTATCAATTAATAAATTAAAAAAATGTCCTGAGCTCTTTCATCCATCTCTTTCAAAGTGGCTCGTTTTGGAGGTGGAGACATATTTGTTTCCGAGTCATCAATAAATGCTAGATCATCTGAATCTGGTTGATCCTCGGCGCTTTTTGTACTTGTTGAATTTATTGTTTCTGCACAATCTAAATCGATCTGAGGCGAAAGACTTGACGGGGAAGTTGGAAATTTTTCAAAGGGATTTAACTAAAAATATTTATCATATATGAAGAGAAAAAAATATAACTTGCCGTTAAAACCATAACCCCAGAGTGGGGAAAATACTGTTCAATTTTAAAGTGTCTTATAAAATCTGGTACCAGGTTCTTTTGGATTTGAGCCGCGAAAAAATTGTACAAAGGGTTTCCTGAATAGTCTAAAAATACTCGATAACGAAAAATAACGATGATAGTAAAAAATTTTCACCTGACATTGAATTTTTGTGATTTTTCACGATTTTTTTCTTCTGTTTGAAGAGTGGGGCACGAGGTACGTTTTTATTCGGGCGCCGTTGCCGGTGGCGATATTTTACCCACGTAGATGCGAGCGCCACACCCGCAATAAAAACCGACGCATTGAGCAAAAATACTCATAAATTAAAAAAAGCCATAAATTATTTTTTAAAAAGTAATAAATTATAAATTTTTACAAAATGATGAGTCAACAAATAATGAGCCAAAAAAGACGAATAAAAAAATCTAAAAAGAAGATTCCTATATGGAATATTTGTCTGTCATTGGTTTTAATGGCAAGTATTTTACCAGCCTCTAAAATCGATTGCAAAAACAAGGAAACCCATGATTTCTCCACCGAAGAGGAATGTCTAAGAATGACGGAGTGTACCGAGTATGGGTCATATGGATTCGATAGCCAAGAAGGTAAATGAAGTTATATTTGAACGCTTTTTCCGCTTTAGCAAAAAATCAACAGCAAGATAAAATATTTTTTAGACTGCCACAAGAATCTTGTCACCTTCAACCTGAAAATAGACATCTGCCAAGATTATCTGGACTACGGCTACCAGAGCTATGAAGGTACGTTTCTCTCTTGATAAAAATTAATAGAAAAAATTTAACAAAAATTAATAACGAAAATTTGATCAAAATTTATTGACGAAAATTCGAAATTTTTCTACGACAAAATAATAACATCGTTAGATTTTTTTAAATAATTAAAAAATAATAGATTGCGAGGAAGCACAGATTATTACATCAACGTCGAGTACTTCATCACAAACATCGTCCACACTTCCAACAACAAGCCAGCTTACAACAACAAGCCAGCTTACAACAACTTCGGCTGCGTCCCGTTCCCAAATCACCACCGGGTGGGTCGTTGTAATTATCCTATTCACAATTGGTGGATTAGGAATGGTGCTGGGAGGAGTTGTTGGATTACTGAACTTTTTAGAGAAAAGACGAAATCAAAGGTAATTTATCGAAATTTCATTTTTCAAAAACATGAACAAAATTATTTTATTTAACAAAATTATATTTTACTTAGCAAAATTCATTATATTTTTACTTGACAAATTTCATTATATTTATTTAGAAACGGTGAACATCTTCTCGAAAATATTGAAATGCCACTCACGATCAACAACGAAAATCATCACGCGGAGCCAATCCAAAATCAGGTGCAACCAATTCAGGAAAATGAAAATCCGGACGTAAATCAAAACGGTGGGGAACCAATTTTGGGAGAAATCAATGAGGCTAATCAAGACGAAGATTCAGCCCTGCGCCGCCGCGCACAACAAGAGCGACTCGAATCACCTCGAATTTCCGACCGATTTCGTCGATTTGGGCTAAGAAACCAGAACCGAGTAAACTACAAATCATAATTTTCTGAACATTTTCGTTAGAAATTCCATTTAAATCCTTTTTGAACTATTTTCCTGCATTTTTATAATTTAGTGCCATTTTTGCAAACCTCTATGGTGCGATTTCCATGTTAAAATTCATTTATTTTCCTGCCGAAACGTGTGATTTAAAAAATAAAATCAAAAAAAAATAATTTGGTATATAGATTACAGTCAATTATACTTTAAAATTTGCATAATTCGGACTCGAAATATTGACCAGTTTGACCTGATGTCGACTCTTTTATGAATTTAAGTCCATTACAAAAGGTGGAGATCTCCACTTCAGTGGAGATCTCCTCTTCCATTTTTTGAATAAGTTGTAAAATGTTACGTATAGTCGTTTGCTGTTCTAGTTGGCAAAGAAGGTCCGTAATTGGACCTGACTCCAATTCCAACTGGCTCATCGAATAATTTGAGCTGAACCATTGAACTCCCAAATATTTGAGTGAACAAAAATCTCTTGTAAAGCCGCCAGAAATGGCTAGAAGAAATAGGCCAAAAATCAACTTCATTTTCTTGTAACGAAAATAAAGAGAATGGTACCTATGGGTCTTTAAGATAATTAGATCTTAAGATCTTTAGATCTAGCGTTTTTGACTTATTGCCAAATGTTACTCGAGGCAATAATTTATCCCTGTCAATCACTAGAAACAGATGGACAGAAACAGTAAAATAAGGGCAAATAAAACATGATTTGTGGCGGAGGGGAAGTAAGATTTTTCTTCAATTCTTATAAATCATTTAAACTTCCGTTTTGGGCAGCATATAATACTCCGATTTTGTATCAAATAAACCAAAAATTTTTTTTTTCAGTTTTCATAGATGAAAATTATTTCTGCAAGTTTTTACGCGACGTTTGGAGAAGAAGGCCAGTCGCAGATTAAAGCATACATAAAATTTCAAGAGGGCGATTTAATAAGTATTTGGACAGGTGAAGACAGAACCAAAGTGTTATAACTTAAAATAAAGCTCTGGTTTTGTCTTTTAGGAGTCGTAACGTTTGATCGTCAACCAGACAGCAGCTGGAAAAGCGGAGACCGCTCGCTTGACTCCGTTGTTAAGGCGATCAACCGGGAGCGTGAACTTCACCCTGTAAAGGGCAAAGAGATCAATACAAAAACGTTTGAGATTTCGTTAAACTGATGGAAGAACAAACGTATATTGTGGTCAAGATAATTCAGTTTCCTCGCCTTACTAGCAATCCTTACACCGTTTTATCTGTAATGCCGGTGGATGTTCCACGAGAAGCCAATTTTTCGAACATCATTTGCGTCGTTGGAAAGTTATCAGAAGCTGAAACGACGGTAAAAAATAAAAATTGAGAAACATATGGCTATTTGTTTCTTAGATTGCGATGGAAAGTTTGGGAGCGAGAACCGGCGTGAAAATAAACAAATGCACAACACCATGCAACCAACGATTCCCTCCAAATTATGACCTTATCAGCATCACCAGACCAATTTAAATTTTTGACATTAAATTGAAAATACCATATTTCAAAAATATTTGCTTAAAATGATTTTCGAAATATGGGATTTTCCGCTTTTACCTATTTGGATTTTCATTTTTAGGGATTCTCTGTGTTACCGCCATTATTCGTTAAAAAATTTTGAATGTTGTCAAAATTCATAGAATATTAAAAATTTTAGAAAAATGAGATCCGAAACATTTTATATAAAATCGATGCGGGTAGAAAGCCATAATCTCGAGGTTCAACATCCTAGAGTATGACAAATTAATAAAAGTAGGAAATTAAATTTAAAAATAGGTGCTCGATATACAGTTGTTCGTTGAACGCCCGTCATGGAATGGAGGAGGAGATGTCTATTTTCAGGGAGTTCTCCATCATCGCGAGGCCAAAGTATAAACTACGCAAAATTAATACAGTACCCACTGAATAGTTATGATAAAAATGTTCAAAATCTATTTGAAGAATTTAGAAAATTTCTCCACAAAAATCTAACTATTTGGTGTGTAACTATTTAGTGTATAACTATTTGGTGGTACATATTCTATTTAATATTTATTTTTAGGACGTCATAAGCGCAATCTTAACCAATGCACTTGTTACCATTGAGTTTAACGAGATGCCGGTAACCCCACCAGTGACCATTGATGGGTTACCTGTACTACAAATGGTATACTTGTTTTACAGACCTTATTATCCAACGCACGGATTTTACGAATAAAAATTAAAAAATAAAAACTTACAAAAAATGAATCTTAACCATATGCAGCATTTGCCACGAGTTTAATCAGATCAAAATATGATTTATCTCCTAATCGGAAATATTAAAAAGTAGCAAAATTTCAAAAAGTTTTTTCTAAAAATGAAACTCAATCATACAATTTCCACATGCTGGCCTCTGAAATGTGATTTTAATTATTTTAGTAGGTTAACAAATGTGACTCAGAATAAAAACTAAATTTCGACAAGCATGTTTTTTAATTATTTTAGTAGGTTAACAAATATGACTCAGAATAGGTGAGACTCGCAATTGTCCGTAATTTTTACAAATATGGCTCAGAATATTTTCGTTTTTGTATTGGCTCTAATAAAATATGATCTTCTTAAATCCTGACAATTTGTATTATTTTCTTTAACTTTAAAATCAATACATTTCACTTTGTATCATTCTTTATATCTTGTTTCCGCAAAAAACAAAACTTATCGAAAGAAGTTTCCACCTTGTGGTGTCTGATTTAAAAAAGTTTTTTCGGTAAAAGCACCACCTTGTGTTGTCATATTTTTAAAAAATGAATCGGTAAAATACGTCACCTCGTGGTGACAAATTTTTCACCAAGTGTTTCGGTAAAAAAATACGTCTTTTTTTTTTCGCAGGGTGACCAAAAAATACGCCTCCTTGTGGCAAGTGTCCGAATTTTGAGTTGGCTCTTTTTTCTTACTACTGAAACTCATTCCACGAACTGGAGAATTATTATTTACTACATATTCCCAAGAACCTGCGCCTGGAAAGGTTTATTCTTTTGCGATGACTACGTAAAAATTGAAATATTTTAGGATTTTTTCAATCTGGAAATTTATAACAATAGTAATGATCCGCGGATTTATGTTGATGAAATTCCGATATCGATTCGAAATCTTCGGCTTGGTCATGATACTCAACCAAGGTGATATTTTCTACAAGTATTCCCATTTTTCCGGAACCGCATTTTTTAACACTGATATTTTTAACACAACAAAAAATCCAAAAAAGTCAAATCCAAAAAATCCCAAAAAATTGTGTTAAATAATTTTAGTGTTAAAAAAATATTGCGTTAAAAATTTTAGTATTAAAAATGCAAGAAATATTGTGTTAAAAATTTTGTTGTTAAAAATACAAAAAATCTGTATCAAAAAATTTAAGTATTAGTTAAAAATAATTTTTTCCTTATAAAAATTTCCTCGAAATTTCCAAAAAAAAATCAAAATTCTAGAACTTCGACCATTGGCTTGGTTGAGTTTGCTAACTCGAAAACATGCCAGGAAGAACTCGAGCGCATTTTCGGAAAGAAAAATGTTATTCGTATTATAAAATTGGCAAATGATTTTCACGATTTTATAATAAATCTATAAATTCTGAGAAAATATTTCTAAACTGTAAAAAAATAAAATTTCAAATGTAACCTTCACATCAGTAAAATAGTATGATATTTGTCACACCCCTTG
>Ga0208946_1000251_pt1 | contig 11263 bp, 14 predicted proteins | sample AOAMet2_C49A8_80_2_FD_188075 | JGI IMG/M metagenome (GOLD analysis project Ga0208946, IMG submission 188075) | Ammonia-oxidizing marine microbial communities from Monterey Bay, California, USA - C0912_C49A8_80 (SPAdes) | ecosystem: Environmental > Aquatic > Marine > Intertidal zone | place...
AACGTATTAACGCGTTTTTTTAATATATTTTAATTAAAATATAATTGAAATTTCAATTATTTCATGAAATATAAATAAAATATAATTGAAATAAGTAGTATAGATGGTGGACCGAATCAAAATTACGGAAGTAAATTGACAGTTTGTTGATTTATGACCTTTTTATTTGTGCATTTTTTGTCGGGTCATGCTTACTCATCGAATCCTACATATTAATGATGCAACCTGTCAGGTTACTTCCGGTTTGTGGAATTTAAGAAATAAATTAATGCTCCGCTCGAGATTCGAACCTGCGCCTGTTTGTTTACATTTTTAAAAAGATTGCGCGTTAACCACTCAACCATCGGGCCAATATTTGCTAGGGTAAAAAAGATGCATTTATTTTGAGTTCTTGCAATAAAGACAGAGTCTAATATATGCTGCATGTATATATATTTTTTATTTGTAAAAAAATACAAAAAAAGTATAGGCAAAAAAAGGTAAAAAAAATAAGTAAAGACAAAAAAAAGTGCAGACAAAAAAATAAGTGCAGACAAAAAAAAAATAAGTGAAGACAAAAAAAAGTGAAGACAAAAAATAATTGAAGACAAAAAAAAGTGAAGACAAAAAAGTTAAGACAAAAAAAGTGAGACAAAAAAATGGGCAAAGGCACAAAAATATAAGTTAAGACAAAAAAAGTGAGACAAAAAATGGGCAAAGGCACAAAAACTTGAAAATATATTTTTTGTAAAATTTTACTTTTCTCAAGTATGAAAAAATGTGAAATTTTCAAAAAATATATTTTTCAAATTTGGAAAATGGGTTTTTCGGTGTGGCAGTATCAAACTTTTTAAATCCGAGAAATGTATCTTAAAATTTAAAATACATTTTGGGTACTTATTTTGGATACTAAATCGTCGAGACCTATAAATCGTTACACCATAAATGGTTACGTTTTGCGCTTTTTATGAGAAATTTTCGAAAAATGACTGCTAAAAAACGTTATTAAACTCGAAAATTCTGTCTGGAGTGTATCAGATATGGGTGGGAATTTTACAAGTATGAAAATTCTAGAAAAATATAAATTTTCTCACTTTTGCTCCTGGAAAATAGTTTATCATATTTATCATGTCGTAAATGAAAAATATAAATAGTAAACTTCAGAGCTGATTTATTATAATATCCATAACATCTATCATAATTTTTGGGATTTTTACTGTAATGATTTTCGCTGATATAGTTTCATTTTGGCTAGTTATTCCGTATCTAGAGCCAAGTATACCATTTTACAATAATTTAACTTAATCTCATAATTTTGGTGTTCCTACTAACGGTTTTACTGCTACAAATGTAGTACATATAGTGTATTTCATTTTGGCTAGTTACCTGTGTATAAGTATACATTTTACAATAATTTAAAATAAATCTCATATATTGCTATATAACACATAGTGTTATTTTTACTAGAACTTCATAGTACTAGAATGATTTTGACTTCCATTTTGTAAAAATTATTTTGGTTCTCAAATTTGAAATTCAAGAGATTTTCGCACACATTTTTAAACATATTATTACAAATTATTGTTATCTACCAACTCCAACATACACAACAATAGAAAAATACAACAGAATTGTTACATTTTTGATTAGTACAAAAAACTTATAAAATACATTTTGTATTTTTTTTTGATTTTCACCACTTTCTTAAATACTACAGTGGACCCATTTTTATCTGATTTAATTTATCTAACTTGAAATCTGGTCACATGGTATTGATGTTTTTTAGATTTTTTTTGATAACTTATTAACCAATCTGGCCTTTTGGTTATCGACTTGAATAATCTAAACAACAAAAAAACTGTAAAAAAATGTCTTTAACCCGCACCCGTATAGGAAAACTCGTTAGTTATGAAGTTTTTCACATTAAGAAGACAAAACCGCAGTCAGATGAGCATTTTGTATTGTTGGTGGTTGAGAGTGTCGGTTCTGGCAAAAAAATTCGTCTAGTTTGGCAATATAAGTGTTCCCATGGTTGCGAATGGGTGTCTCGAATTAAAGATGGTTTATGGCAATTTATGTTTGAATTGAAAAGCATTGATTTGGTCATATCATGGAATTTCACAACCCAGTCTGCTTATAGGTTGATTTCTATTATAAAAATTGAATCAAGAAATGAAACTGTTGCAACTCCAAAAATACAAATAAACAGCTGAATATATATTTTGTGTTTTATGCTAGAATTATATTATATTTGCAATCCTATAATATTTACAATTAACCATTGTTTTACCGTAAAAATATTGTTAAATATCGACATGTATGGCCCTATCTTATTTTTGTTTATTTTTGTTAATAAATTATTAACCATAGTTGGTTAGCAATTTGAATAAACTAAATCTCAAAACAAAAAAAATGAGCCAAAAACGTACATGTACAATAAAATTCGCGAGTTATGAAGTTATGAATCATAATGTCCATTTTCCAATGGTGGTTCAAATTGACGGTTCTCCAAAATGTGTGCATCTGGTTTGGGAGAATATGCCTTGCGAAATTTTCGACCTGGTTATGTCTGAATTTAAAAATGGCCGTTGTCAATTTATTTTTGAACGGGAGCCACTTGATTGGGTCGTGTCATGGGATTTCAACTGCGGGGTGTCTACCTATGCCTTGATTTCTATTTCAAAAATGAACGCAAGAAATGAAACTCTTGAAACTGTTGCAAATCCAAAATTTCAAATAAACCGCTAAATGTATTTCGTGTTTTTTTATTATAAAATCGAATTATAATATTTACAATTAATTGTTAAAAGTTTTACAGTGAAAAATTATTTTCTAAGGTATTATTAAAACAGTGAATTAAAGTATTCTAAAATTATTTTTTAAAATAGTTTTTTTTTGGAAATTGATTTGCTCGGAGGGTTCTAACGTGAAACTTATCATTGCTATTGTCAATATTGATGTGTATACACCCGTCACGTTGTGTAATTTGGAAGCATGTTTTGTTAAAAGTCAATAAATTTAATAAAGGTACTGTGTTGAAGTGGTAAATTTGCTCATATGTGGGTAATTGTTTTTCAACCTCCTCGAGAATTTCGAGTGCTCTATTTACAATATTGCCAAAAATTCTATTACGAAAAGTATGGCCCGGAAGTTCTTTGGTGACTAGTTGTTGAAAATTCATATTACGTAATGGGGGTAATTTCATAATTTTAGAAAAAGTTTCCTCCAAACAAATGCAATTTTCATGGCATTGGCCGTATTTACAGTAATAAAGGGTTGAAATCCAACGGTTAATTAGTGTTGACAGTTTGTTGAATAATTCTTTTTCCAATAAAAATCTTCCCGGTGTTTGAATTAAAAATTGTTCCAACCTCGGAAGAAATCGGAGACCATCCTCTTGGATGATCATCAGTTTTCCCAATCTAACGTAAGCAGGTGCCACTTCCGCCATTGATAGGTTCCATCGAGGTTTATTACTTTTCTCAGGTAGACCTCTTGAAATATCGTTTAATTGGTTTGCAAAATTTAGCCCGGGTAGAAAATTGTTGAACATAAAATCCTTCAAACTGTCACGTGCTTGAGTCCATATGGATTTTTGTATTGATGAATCTACAACCTTAAAAAGGTCGAGATCAAGTGTCGGTGTTTGTGTGTCCATCTGGGACCACGATGGTTCTTGGTCGGGAGATTGCTTCGTAGTTTGGTGGTGGTTCATAAAAACGTCGAGGTCGGTTTCTGATAAGATTGTGGTGGATATAAAACGTTGTAAAAACTGCTGCCAAAAAAAAGAATGTTGCCAAAGTAAAAAATAAAATCAATAAGACGGTGGGCATATAAAGTGGGCTCATTTTCGAATGTGTATATCAATCTTCAGTATTTGTTTGTTTTATTTGACCTCGCCACTTCCGCGTCATATTGACATGTTGTTGAAAATATTTGTCAAGTTTCTTATGACCTTCTTTTTTCGGCGACGTCTTTTTTTGAGGGTCTGTTTTCTTGGTGCATTTTGCTGAACCTGTTTCGGGCGACGTGGTGGTGTGCTTGTGGTTGAATAATGTAGATCAGCTTGGTATTTTAGTGAACGAGCAGTTGAAGGTGAGATGTAGCATTGTTGAAGTTGATAATCGAGGTTTTCTATAAATTTTGGGGCAAACAATGGTTTTGGGTATCTATCGAACATTTGAAAAATGTATATATTTTTTGGGTGAGAATGTTTAATTCTATTAAACACCTAGTATAAATAGTACCCAGAGTGTTAATAATTTACGCCATTATGTGGCCAAAGTTGTTCGGCGAACCATTTGCGCCCCACGCCTGGAGCAAATTTATTCTGTATTTTTTTCCTTAATTGTCACATTTTCTATTAATTCATTGTGGTCTCCTTTTTTTACTTGTATTGCCAATCGAACTACCAAGTGCATAGGAACTTCGCTAGGGGTATTTCTGTAAATTTGTTTAGTAGGATTTTAGTAAGAAAATTAATACAAAAATCATATTTTTCCATTATAAACATTTTTCCTATGTAGTTGTGTCAAATATGCTTTGTGAGTGTCCACGCCTTAAAAATAAGGTTAACAGATAAAATTTCTATGGTACTTAAAATATAAATTTTCTGGTAACCCTTACCGGCTCGTGGGTAAAGGTACTCAACCCCAAGAATCGATATTTCTCGGTCATACATAAGTATGTTGTTATATGCCTCTTGTGACCCGTCACGCCTCCAATAGGTACCGAATTTGGCTATTTTGGCTTCATTTGAAAGAACAATACATCTTTCTTCTTTGGTCTTTTGTGAGATCAAAAATGTTGGATTCCAATCGATCAATATACATTTTCGGACGTATATTATTTGTCCCTTTTGGAATGGTCCAGGCTCTAAAATGTCAATATGTAAATAAAAATATGATTATTGATCTTAAAACCATCTTTTTTTTCGTTACATTGGATGATCAGTGTTATACTATCTAAACTTGGTTGCATGATTTGTAACCTAAATGAAAGTGGGACATTTTCCGTTGAGTAGGATGTCCATGACAATATCACTCCAACAATATTATTAAAAATAGGAAGCGGATGTTGCGCTAAACTTTTCCAATAAAAATGCTCTGTCTATAGATAATGTAATATATTCTCACGCATTGCGATAGTCTGAATTTTTCCGGGATATTTATTATCATTATCTGTGTCTTCTATTTTATGATCTGCCAAATGTGGTATCCAATTTTCATTAAATTTGATAAATCGTCTTTTAGCATTACTATATGACGTAAACCGTTTCATCTCGAATAAACTAGACCTGATATATATAAGGCTGTTGTTCGTTCCTTTGCTTGTCACTCTAGTTTTATTTTCTTTTCTTTTTGAAAGAGGAAAAATTGTGAAAAAATGGGAAATTTTCTAAGCGGTAATTTTTTTATTATTTTTGTGTATTTTTTTTCTTACTTTTTTTCATTTAGTCCTAGCTGTAATTGGTGGAACTAATGGCGGATTTGCCCACGTAAGTTTGAGATAATTACTTAGTGTCATTATAAAATAATAAAATTAGGACGAATGCGAATATGAGCTGGTACGTTGCCAGTATGATGTTGACGAGTTGACATCGAAATTGGTCATTTTGCAACAAAAGCTGGGTAATACAACAATACATGACCAGTAGGGTGACCGCACGAAAAATGCCGGTAAATGAATATGACAAAATATATTCCAAGTTGGAGTAAATTTCGTGCGGTCACCCTAATGGCCAGGAGCGAATTCTGGATTTGGAAGATGATGTGATTGGATTGGGTTCTGGTGTTGGCTTAGTTGTCCTGGCTTTTATTGGCTGGATTGCAATTACTTTTATTCGCCGCAAGGTAAAAAAAAATGTTTTAACTACCGAAATTTAAAAAAAAAATAGAAGCCAGTCGCGACGACTCATATCCCCAATGCCAATGCAGATCCGCCTGTTAACTTGGAATCTGGCACAATATCAGGATAGTTTTTGCAAACTATTTTCATATTTTTTCTTCGTGGATTTTTTTTGTGTAAAAATGTATTAGGCTTTGAAAATGATGTCCAAGATGATTTGGGTCAAAACACTCGACCAGTGCAAGGTATTTAATCTCGCTTTAGCTCCATTTTTTTGGATAAAATTTATAGATTTTAACTCTCAGACTCTGAGGTGTACTTATTATTTTCTAGACTACCATTTGGAGCCTAAGAGTTAAATTATTTTGATTATTATTATATCAATCACCCTTAGTAGCACCAACTCCCGTATTGCCTCCTGAAACAGATGAACTGATTTTGTTTTTTGAAAATTTAGACGTCCCACCAAGTTCGATTTTGGGTGTACAAAAGGATGAAGAGGTGGATGTTAAGCCATCAGGAAAGGCTAGCTAATATAATGACCCATGTATGTTAAACGGTACGCCCAAATTTTTGAGTTTTGGAGTGACGCCGTTTTTAGGAGGAAGGGGACTTCTGTAGAGGTTTGCAGAAAGATGCTTCAATAAATTATTTAGCAATTATTTTAAAACTTTGGGATCTGATTTCTACATACCTAAGCTTCAAAAAAATGCCACATATGCCAAATAATTTATTGGGAGATTTTTCCGCAAACTTCTATAGAAATCCGCTTCCTCCTAAAAACGACGTCAGTGCTTTTATCATTTTTTTCAAATATTTCTCAAATAGTTAGGGATTCGTATGTTTAACATTCTATTGGCTAGGCTTAGGATTGCTTCAACGTGAAAGATTGGTTCGCACAGCCAAGAATACAAAAAAATATACAGCATAATTTTTCATGGCTGACCTTTTACCGGTTTAGCCTTATTAAACTGTTACAGTGCCTACCCCCAAATAGTTGCGAGAGAAAATTTCAAAAAAACAGACGTTACTATTTGAAGAATTTTCGAGTTTAGTAGTGTTTTTAATTGGCATTTTTTGAAAATTTCCCAAAAAATCGCAAAAAACTATTTGGTGGTTTGACTGTATATTATTATTGCAGTTTTTTTTTTAAAATATATTGCTGTTAAAAATATCGTTGTTAAAAAAATACACTACGACGAAAATTTATTAGTTTTACGTTTTTATTTGTAACATAATGAGTACGCAGTAGACAGATAATCGGTTTGAACACGCATTTCATGAGTGGTTACAATTTCACCGCTTAGAATGACTATGGGGTTATATTTGGACTTCTGCGTAACTTTTTCTGCCTGTAGAAATTGATCTTTAACTCCTAATTGTGTGGCAATTCGACGATTGATTGAACAGTCACAGAAATTTCGAAAAAGTACAATTGCATTCAGCTGATTTCTGATTGTACGAGAATACGGCCCCGCTTCATAAAACATTTGTGAAATTAATATTACACTAAATTTCCGTCGGGAATGGATCCGCATTGCTTGTGATATGGCTGGGCTCTTGATGGCATCAGGAAAATTGTCATCGAGCACCAGCAGCGAGTCAGGCTCCATATTTTGTATAAACTCAACATCCGGCAGAAATGGGAGAAATGTCACAATATAATCAGGCCATTGGTCCCAATTAACTGGATTTTCAACGAAGTGGTCTGGAAATGCATAATAAATTCGACTAAATTTTTTCCGTATTCGTTTGGAATGGATGAGATTTTCAACAAATTTGGTTTTCCCTGATCCCGTAGGTCCACTTACTAACATCCGAAAGTGGTCGGGTAGACAGTTGTCTCCAACCAACTGAGCGTGATATAACCTCATTGTTGTACGTTCTTTGTGCTAACAAATTCGGCAGATCCGTTTACATTGGAAATCTTCAGTAGCTGGTATCGATCGATCAGTTTCGATTGCAAATCGTTGCCGACTCGATGTTTGTAGTGTGTTTGATCTGTAGGTGTTTTTGCTGGAATGACTTGAATAAATTCGTCAAGCAGCAAAAGTGGTGGTTCTGGAAGGTTGAGACGTCCTGCAAAAATTGTCTTAGTGCTTACGTTCTTGACCGTCAGATAAATGGTACAATTGTTGCTGTTTCGGTAAATAGCGACGCTCTTGACTTCACAAAGAAAATTGTTTAAAAATGGGTCTTGCGTTGGAGTCTCCATTTTTAGGAATGGCGGCAATTTGTTTCCGTGAGTCTTTATTTAAAAGTTTTTTGAAGGGTCTTGTTTGTGCAAGTTCGTGTTTGCGCAGGTTCTTGTTTGCGCAAGTTCTTGTTTACCATGGCTTGTGTTTGCTAGTGTTCTTTCATGCAAAGTTCACTTTTTTTGATCATTTACAAATATGTCGAAAAGTGAATTTTCTATGCCAACGTACGTTATTATAGAACGTCGTGATTTTGAAAGTTTATTTGAAACTGTCGACGTTAACGGATCGGATATAACTGCCCTCAATGTCAAAGCGCCGGATAAAACCAAAAATAGTTCCAGGGTTCGAATACGAGGGTCCAAAAATAAGACGAATCGTTCCAAGCCTTACCGACCCAGTCGAAAAAGGAGGAGAATCGAGTCCGGTGACGAATCACGTGGTCGAAAATGGTCAAGATCCAGATCAAGGTCAAAATCAAGATCAAGTTCTCCCAAAACTTCAAAAAACAATCAACAATCAGAGTCTGTTAAATCACCAAAGTCAATCGAACGATCATCCGGTAGTTCACCCGAAAAAACAGATAGCTCCGAGCTCACTCCAAAGCTCTCCCCAACAAAACTCGGATACAGTTCCTTCAGTTCCGACTCCGAAGAATAATTCTATCGATGGTCTGTTGTCAGAGCTTTATACACATAAAAAAAATCCATCTGCTTACACTGCAGCTGTTAAAAAATACATTGATAACAATTATAGTTTGAGTATCCATAAGCAAAGGCGCAAAAAGTTTATCCGGAGACCTTTCGTAATATACGACCCTATGGACGCTATTCAAGGCCAGATTTAGAAAAAAACACTTAATGCATTTTTGGTGATTTTATGTTTTTTAAATCATTTAAAATAGCTGATATATTATTTTACAATTCTCCAAAATACTATACCCAGAATTCGTATTATAAATATATTCTCACGGTGATAGATATGTTTTCGAAGGTAGGTCATGCTGTACCTTTAAAAACAAAAACCGCCTCCGAAGTTGCAGCGGCTCTCGACCAGATTATAGCACAATATCCTATTACTCCCAGAAAACTTATGGTCGATGCTGGAACAGAGTTTTCGGGTGCTTCAAATTCTATTTATAACGTAATAGTACGTAAATATAAGGTATGTGGCAATTCTGGCTTAGTAGGGTGTGCATACTTTTTTTAGATGATTATTTATGTCCTTACCAACTCAAATATAAAAGCTGGAATAGTTGAGAGGTTTAATAGAACGTTACGTGAGCGACTAGCACGATATATGACTGCAAATAACACCAAACGGTGGTTGGACTTTTTACCAGAAGCTATTGAAAATTATAATGCAAGTTATCATCGATCAATTGGTATGGCACCTAATTTGGTTAGCTTTAAAAATAGGGCGGATGTTTTTAACAGGCTGTATCCGGATAGGGATTTGAAAGTCAAGTGCAAACTAAAAGTTGGGTGGCATGTCAGGATCCCTACAAAAAAATCTATATTTGCCAAAGGCTTTCTACCAAATTGGAGCAAACAAATATATGTAATAGAAAAAGTTGAACAGGTAAATATGTTTACTATAATTTCTTTGTTTACACATATATTTAGAGCAACGGTGTCTGTTACTACACACTAAAAGACTTGGAAGGTAACATACAGCCAAAAAAGCGTTATACGCAGGAATTGAATCAGGGATGTAAAAGGGACAAGAATTGAGATCCCGATACTTTTTTGGTAAAAGTTATCTGAAAAAATTATCTGAAAAAATTTCCGGGTCTTGGACAACCCTGTAGTGTAGTGTTTTAATATTAGTATTATATTCGATATTTGACCTTCCCGTCCCTTTTACATCCTTGAATAGAATGTTGTATTGAGATGAATTTCCGTTTTTCGACAGAAGACGAAAATTACAACTTGTCCGGTACTGATCACGTGTGGGAGTTGGGCCTACAATTGCATCACACAAAAGTGGGATTAAGTTCATTCCATATTCAGCTAGATTCTTCTTATAAACAGCTTGACGATCCTGCCCTATTCCTACATCTGGCATGTAATTTGGTTGACCGCACAATGTCCAACCAGAATGGCGTACTGGATGTTATCCCTATCAATGGACCGACGTATGACTCATTTTTTTCTCGCTCATCAAAAATAGGTATGAGTAAACAAAAAAACTAAGTAAATATATATTTCATTTTGTTTATTTTAGAATTTTGGGACACGCGGCAGTCCCGGTTTAACTCTGTTAGAGTTAGCACAAATATTCCGCCTGCGTTCATTACCCGTCTTGATCTTGTCTTAGCATTTGAATGAGACGTGGGAGACGAAAGAAATCTTGCAAGCCCAAAATATTTCCTGCGGGTGTTTTGGCTCGTGGTAGAAAGCGAAGACGCCGAAAGAAAAATGGACGGCGCCGACGTTCTTAGACATGGACAGAAAATTCGCTGTTTTCTTGGGGTTTTTGAGCTTGCTGATCTAGCAAAATTGAATATTGTCAAAAATAATGTCTCCTTGATAGTTATACATAATGAGCATGCCATTGCAATATTTTGTGGATTGGATCAAGTTGAAGTTTTCGACCCTTTTGGCCTTGAGGGTCGAAACTTTGGAAACAGACAAATTTTGGACGTTGTTTGTGGATTCCTAAAAGAACATTTACCGTGTAAATCTCTGCGAATCAATACGAGCATACAATCATCCGGAAGTCAAAAATGCGCTTATTTCTGCTTAGTATATTTATTTTTTCGTTGCCGTGGGTACACTTTTGGCGATGTCGTTAATTTATTTTCCTGCAATTTGCAGGAAAATGACAGGCGCGTCGAGGAATTATTTAACCTACATTTCCATTAATTCTAAACTGTTTGCCTTGTTGTTTGATAAATAAAAAAAAAACTATAAAAAATCGGAATTAAAACTTTTTTGCTTTCATTACGAATATCATGCTTTGTGAGAATTTAATCAGTTTTTGCCATGCGAATAATATTATACTTTTTGAAGAGCCGGTAAATGTTACGTTTTTAACATACACCAAGCCTAATCCTATGGGCTTTTTGATTGGATATTCTGTGGATGATGTAGATGAAATTGCCCTTATTTTAGGGCCTGAAATACCGAAGGTGTTTATCGTTTCTAAGAATTTTCTTATCGAACGAGTTAGTTCTTTTGCATCAACACGTAAGTATAAAAACTGGTACACTGAGTAACGTATAACTCATCAAGCCAGGC
>Ga0208946_1000257_pt1 | contig 11160 bp, 8 predicted proteins | sample AOAMet2_C49A8_80_2_FD_188075 | JGI IMG/M metagenome (GOLD analysis project Ga0208946, IMG submission 188075) | Ammonia-oxidizing marine microbial communities from Monterey Bay, California, USA - C0912_C49A8_80 (SPAdes) | ecosystem: Environmental > Aquatic > Marine > Intertidal zone | place...
TGCAATTCTGTAATAAATAGCTCTACATTCTCAATGAAAACTAAAGTCTTATCTATATTTTCAAATAATTTTTGACCTTGGAATAAATCTTACAAAGTCCATGAAATGTACTTTGTGCCGCCCAAAGAATATAACTGGAACAATTATTTACTCTTAAAGATGCCTCAGAAGTACATAAATTATGTTTTGAAACGATGAGCTTCATATCATTTGAAGCACATGAAATTATAAATTAGAGGACATTCGAGGTTTTTCAATTATTGAATAAAAATGCCTATGCTTAAAAATGGTATGAAGCTCGTCGTTATAAAACATAATACCCCCCTAAAAATCGCAATGCTGATGATTCTCTGCCATGATCAGTGCCAATGCTTGAAAATCCAAATTGAGTTAGAAAAATAATAACTTTATTATAAAAATAATATGCAGGTATAGAAAATATTTCTTTGTCGTCTTCGTAAAATCGTAATTAAATATATACGTATTGAAACTTTATATAAATTCAATGTAAACCTCTTACATATGCATTACATATGTAATTACATTTATATACATATACCAATGCCGTTTACATTAGTTTATAATATTTTTATATATAAGATATGATAAGATATAATATTGTTGGGATTTTGTTGTAAAATGAAATTGATTAAACTTACTGCACTCGAACCCTCCGTCGTTGTTAAGGCAGGTATCGTTTGGATCACATGGGTCGGAGTCGCACTCGTTAATATCCAAACAGGAGCCGGCGTTATCCGCGTATCCGGCGTGACACGTACAAGTTACCTGAAACTGAGTTGGAAAAATGGAGAGCATAGGTGTCCCCTTCGTATATTTCGAAAATTTTGAAAACAAATTGAGAAAAATGAAAATCTCAAAAGAAAGGGAAAATCTCAATTTTTTTAAAAAAGGAAAATCTCAAAATTACGAAAGAATGGAAAGTCTCAAAATTTGGGAAAAATCAAAATCTTAAAATTTCGAAAAAAAGGAATATCTCAAAATTTTGAAAAAAAGGAAAATCTCAAATTTTGTGAAAAAGGAAAATCTTAAAATTTGGGGCAATATGAAAATCTTAAAATTTTGAAAAAAAGGAAAATCTGAAACTTTTGAAAAAAGCACTTGAAAATTTGAAACGTCGTTTTAACATTTGCACGATTTTGCAAAAGTAAAAAAATTGAAAATCCAAAATTTTCGATTTTGGAAAAGTTACAAATTTGAAAAAAAATGCGAAAATCTCGAATTATCGTCGCTGAATATTTTTCCACCTCGACCTGTGATTCGTCTATTCTATCACAGTCAGAATTATCGCCACAATCGCCATTATTGGTAGCACACGGATCAGCGACACAATTTGGATTTTTAGCATCAGCTCCATCGAGGGTGTCGAAAAAGCCGGTGTCGCAAAGACATTGGAAATCTTCGATGACAAATGGAAATGTGTCCGAGTGGAAGACGCCTTCGTCAGCATCAACGCAAACGGCATTCGCGGGACAAGAACAATCGACACATGGCCCATCAGTACCAGTTCCGTATTTTCCAATTGCTCGACAATCACAGATATAACCCTTTGCATAACTCTCGGTTGCTTTTAACAGCGTTTTAGAAATTGCCATTGACGCCGTTTTTAGGACATACCAACTTTTGTACGACAAATTAGAGAATATGTTAATTTTCGGTCAGGAAACTTATATCCACTTTGTAGCCCAGGAAACCAGGATTATCAGAAAATTATTCATTTTTAATTTTTTTCGTCCAAAAAGGTCGAAATCGACACTGCAAAAGTTGTATACTTATTAGAATTAGTTAATGAATCGTGGTATAATCAAGCTGATATATTTTTGATTATTGAACTTTGATGCCCGATTTGGACCTTTTTGATGAGAAAATTAAAAAATAAATAATTTTCTGATAATGCTGGTTTCCTGCGCTACAAAATGAAGTTTCCATAAGTATTCCAAAATTTGTCGTACAAAAGTGGGTACGTCCTATAAAAAACGGCGTCCTTAAAAAAAATTCAAAAAAGGTTAAAATTTTGAATACTAAAATTTGGGATTCTAATTTCAATGGCGCGTAGGCTATTTTCAAGACTCTGGCTTTTAGGAAATATATTTCACCAGTATCAACACATGAAGCATCGGTACAGGTATGTTGACAAAATGGATCCAAACAGCTTGGATCATTCGGAGCGGCGCAATTGTCAAAATCCTTTGGATCGTCACAGATCGTTCTAAATATTATCAATTATTTATTTTTTTATTATTATTTGATTCTGATAAAAATCGCATCAATCCACAGTTTTGACCAACAGTTTTTAGAATTTCGTCGGTATTTTGCCGAAAATTTCGATTTTTGAACAAAATCTCGGTTTTTGACCAGAATTCCGTATTTTGACAAACTCTCGCATTTTTGGACAAAATATCAATTCCAGATCAAAATTTGTATCTTTAGTCAACACCCTGAAACATATTTAGTTGTATCACTAAAGATTGCTTACCCTGGATAATCATAAAATTCGCCATCAACAAAACTCGCATATTGCGTTTCGTAGAAATTGGGGTCACATTCGCACACGTGAGTATTACAAGCGGTGTTAACAGGACAGACACCCATCTCATACAATAGCTCGTTATCACAATATTTGGTAGTAAAATCAATACACTGATCCGCTGTCGGGCTCGAATCGGTACAGATAGAATTCCGTTTGGCGCATGGTTGGAGCAAAGTACTACACTCGTTAATATTACTACACACCAGGTCATTAGTTTCATGCGATCCAGTAACAGTATATCCGTAGTCTGGTGCGTATGGCATAATACATTCACAAGTGAACCCGTCGTCAAGGTCAACGCAATCTTGACCAGCGGGAATGTCGCACGTATGAGTTCCAAGGTCACATTCGTTTATTTTTTTCGTACAAGTTCCGCCACTATTCGCATCGCCATAATGCGTATCGGTTGGACAAACACAATTAAAATTATCGGAATCAACAGGCACACAGGCATCGATCGCATCGCCATCCGCGTCTGTCGTGATACAATCGTTCGTATCACATGGGTTATCTCCGCACCCAGTTCCGCTCAATTTCCCATCACCGGTGTCGCCATTTTGGCAGTTACATTCGTAGGTGCCAAACAGACCGAATCCAAATTTTTCCGTTTTGTCAACGCACTGAGCCTCGACCACACAGTCATCCTGTTCTGTGACACATGTGTCAACCGCGTGGCACGTGGCGTCATATGGGAAATCATCAATTGTGATTTCAGGATCTGCTGTGCTGTCGATTTGAGCGCCAATGGTGGAATCCCAGTTTATATCACACCCACCTTCCCCTTCAACAAATGCTCTGTAGGAACAACCGGTACCTACGTAACCAACGCCGCAGCTACACGTATAGCCAACATTTGTGGTCCACGTACATAGACCACCATATCCGGAACTCATGCAGAAATGGGTGCCTTCAGCGCAACGATCAATTTCTTCGCAGGCATTTCCAGCAGCGTTTTCGCGATACTCAGTATTTGCCGAGTTGGGGCAGCAGGTATATCCATGGGAGACGGTGTTGTCCGGGGTACAAGCAGCACCCGCAATACCACTGCAAGGATCGGGTGAGCACATGTCTGTAGTGGGCGTATCACAATTTCCACCACTCGCCAGATCAACAGAAGCCCCAAAGTTAGTACCATCACCAAATCCAGGAAGACATTCACATTTGATACCATCTCCGTCATCGACGATTTGATAACCATATTTGGAACATGGATACTCGTCAACGCCGTCGTGGTCTTGCCGGGTGCCAACTGTCATTGCTTTCAGTGCACCAAGATTGGTCCAATCTCCACTGGCGAGACTACCAACCCCGTTACCAAGGGTACCACCTGATCCATCCTTTTGAACAATGTTACAATTTTGCTCATCAGATCCGTCGTGACAATCTTCGTTTCCATCACATCGCCAACCGACCGGGTACATTTCAGGCTCAGTTCCTGGCATTCCAATTCCAGAGATATCTAGGTTATTATTGCAGTAGAGCATGAATGTCTGGAAATAGTGATCGTTTGAGCGATCGTTACAATTATACGCTTCGTTAATTTGAACTAAATCAGAAATTCTGAATCGATTTTTTGCATCCCTTCCGGTCGGTACGTCAAATCCATCAGAGGTCAGCATGCCATACCGTCGCCAATCTTTGCCATCTGGGCTGACAAAGGAGTTGTCAGGAGTATTGCTCTTATCGGGCGCCTGACAAACCCAGGAGCCATAATGCATAATACTCGTATGGTCATGATATCGACCCAGCGGGTGGAACATTTCGGCCCAGTTATTTTTGCCTAATTTGAGCCGAAGCCAGTAAAACCATTCGGAATTGTTGCAAATATCTCCGTCAAGGTATAACGATCCGTCGCGATCGAATCGTGATTGTTCGTGATGGAAACCCATAGCGTGCATCATTTCGTGCAGTGCACTGTTGACCGACCCGGCGCACCAGGGGTCAATGAAGGACATTTGTTGCGTTTTAAACACCCGGCCGACGTATGACCAACACCCGTCGCCTTTAATCGCCTCGATTCGATTCAGATCTTTACGTGGAGTAACGTTGTGGATATATGCTCCATTATTTACATCATAAAATGGATCACTGTCGAGACTGGTCATCTGAGTTGTAAAATTGCGTATCAGGACGTATCCCTTGAAACTTTTCCTTAAAATTTCTAAATTTCTTGTGAATCTCAAAATTTTGTGAAAAGCGGAAAATTTCTTCAAAATTTCAAAATATCTTCCAAATCTGAAAAATTTCATGCATATCTCAAAATTTCTTGAAAATCTCAAAATTTCTTGAAAATCTCAAAATTTTTTGAAAATCTCCTAAATTTCTTGGAAATCTCAAAATTTCATGAAAATCTCAAAATTTCTAGAAAATGTCAAAATTTCCTGAAAATGTCAAAATTTCATGAAAATCTCAAAATTTTATGAAAATCTCAAAATTTCTAGAAAATCTCAAAATTTCTAGAAAATCTCAAAATTCATGAAAATCTCAAAATTTCATGAAAGTCTCAAAATTTCATGAAAATGTCCAAATTTCTAGAAAATGTCAAAATTTCCTGAAAATCTCAAAATTTGATGAAAATCTCAAAATTTCTTCAAAATCCCAAAATTTATTCAAAATCTCAAAATTTCTTAAAAATCTCAAAATTCTTTGAAAATCTCAAAATTTCTTGAAAATCTCAATTTTTTTGCTTTTCAATTTCAATTTGTTGTATAATTTCTTGAACATCTGAACATTTTGATGTATATGTCATTTTTACAACTCTCCTGGTCATGTAGGATTCGGCGGCGGCCGCATCGTCGAAAAAGTCGATTGAAAGACATGTGGCTCGTTTCCATTCTTCCTGGACTTTGGCAATGAACACTTTTCCGTCCAATACCTGATTCTTTTGAGCACCCCAGAAATCTACGGCGATGCTTTTTGATATCCAAGTTTGTCCAGCTCCGTAGTAAGCCGGAATGTGCCACATTCCATTTATATCTCTGATGATTCTCCAAGACCCACCAAGGACACCATCAATTGAGCTGTAACCGTGGAATCCTTTGTCCGGACGGTTTTCTAAGATAGAGTTGTAAAAATGACGTATCCCGGATACGCTAAAAAATAAAAAGATTTCTTCAAACTTTGAGAATTTTCACATTTTCAAGAAATCTGAAGTTGAATTTTGGAATCGTATCTAATTTTTTTGACATTTCCAACAAAAAGTCAAAATTTTGAGATTTTCAACACAATAAAAGTTTGGTTTGTTTTCAATTTTGGGATATTCTAAATTTCCATTTTTGTTTTCATTTGAGAAATGTTCCAATAATTTTTTTTATTAATTTGGGATACGCTCGGATACGCAATTTTACAACTCTGGTCTAAGATATCCTCGTAGTTTTCGCCAAATTTTTCCACGAGCTCTTTATGGAGTACTTCCTCCTCTTTTGGGTAAGGTTGGTACTGGAATTGTTCGGGAATTTTGCCATAGCCTTTCGATTCCATCACTTTTGCCTGTAACGGAGTAACCACCAGATCTTCACGGCCATGTGGGTTGGCATTCAGTATTAAGTGGCCCTCCTTGTTACGGTTGGGAGACCCCTCCACTGAAATAAAGTTTTAATATTTTTTTAAAGATATCGCTAAAATAATACAGTACTCATGCCCTAATTGATCCGTTTCACGCCGTTTTTTGTAGAAGGGACCAAGCTTCTGTACAAAATTTGATCCCCTAAATAACCTTTTCAAACGACCAGCTTGTCACTATTAATTAAACTAATAGAGCAATTAAGGTTTGTAAAAATCTCCAATTAATATCAGTAAAAAACACAATTTTCAATGTACCAATAAACATATTTTTATTCAATAATTGAAAAAAATCGAATGGTTGCAGATTTTACATTCCTCGGCTTTTAAATGATATGAAGATCGCCGTACGGAAAAATCATTTCGTGGGTCAAAATTTTTACAGAAGTTTGGTCCCTTCTAAAAAAACGGCGTCTTTGCGATTTTAGTCAAAATTTCGAATAAATACGGCTAAAACACTACTAAAACCAGAAATTCTCCCTTTTTTCTCAACAAATCGTATCAATTGGGGCACGAGTACTGTATATTTAAAAAAAAAATCTTTTTTTCTCTATGATTCTCTAATAGTCATTTTATAATCAATGAATTTACCTATTAGTGGCCCAAGTAACGAAAACAGCTTCATACTTTTGAATTTTATGAAAATTCAAAAGTAAAAATATTTGAGATGGCCCGCTTGTTTATATATTTTTATGAACGATATTTCCAGTGCACCATATTTATTGGGAATGTTGTGTTTTCCCATGTTAGGCGATAGGGTTAGGCTCAAACTGGTGCCAAAATTTCCATAGGAAAAATTTCGAGGATGGTCAGGAGTTCTGTACAAAATTTAATACCCTAAATGATTTTTGTACGGCGAGCTTCATATCATTTTAAAGCCTAGGAATGTAAGATGTGAATCTCGAAAATTTGCTTTGTTATTTATCTAAGTTGGAGATGTTTAAAAGGCTTAATTGTTTAGTTGGTTGAACTGATTGTGATATTTTAGTACGGTCCATGACCCCAAATTGTCACACCTTTTTCAACAAAAAGCTTTCAACAAAAACCTTGAACAAAAAAGTGTCACAATTTGGGAACATTGCCCAAAACGTACTATTTTTGGACTATAATAAAACACAAAAAAGTGAGACAATTTGGTTGACTCCATTTTCGGGAAAATTGTAGTTACCCTATTCAAAGAAAGGGCTATCGTCATGGTGATAATTCCAGTGCATTAAAAATGTTGTTTTAATTATTGATAGATTGCTAAATTACATTTAATCTGTTTAATTAAAACCTGTCATAACAGAAACGTTGTTAATTAAATATAATTTATTTATTTCTTATTTCTATGTTTGTTTGTTTTTTTTTCTATAAATTTGTCAAAAATTAACTTTTTTGCCTACCCCCTAATTTTGGAGGGGGGGGGGTATTTTCGAGTTAAGTACTGTTTTTAGTCGTATTTTTTCGAAAATTTGGCAAAACATAACAATTTTTGGGGTTCAAAAATTTTTTAGTCAAATTTTTGTTCGTCTAATTTTTATCCGAAAAAAACTTCTTTTTCGACTACTATTTTTTTGTCAAAGTCCCTTTCGACAAATTATTTTTCGTCAAATTTTGTTTTCGTACACTTTACCACGTTACTTGTTACGGCGGATATGACGAATATCTTTCCGTGTTAAAATATATTTAATTTTGAAAAAAAAAATTAAATTTAATAAAATATATTAATTAATAAATTAAAGATAAAATTATGGACCAGTTGCAGCTCGATGAACCTAAGGTAGACTGCAGACATAAGTTGTCGGCGTCGTTTATAATTTCTGTCGTCCAGAGTTCCCAAAAAGCAGGACCAGAAAAATTTTTGAAAATTTTCCAGTTTTTGACGAACTCAAAAAAAAGATACGATTTGTGAGAAAATGCTTTCTGAGTCAAGTGAATGGCGAAATGATAAAGACGCCCTTTTTAGGACCGACAAAATTTGGCCTTATAACTTATTTTTTTAAACGATGAGCTTCATATCGTTTTAAAGTTTGCGTATATACGCGTATTTAGAAATTGGTAATCAGATATTAGTGTCAGTCAATATTAATGTTAGGTTTCTGTTAGGGTTTCTGGACGGGAATTTTCCAGGACGAGAATTTTCCAGTATGGAATTTTTCCAGGATGGGATTTTTCCAGGACGGGAATTTTTCTGGACGGGATTTTTCTGGACGGGAATTTCTAGGGTTTTTTTAGGGTATTAAATCTCATATTGACAGTAATATTTCACGTTTAGAAATATTTAAAAACTTACTGAGGGAATTCGAATACTGTCCAATTTCCATGTTCCTAAGTGTTAGGAAACGGATTGTCAAAAAATAAGCGGACAAATTTTGTGCAAACGTCCCGTCGGTCCTTAAAAACGGCGCCAAAGAAATATGGGATACAATTTTTACAATTTTAAGCACTTATGGTGTCATTACCAGCATAAAGGGTATAAAAGACGAATTAAATAAGCAAAACAATTTGCTCATTGAAGACTTGAGAAATGTATTTCTTGGCGAAACCCAATTTGCAGACGATTTGCCTGATATTTCGGCCAAAAATGTTTCGGAAAAGCAGGACGACAGCAGTCTTAGGGTTTCATGGGTCCGGTCGAAAATCCATGGACCGCTGAATTTTTTAAAAACACATTTTTCCTAAAATTCGCCGTCGATTGACGAAATTTTGATTGAAATTCCAATCGAAAGCTGGGGCCTACCCATAACACCCTAAGCGCACTATTCCGGATACTAAATGACCGAGACGACGTCGAAAATGATATAAAAATAATCGAAAAAGAGCTCGAGGATCTTCACTTTCATAATCTGATGCAATGTACCGAGTGCGTAGATAGAGCGGGTATACCGTATTTCGATCCAAATAAAAGTTTGTTATTCATCGGCTTAAGCGATATATGTTGAATATTTTGTAAATACTTTACCACACAGATGCACACCGTAGTTTTAGATGGGTCACCTTTTTCTGTCACAATCAATGCTCTCCGGGAGCCTGGGCCCGAGTCCGGTTTTTTATTCCAAGTAATAGGACCCCGGATGGGTCATATGACGGTCGAGCGATATTCGCTTTCAGGGTCGAGTCCACGATCATTTTCATATCTAATATGGCCCATCCGGGCCATTTTACGCCTCCGGAAAAAATCCGGTTTCCGGACAACCTTGGTCACCACTGGTGACTCACCAGTATGTTAATGGGGTATTTTTTTAAGGCCAGACATTGTCTGGCAGACAAGTTTTTATTTTTGTGTGTAGCCCCGACGACGAATATTTTATTTACCTAAAGAGAGACGTAAAAATGTCGTCACCAGCTGAGATTTAGCCGAACTTAAGTTTGGACCGAATTGCATTCTATCCGGTAGAGCGTTTGTAGGTAGAACAGAAAGATTGGTCAATGGATTTGCAAAATATATGATAATATTCGATCGAGGAAGTATGAAGAGCGAGCTATTCGACGAAGAAGTCCACACCAAAAATGCCGTCATGAATAATTTGCAAGGACGCCGTTTTTTAGGACTAATTGGAGTTTTTAACAAAAGTTGACCCCTAAATCATTTTTGAACATCGAACTTCATATATATGAATTCATATCACTATTAGTGATTATTTAAACAGAAATTTAGTATGTGGGCAGTGTAAGAGTTTTTTGTTGAGCAAAATATCTTTGCAAATTTGAATGAATGTTTTTTTATATTAATTGGAAATGCTTAATAATTGATAATTACTTAATTGGTCTATTTCGGAACTGAAACGTTGATTTAAAAACAATTTAGTCAATAAATTATTGACTAAATTGTTTTTAAATCAACGTTTCATTATTGACAATAATTGAATGATCTCTAATTTCCTTAAAATGATATGAAGCTCGCCGGTTGAAAAATAATTTATGGGCCCGAATTGGGTCCTGAAAACGGCGTCAAGATCTTTCTAAGACTTTGTAACACTTTAAATATATTTAAACAAAAATATACACGACCCATTATAAAAAAAAAACAAATGAGATATGTATTAATATTTTGATCCTGTTTTTCTAGTTTGACCGGACAGGATAGCGGCTAGGTTGGGCCTGGGGTTATTTTTCGTCATATAATTTTTAGATCATCTTGAAGCCGATTAATTTCATTAATTCCGAAAGGAAACCTTTAAAAAAAAGTGGCCAGGAAATTTAATTAGCAGCTTATCCCAAAAAATTTTATTTTTTACCCAAAAAAAAACTGTTCCGTAAAAAATCAAACAATTTTCAAAATTATTTGTTTCACAAAAAATTATATACATTTCGAAAAATTTATGGGAAATTTATATCCCATTTTAGGATAAGAAATTTATATCCCATTTAGCCAAATTTGGCATGGAAAATGTATATCCCATTTTGGAATGGAAAATGTATATCCTATTCTTGGAGATTCTGTCTTTTTCTAACACTACGACATACTATAAGTTCTAGTCTAGAACCAAACCATAATATCGTTTATCAATGTTTTTACGATGTTATGTAAATACGAGTCACTCTAAATTAACCCCCGCGCTCTTAAAATGCCACTTTTGCTAAAGTGCTTTGCTCAAGTTTCATTTAATCGGACATTTAAAAAAAAAGGTTTAAAATAATATAAAATGTGAAATGAGCAAAAAAATCGTAAGATTTATTGAGAAAGTTGAGCTAAATGAATATATTTTATTAAAACATGATAAACTTCAATTCAAAAAAGGATATATTTTTACGATAATTATTTTTATTATATGCTTTTTTTCAATTTTTCGAAATCTCTTAAGAGTTCAAGATTACACGAAGTTACGAAAAAATGTAGAGTTACCAGGTATGATATTTTGGGCGAAAATCGTAAAGAGAAAGTCTCGATAAAATGTATTGTACTATTGTAGTATAAGAAAAAAATATTACCCGCAAAATCAGGGTAGGAAAAGGGAACTCCTCCGAAGTTAATATTTTTTTTATTTTATTTTATTAAAATAATCATTTGTTAACGTTTCGGCATTGCGCCTTCATCAGAACATTTTTCTCTACTGAAAATCTTTTCC
>Ga0208946_1000261_pt1 | contig 11019 bp, 13 predicted proteins | sample AOAMet2_C49A8_80_2_FD_188075 | JGI IMG/M metagenome (GOLD analysis project Ga0208946, IMG submission 188075) | Ammonia-oxidizing marine microbial communities from Monterey Bay, California, USA - C0912_C49A8_80 (SPAdes) | ecosystem: Environmental > Aquatic > Marine > Intertidal zone | place...
GAAACTTCAAAAAATTGAAATTTATATTTATTGCGAATTTTCGCTTTTCAGCATCGTCAGGCAGGTTGATTACGTGTTCTGAGTCAAAACAAAATTTTTAGAGTTTAGAAAAATTATTTACATTCTAGAACATTTTAATATACCGACTGCTCCATATTTGTTCTGGTTAAAAACAAAATTAAAATCCTGAACAAGGTATCACGTGACCATAGTATTTTCTCAATTAATCGCGTCACGTGATACCGCGTCCAGGATGAGAATATTTTGCTTTTAAGTAGAACAAATATGGAGCAGTCGGTAATACAGTATTTAGTGTATATATTTACAAAATAATTTACAGCTTTTCATCCCATGTAAAAAATATCGTAAAGAAATCTCAAGTAATTGCATAATGAATTACTTCTAAAATTACTTCTAAAATTGCATAATGAATTACTTCTAAAATTGCATAATGCCATTACTTCTAAAAAATACACAAGTCATAATAAATAATGAAAATCATTTAGAACTTTAAAAATATCGTAAAGAAATCTCAAGTGATTTCATAATGAATTATTATGCCATTATTCCTAAAAATATAAAATAGGATTGTTAAAAGGTGAAGTCTACCGTTCAAAAAATCGCGACCCATGACACCCTACTGCATACTACCAGTTATGATAAAAACTGTGATGAAGCGCTAGTTGAACTAAAAAAGTTATTTATTAAAAATCAATTTTCAGCCAAATTGATTGATAAAACTATAAAAGATATACGTAAAAATAATTTTGAACCCCGCAATAAAAATAACAAATTGCTTGAAGATATAAAACTTCACCCAGAAAGATTTTATTCGTTAAATCTTGATTTCAACTCCCAACGCTGTGATAAAATCGGATCCAAAATATTCATAATATAAAAAGCTGTAACTCCAGAATATAAGCTAAACATAGCTTGGAGAAACCAAACTGTGGCACAATACTATTCACCTAGGCTTAAACTTTTTCTTGATCCATTTTGTAAACCTGGTTTAAATTACGAATTTACATGCATATGACAAAAAATATACTGGTGAAACTAAACGCCAACTTATCTCTCCTATTAAAGAAGATAATAGACCAAGTAGTGCAACAGCGGTCTCAGAACACATATATGGAACTAAAAAAATAAATCTTTGTAATATTTATCACGAAACACTTAAACATAACCATGGAGACCAACCTAGTGACTAGGTTCTGGTGACTAGAATCTAGTCCCACTGAAAAACTATCTTTCATAAAAAATTGTTTTTCAGTGAAACAATCAAATTTAATAATAATTTTCGAAAAATACAAGCTACTCTAGTAAATTTAGAGAAATCACCACTTAACGCGCAGGTGGCACACCGAAACTTATCAATTATTTGATATTAATGAGAGTATAATAATTGCAATTAGACATCATAATATATTTTTATTTATTTTAGCAATTGATTATTTTGAATAAAATAAATAAAAATATATTAATGAGAGTGGGCATTTATATGCTGAAAGGTACCCACTCTCAAAATTATTTTGAAAATCTATACACTAAATACTGTATTATATTAAAAATGTTCTAGAACGTAAATATTTTCGCATAAACTCTGAAAATTTTGTTTTGACTCAGAACACTTAATCAACTTGCCTGACGATGCTGAAAAGCGAAAATTCGCAATAAATATAAGTTTCAATTTTTTGAAGTTTCAATCTATTATAAAAACAAATTGGTGTAAAAAAAGGTACACCCCGTAAAACGAGGTTGAACTGGTTTCAAACTGTTTATTCTTTGCTTCAACAAAATTAAAGATATTTTATTAATATCAATTTCTGAAAAACGTGAGTAAAATCTAGCATGAGTGTTGTTCCTACAAAATTAACAAAAACGATAAATTTGAAGCAAATTTTAAGCGAAAGTTCTAAACTCCAAATTTCCAACAAACCTAAAAGCTTCATAATAAGTTACTACTAACCTCTGTTGGTTATTTTTATTATCCTTTGAAGTAACACTGTAATAGTGTGATATTTGGTTGCCATAATGCTGTATTGATCGAAAATGATGACGATCATTAGACATTCTGTTTCGAAGCGGAGTTTGTTCAATCCATTCCGGAGTTTGTTCAATCTTTCGATTTCTTAGTGTCCGATAGGATGTAACTAAATGCCACACTTTACCGCCTTTGCCCTTGCCTCCAAAAACATATAATGTATTTTGGACAACAAGAGCTGTATGGTAATATAGGTTTGATCCGCCAACTTCTGGTATTAATGTCCTGTTCCATTCACGGGTATTTTCGGCCGATACTAGTACTTCTACAGATGATGTACTGTATCCACCAATAACAGTTAACATATTTTTATAAATAACAAGCTCTCCACGAAAATGCTGTTTTTTGCTGGACAAGAGTTTTTTCCCATTGTAAAGTTTTGGAAACTTGATTAGGTCGGTGCTGAAAATAGCAGTATTAGTATTGACTTCGTTTTTTTAGTTGGTACGAAACGCGGTACGGGATAGCGGCCAGGGGTTAGATGTTTTTCATATAATTTTTAGATCATCTTGAACCACATGAAATTCTTTGACTTCTAGAATGACCACTTTTGCAAAACAGTGGCCAGGGAATTTAATTTTAAGGCGTTATCAAGATAATTTTATGACAAGATTAATTTTAATTAGCATTTCTATTGAAGTTCCGTTAATTGATTGGTGTCACCTGTTATAATAAACGACAAATGTCGCAAAAACCTAATATATTTGAAATTTGACGGCTTTTTTTCCATGTTCGAAAATGATTTTTCGGGAAACTGGCCATTCTCGAAGTTAAAGAATTACATGGGAAAAACATTTAACCTCTGGCCGCTATCCTAATTTTAGCGAAATATCTTTTTGTCAAATATTTAATTTCCAAATGTCCTTTTGTTAATTTCAAATATTTCAACATTTTTTTTGACAAATGTCAATAAAAGCGTAATGGTGCTCAGGAAATCTTTAAAAGTCACCTTTTTCTGCAGAGTTTTTGATCTTCCGAATCAAAGCAAAGATATACGGTTTGATCAAAATATGCGCATTGACCTTCAATAAACGGGAACTGCAGGGATTGTATCCTTTTCATACCCCATGGATACACTACTGATATTTGATGTGTTTCCTTGTTACCACCAAAAAGGACCATGTGGCCTTTGATCAACAATGTGCATGAACCGAAATCTGAATATGCTCCTTCTCCTTTCTGGAATTGGCCTGACTTCCTAGTATCTAAGTACATTTTTAAATAGCTATTTACATAATCATGATGTAATACATATATCCGAGGCACATCGGGTAAAATTGAGGAAACGGAAAAAGGAGGGATTTAATTTCTGTTATCTTAATCAGGTTGAATCAGTTTTCCGCTGCATATTTTGACGATGAGTTAAAAAAAATTCAAATTCGGTTACAATTTGATTTTACGAACGTTTTCAAATAACTATTTCAAGAATATCAATATCAATATAAAGTTACTTATACATTGTTTATATGCACCACAATTTTTCAAAAGATGAAAGTTGCATCTAAGTATAAATCGCGAATACCAAATGTATGTAACTTGCTTGTTAATCAAGTTTTAGATCGGCCAAATCGTGCCAGTTTCTAACTGACACATCTTTTCAGGAATCTGGAATTAGGACCGAACCCATTTTCCGATTACGCGGACCTTTTATTTTATTTCCCAGGATCATGGATTCAAATTGTGACCCATAGTGCCTCATGTTCCCCGCTCTTAATATAGTATCGACCTCACTTTGGACTCCAAAGTTTGGAGGCTATCTAAAGCAAGCTATGTATGTTCCTGGCGAAATGCTTTTTGGATGTGGGTGAAAAATGTCGTTTTAATATTGACAATACCGAATTTCGGGAAATCCAAGGTAAATTTACCCCAAGTTTTCCCATTTTTTTTAACAAGAAACCGTCTTTCGTAACGATCTTTCACACTCACAGAAAAAATAATATTTTAACTTATGATCATGAAAACGATATTAGACGCCCTCGTAAACTTGAAAAAAAAAATACGAAAAACTAAAAAAACGCCAACTAACGAAAATTTTCAAAAATAAGAAATAATTTTTTTGGCGGGTCATTAGGGTCCATTCCGGTTTTCACTTGAAACTGGAAATGACTGAAATTTAATGAAAGTTATATTTTTCGAATGTGTATTAAAGAATAGGAAGATTAAGCTTAACATGAATTAAATCCCCCCTTTTTCTCCTCGATTTCACACGATGCGCCTCGGATACGAAAAATACCAAAATATTGAAAACATTCGTCATATATTTGTAACATACCAAATGTGAATAGGTCTACTATTTGGGCGTTTGCGTCATTCCTGTACGGCAACATAAAAATTGATGTGGCGTCGTTCGCTAAATACTTGTGTTTACATCTGGTACCTAACTTTACACCTGCATCGAAAAAATGGGGAGTTGACAATTATTTGGGGGTAAATAAGTCTAGTATGATAGAAGTAAGAGATCAGTCTGGAGATACTTTTACCTGGCAGAGTAGCTGGAAGAGATTTATCTAACATTAATAAGTTCAGTTTTGTTGTTTTTGTATTTATTATCAACTGAGACTTCTCATTGTTGTGTCCAGTAGCCTTTTTCCATATGTTTTTAGTCGACCTCGACTTCTTGCTTTTCATCCAAATAAAATTGGTTTTATCTTCGCCGATTGTTTCCTTTGCTGAAATGTGAAGATTTTCACTTCCAATACGAGCAAAGTTATGGGGTTGTATGCCAATAGAACCAGGATCGTATTCAACGATGTAATAAAGGTTCGGAATTGAAAGAACACAGCTAGATTTTCCATTAATATTAATAAATTGACCAAATCCAAAATTGACGGCCTTAATTGATTCCATCTGTTGGTGAAAACAGTCCAGCGATTCATGCTTGCAACTGTCATATTTTGGATTCATTAAACAAAAGTTCCGAATTTTGAAGTTGTCCATCGATAGAAAGCCAATTGATCCCGCAAACAACAAAAACGCCAGTATTAGACCATATTGGTCAGTGTTAAGGTTTTCATTTTGTTTTTGAAAAAATTGATCCATAATTTTAATTTTTTTTTGTTTTAAATATTATGTAACCCTGTTCATTATGTGGTGTTTTATCTGGTTGACGTCTGAACGGCATATATTCATCTACAATATTACTAGCACAAATCGACGTATCTAATAACATGGACTTAATAATGCATTCAAATGATTTTTTCTTTCCACTAAAGTTATATTCAGCTAAACCAGTAGCAACAAATAATACCCAGAAACATACACCGATTAGAAATAACCACAGCATTGGCCGCTGATGTATAGCTTTAATCTGTATTCCAATCTCAAGAAAGTGTTTTTTATCGACACTGTAGGCATGCTGACATATTTCCACCTTCTTTTTGGACTCTGTGTATGCACTTACAACGGTCATAAATTATATATTTACAACACTATATATTAACACTGGTGCCCTAGGAATGCATATAGGAAATATACGACGAATTATTGTTGTAAAATTGGACTAGGTTGACTAACTGCCCCGCTGAGGTATTTTTTTCGACTCATTTATTATTTCAGCGTGATTTGTTCTTTACGACCAAACCTGTTTTCTTTTACCGTGTTCCATGTAACTTCTTTTCTACAGTCATAGGGCGACTCACAATTATCACTGAGGTCATTATTTTTTACCAAAACGGTTTCATTACTCATGACAGCTAGGTCGGTTAATAATGTAAGTAGTATAATATGTGACAGAAAAATCCACATTTTTGGGAATAGGGATATAGGAACAATGGGCTCGGTGCATATTCTCGTAGTACGTGTCTCGTATTATCTCAACCGTAAAACCCGAAAGCTAAAATGGTTAAATATCTTCTAAACAAAGCCCAAAAAGTAAACAAACAAAAAATATAGAAAAATTAATAAAAAATCATGCAGGCGGCGGATCAAAGTAAAATTTAGTAATTTTTATAGATAAAAATATGAATTTGTTGTTCGGATATACATTTTCAGATTTTCCCCCACATTAACAAAATATTAAAAAAATTTCAAAGTTGGTACAGGTATACATACGGTAGATCAAAGTAAATATGCTAAATATCAAACGAAATATTAACTCCGAAGATATTTTCTGATATTGGACAAGTATAAAATTTTTTGACGCCAGAAACATAAAAATAAATGCGTAGGCTTTGTTATTGTTTTTAAATCGGATACCATGTAATCCGATACGAATTTAAAAGTAGTCTTATTTTTCTGGAGGTGTTATTTTTCTGGACCACTTATTTTTCTCGACAAATTATTTTTTTGGAACAATTATTTATCTAGGCCACTTATTATTCTAGAGGTTATAAAAAATTGCACATTTAAAAAAAACATTTAAAAATCAGAGATGCCGTTAACGACAAATGCGATCAAAAAAGAGCATGACAAGTTTCCTTCCCCGTTTCGGATGATTTTGAGCGGATCAAGTGGGGTGGGTAAAACTCACTTTGCAGGGAGTTTATTGAAATCAAACAACTTATTTGAAAAACAGGTGGAATTTATATATTACTTTCATCCATGTTATTTGGAAGAAGCGCCCGTGAACTGGCACGAGACTATGGATGTACCTGTCGCTTATCAAACTGGACTGCCGACCTTGGATCATTTGATGAGTATGCCACCAAACTCAATTGTGGTACTGGATGACTTAATGGACAAATGCAACGAAAGTGATGCTATTGATCAACTATTCCGAGTCGTAAGCGGTAAAAGAAACATATCGGTCATGATCATGACCCAAAATTATTTTGCACCTGGAAAATATGGACGAAATATACGAAATTCTTGCAACTACAGCGTGTTATTACGAAATTGTTGCGACGCCACAATTAATAGACGGGCTATCCGAGCAATGGGTCTGAACAAGGCGTTTTCATTGGCTGAGCAAGGAAACGCTGAAATGGAATACCCATATATTTTTGTTGACCAAACACAAAAGGGTCAGGTGTCAGGTTTCCAGTTATATACCGATCTATTTGGTAGCTACAAGAAATGCTATTCAAACGCAGGAATGCCGTCATACATAATACCAGAGAAAGACTTTTTTGCTGTTTTCCGAATTCTACAGTCAAAGAACAAAATTGTTCTAGCACAACAGAAAAATGAGAACACGCTCTACCAGGCACCAAGAACTGTCAGCCAGAGAGAATCGTCGACTGAGAAGTCAGAGGAACCAGAACCAAGAGAGCAGACAACCGGCTCCACAAGACCAACACCATACAGTCGCGGCAGACGTGCAAAAAGACGCCTTGCATAAAATTTATACTAATGTAAAAAGTATACCTAGTTATAGTTCAAAAATCACTCAATTTTTACGACTAAACGAAACCAGCTCTTTACACAAACCAATACGGAAAAATTATAAAAGAAGAAAAACAATAGCATATTATCCATATGATGTTTGCATGGCGGATTTAGCTTTTTATAATTCTCGTGATTACGCTCATGCTAATGGCGGTATCAAATACATTTTGGTGTTTATTGATGTATTTACAAAAATGTGTTATGTCGAACCAATGAAAGATAAAAACGCGATTACCACACTAATGGCATTAGAAAATATATTTCGAAGACTTCCTGATGTGCCAAAACACTTTATTACAGACGATGGAACTGAATTCTACAATAAATACGTTAACGATTTTTTGGAAACCCAATCAGTGATTCACTACAGCTTACGTGGTCGTCATAAAGCGTCGGTAGCTGAGCGAATGATTAAAACCATGAAAGGACGCCTGGAGAAATATTTCTGGCATAATAAATCGAAGCGGTACGTGGATATTCTTCAACAAGTTATAGACAATTACAATCGAACCCCACATCGATCAATTGGAATGGCTCCAGTCTCTGTAAATTTTGAGAACTGAAAAGAAGTATTTGAAAAGCTCTATCCAGACCGCAAAGATAATTTACCACCGCGATTAAAAGTTGGAGATAAAGTTCGTATTGCACAGCAAAAAACAATATTTGAAAAAGGATATACGAGAACCTGGAGTATCGTGTTATACACCATTGTTTCAGCCAAATCACGTGGTGGAGTGGATTACTATAAAATCCAAGACGAAACAGGAAACATTTTGCCACGACAGAGATATTACTACGAGCTAAACCTTGTCAAGAGTAATGATAATTAATTTACATTTTCACAACTTCAACAAGAACAAATTCAATTACGAAGGACCATATGTTATGCTGGAGAGACATTACAAGTATGAAATTGGTGTTAGACATGTACATATAGAGCTGCAGTCAAATCAAATATCCAGAGACAATGACTTTTGGTGTTTGGCATCTAATCTTGTTGATCGATCACCAGCCAATACGCTTCGAGCAATATCATATTTCACATTTGCAAAGGGAAAACTTGAGCATGATGTTACACCTTCCCCAGTCGTCTTTTACCCTTTGGAAGTGCACCAGCTAGAAAATCCAGAGTTTATTATACAAAGAGTGCACAAAGAGAAAGTTATCAATATTGAAAGCGCCTTTATTCAATTAGAGATAGCAAAATGTTTGGAATAAGCAAAAGCTTGAAAGCAATAAACATGCCACAAACGATGATTACAAAGAACAACCAGGATGGACCGAAAAAACGGTTCACTCAACTTATTCATACCAATTACAATCGAGCCACCAAAAAACCAAAGACACAATTTTAACTGTACTTTAATTATAGCTGCGCAGCTCATTTTTCTTCCATAGAATAGCTTCTTAGAATATAGATACCTTTTTTAAGCGATAACTAATTTTAGATATATTTTAGATGAGCTATTCGTACAATGAAACTGAGACGGTCACAAACCAAATGGATATTGACCACAAAATCATTAAGCGTATCTATCCGCGTACCAACAACAAAACGTCTCTGGAATTCGTTTTGGAAAAAGATCCTAACTTGTACCTCAGGATGCACACGATGAAACTTCATCTAAATGTAACTGTTCTCAAAGGCTATACGCCAGATATTGGATTACCCGCTAAACTTTTCCAAGATTTACGAATTGATTTGGACTCCCAAAATGTGAATTCGTCAAATACCAAGTATTATAATTTATATTTTTACAGTTGTTAATATTTATTTAGGGGCCAATTCTTTTTGCAAGATATTTTGAGTAAAATGGCCAATTACAACTGGGACTATGTGAAATCAACACTTGGGCATTTGGAAGGTTACGGAATTAGTCCGTTTTCATGCGATAGAAGCGAAGCGGAAACATTGATTAATGATAGACATGGTTATACACCATTAGAAGATCGCGAAATTATGTGCGCTGATGGAGACGTTGACAAAACCATCTATTATGTTTTAACGCTTGAAGGTGGAATCCTCAGTTGTCCTCAACCGCTTTTAAACAACACAGAAGTCAAACTGTCAATGGACAGAGCGTTAGCTGCTGTTGGTTTGATGTATCGTGAATATGGCCAAAATGTAACCCAACCTACAACAATGGATAACAAAGTACTTGATCTGATTGATCCATATCTCGAAGTTGAGTACGTTTCGTCTCCGTACTTGCGTAATTTTTACTCGCAGATTGATGACCGACCAATTACACTTCGATATGATGATTGTAATATTTACATGAAAACTATCAGCAAAGGTCAATCAATGATACGCGTAAACAATATTATGGGTGGACTTACCCCAGACTACATTTTTGCTGGATTAGTCAAAACCGATGCTCTTAATGGTGATTTCAATTTATCATCAACAAATTTCTTTTCTCCTGGTTACAAGGACGTATGCATCACCCTTAATGGAATGCCTGTTCAAGGATATCCGATGACGATTGATCCGTATGCAATAAAACTTTATAGTAAGTTTATAGACACCGTAGGGAGATCAAAGAAAACTTTTGCCGGATCACTAATGGGGACACAATATTTTTGTGCCTATTACAATTGGATTTCCCACCATTTTGAAGGTGAACAAACAAATGAAGGATGGATCGGACTCGATCTGAAGCTTAACAATCCTTTGGAAGATGACGTTACTTTAGGTAAATTGAAATTTTATTTTGTACACTAACCGTAGATTTTAAGTGATTTACGCAATTCGAAACAATGCGATTGTTATGGATAAATTTCACAAAATACAAAAGAAGTATTTGTAAACAATATCAAGTTACATGTAGAAGTAGATATTACCATTTTGAAATCCAGTTATACAAACCATGTCAAACAACCAACATCAAGCTTTCAATTTGCAATTTGTAAAAGATGTCATGAATGAATGGACAATATCAGCAATAAACTATGATAGAGAAGCCGAAAATGCTTACAAAAGACTTCGTTCTTATTTGACTTTATACCAATTTCGTTTATCGGACAACCAGAAGCATGAAATACGTGAAATGCTTTCTCAATCGCTTGATGAAATAGAGAAAATAGATTTGGTTGAAGATATGGATAATTATCTCGATGGATTTTGTTTTAAGCTCGATGCATCAGTATTGCCCAGGGCAGAAAAAATAAAACCGAGTGCAGTTAAAATTGAAATTGCACCTGAAAGTGTACCGCGTAATAAACAAGAAATATCACAAGAAGGTCAATCTCAATATCAACCTCAACCACCTCAACAACAATCACGTCAACAAGAAATGGAACCTCTACCAGAAATTGATCACCAAATACTTGATAATTATATTCCTGTAAACATAGATAATAATGCTGTCGATTTCACTGACTTTTACCAACTGCAATTTTTCCAATAAAATTTTACAATATTAATTATTTGAACGTATTGATATATTTGTTTTTACAATGTTCAAGTTATTCATCGTCAGGTAATGCTCAAGTAGGTAGCTAGTTATGTGACCCGTACGTTATCCGCGATAATAACCTTTTCATATTGACGATTATACGACAAACGGTGTGCCTTGTTATATATTCAAATTCCCAGTGTCTTCCCAAAAGCGTTGGTCAGCTTCTGGCAAAACTTGTTGTTCTTTTGG
>Ga0208946_1000262_pt1 | contig 11017 bp, 15 predicted proteins | sample AOAMet2_C49A8_80_2_FD_188075 | JGI IMG/M metagenome (GOLD analysis project Ga0208946, IMG submission 188075) | Ammonia-oxidizing marine microbial communities from Monterey Bay, California, USA - C0912_C49A8_80 (SPAdes) | ecosystem: Environmental > Aquatic > Marine > Intertidal zone | place...
GTTTATGAGATCACTCTACAGGGCGAGTTCTAGAGGTTATTTATGTCCTAATTCGAACGATCCTGCTTGTACATGTTTTCGAGTTAGTATTTGTCACTTGCCTCATAAAGTCCATAAACCCTTGGCTAACTTTGGTAATCACGAACTACGTTCTTTTACTAAAAAGTAGCTTTATATTGGATATACGAACGGGCAAATGCGTAGCATTTGTATATCCCATTATTAGCCCCAATATTAGCCTACTGTATTTTAGTATTTCGTAATTACCGATCTTAAGTCTTAGTCATTTATAAATCTTGATTTTAATTGTTTCCTGTTAAATTTATGATTTAGTTAAATGTTAGATTAAGTGCTCCGTATACTGAGAGTCCATTTTTATGGATGATTTTGACAAATGTTATTAAGGTGGTATGGCGAGTCGGTACGGCTGGCTGGCTACGGTGTGGGGGGTCGGAGGTTCGAGTCCTGCTGACCCCGGGTCATGTTCACTTTAGAGGGTGATAACCACTTACCGTAGCGGAAAGCTAACATGGGATTGCCATGTCGACCAGTACTCTCTGCTATCTTTTTATATTTTTTGTCATTTTCTCCGTATACTGTGTATTTTTTGCATGAAAATTGTTTTCTCTGTATACTGTGTGTATTCATGAGTTTTTTCGAGATATGATTTTTTCATGTTTTTTGCTTTCCATATTTTATATATGGATTACGTTGGACGTTTTCCCGATATACTGTGTATATTCGCGAACTTTATTTGTCCATTTTGATTGTGCAATTTTCCTCTTAAAATTCTTCTTTTAATTTTTTCTCTGTATACTGTGTATATTCACGAATTTAGATTTATGTTGTAATATTTTTAATATTTTTCGTGATTTAACAGGATATTCGAATTTTTTCTGTATATAAGATTGACTTATTTTTTAATTTTGGTTCATATCTTATTTTTATAATTTTTCTCGTTTTTGTAATATGATATAAATTTGTATGTTTTTATTGAATTTAATATCTATTTTTAGTATGATTTTACTTTTTTATATAATTCATTTTATTGATTTTTTCTTTTTGAGCTATACTTATTTTATGGGTATCGCTCATTTATTTAAATTAAACTTTCCTAGTTTAGACATGATAGACATTTTGGCTATGTCTTTTGCCGAGTTTCACGCTTTAGGGAGACCGGAGCGTGTGGGATTGGAGGCGCGATTAGATACCGCTTTGGCGCGATTGGCACACCGTACTACTATTTATGAAGATGGTGCTGTCCCGTCATTGACGAGTCCTCCCCGTTCACGGCGTGATTCTGAGTAAGTTTTGTTTTCAGTTTTGGATGTGATATAATTTTTCCAAAATTTTCTATATTTTGGCAAAAGCAGTGTTGGTAGTGCGCATAGTATTGCCTGGTTGCTTTTTTAGTAATCAGCGTAATAGCTGTGTACTAGGTTGCCCCCCTCGTTTTTGATTGAGACCCGGGGTCCGTGAGATTCGAACTCACGACCCCCCTAATACCAGTGAGGCAAACTACCGCTGCGCTACGGAACTGCTTGTGCCCAAGTGTAATTTATTTTTGTATGTTGTTAAGTGTTCCCTTATAAAAGAGGACGCTTTTTGATTTTTGTATTTTTTTCAGAACTTTTTTAATTTTGGTTTTTGATATTTTCTGGTAAAAATTTTTATTTCTGTTATTGTTTCTTGATTTTAAGTTATTTTGGGTCTAGTTGACCCTTCAAAATTTTTTGTTTGTCAAAGTATCTCCGCCCTAAAGGTCTACCATCGGCACCTGGTTGACAATTTAGAGTTTTGATCAGGCGCCGTTAGGTCCACGTGGGTCCCTAGCGTAGCTAGGGTGTATGTGCACGTCCGTTTTCCTACGAGCCTGTGACTACTGCAGTTATGAAGTTTGCAGGTTTAAGTTTTAAATTTTGTTTTTAAGTTTTCTTTGAACAATTATGGTGCCTACTTTGAAGGAGTTTTTCAATTATCACTTTTCTTATTTATTTTTTAAGTGATTATATCGATGAGACTGATTGGGAAGATATGACTTCTCAGGTTTGCTATTACCGCTGCCGCTGTAAACGATTTCAAATAGTGCTACTCGGTGATGGTGCCGAGTACAATATGAGCCGAGACTTGCGAGTTTTAATGGTTAACGCTAATTATCCCTGCCGAATTGCTGAATATAACTTGCTTTGGGAGAAGTTGGGTATTCGAAACATCGAGTTACGAATGTTTGAAGAATTTTGGTTTCAGACTGAGCTGCTATCCTTTCAAGTTTACGACGAGGAACACTACAAATCTAACTCTCTCAAGCGTGAGCTGCGCCGTTATCTGCGATTTGCATATTAAGAATACTATGTTTTCTGTATAATAATTTTTTATTGTTTCTCTCTAAAGCGTGTGTATTTTTGTTATAAAATTGTTTTTTAATAAAGGTGTTTAAATCCAACACTTCCCTCCTCAGATACTTGTTCTTTGATTAGTATGGTAGGATTCAGGGACAGGTTATTGATTTTTGGCATCGGTTGGTAAAACGCCACGATCGCCACATTTGCTTCGGTACTCATTAAAAGGCGTCCATTTGGCCATTTGTATTCGTCAACAGTATTCCACTGTTTTTCGATGTATACAAACTTTTCGCCATTCATTTGGCCTACTATGGCCGATTGTCCTTGTGCAAAATTGGCTACTAGAGCCATAAAGTCTTTGTTTCGGGTGGTTCCCCCGTTAAGATGTGTGTCAATAATGATGACACAGTGATCGTCTGGTGCTGCCATGACGCTATTTATGGTGGAACGTACTTTTTTGAATTCGTTAAAGACGGTGTCATTCCAAATCTGTTCCGCCATGCGTAGTAAATCAGTGCATTGGTCCAGGACTTGCATTTTTTGCGTCAATGTAAGCCGATTGTATACCGAGTAGGATACCTCATTGTCATTTGGAAATTGTCCATATGTCAATATTGAGTTCTTGACTTCTCTGTATACTGAGCGTAGGTTTCCATGGTTGTGTCGGTCTGGTCCGGCACCTTTAATTTTTTCGCCATAAATGGGGAATTGTTCCATTTTTCCAATGACAAACCCTAAAGTTTTGATGGCATACCAAGTGCGGTCGTCTGTTTTTTCCTCTATATTTTGAGCTAGTAACTTAAACTGACCATACGTGGGTTGCATATCTTTGTAGATATGTTCCACGGCCTGTCGTAGATTATATTTCGTTACCCGCGTATCTTGGTCTTTGGGCATATATTTAATGTTTTTCAGGAAATATTGCATTGTTTCAGAGAGGAACGTTTTCGTATCCACGTACGTGTTTTCGAAGTTATCCATTCTGAATGTTAGAAATTTTTGTTTTAACGTTGTTCGATAGGTTAAATTAAAAGTTTCTGACAATAAATAAAATGTAACATTTGTATATGAAAATTCCCTTTTCGATTATCGGTGCTACTACGAATTTCCAGTAGTCTCTTACTTCCAGTATGTCATGGCTGGTACATTTGTCGTTTTTGTTATGATCTATTAGATCATCCCAATAGGTTAGTAAATTCATTTCTACTTCAAAGGAGTTGTTAAGTTTTGCCTTATCTGAGATTTTGGTCATCATATCGTGAAAAGTGTTTTCATTTGATAGATTTTCGAGTATTTCAAATATGACTTCATGACCATTTTCTACCGACTGCATGCTACCATTGTTCCATTTTTGTTGGTCAGGTATTTTTTGTAACACATTTGTAAGAAACGATAATTGTCTTTTTATCCAGCCTGACTCAGAGTATTCCATTTCTATAATTTCCAAATTTTTTGTTAATTCTCGTTTTATTATATTTTCTCTTTTATAAGTGAATAGTTTTTTCCAGTTATATGTTTTGCAGCTGTTTTTTGTTTTTGATTTGTTTTTTAGGGGTGATTCCGTAATTGTTCACACCTTGCCACATTATTGCCGATCTGAGAATATTTTTTGGCACAACAAATCTTCCTGCTTCAATTACTCGTTCGCACTCTAGGGTGTGTATGTCCTGGATTTCGCATGTTTGTTTTAGCAATGTGGCGATTGTTAGGCACACTTTGACTATCGACTTTCTCCCCATATGGTTGAGTAAGCCTCTAATTTTCCGTTTCAACTCACCCGGTGGTGATTGTTGATGCCACAATCTTAATTTATTCCGTAACATTGTGGGTTTTACGTCGTCCATGTGATATACAATGTATCTATTAAGATCCATTAATACCTGCACATACAGTGGTATTTTCTCCCTTGAGATTGTTGTATTTTCATACTTGATTTCGATTTTATTCATTCTAAAATTCATGTTCAGTTGTTATTTACTGTGTTTATAGCATTATTATTATTTTTCGTTTACCAAGATTCATTGCGGCTGAGAGGTGAAACTCTTAGTCAGTATTGGTAGGGTACCGGGTTCGAATCCCGCTCTTGCCGGGGATTGTTAGGCCAATTCTGGAAAAGACCGGCCTAAATTCAGTTTCCTCGTTAAAGGAATGAATTTGTAAGAGTTGGGAAAGTAGAAATTAAATATACCGATGTTTCTTATTTTTGTCTGAACTGTATGTATATGTTTTTATTAGAATTCTCCTTTTAATGTGTTTTGGTTAACAGATGTTTTAATTGTTCTTAAATTACTGCATTATAATTATTATGATGGAGTTGGTATGCAGCTCCTACTTCCGTAGCTTCCATGGTGTTGTTTCGATAGTGTAAATGCATATCCGTGTTATAGCGCCATCTCATGTACATAATTTTTGAGATGTCGTCTACCTTCGCCCTATAGAGTGCTTGTAGTACCGTGTTGCGCCCCGAGTGTCCAGAGATGGACTCCATGCCTAGTGCTACCGCCGCTCTTTTTAGCACATAGTTGACCTTTTTGGTGTTCATTTTGACTTGACTAAATATAGGTTCGTCATTTTCTGGGATTATTTCCAGCCAAGCCTTAATGTTGGTTTCTGGGTTTATAATCATGTTTTCCGACAGTTTGCACGTAAGTTGTTCGGGATATTTTCCTAGCGGGTTGTTTTTGCTGGTTTTTATTGAAACCACCAAGAATCTTCCCCACTCCGTTTGCTGTGTTGAAACCCGACTTCTGATAATATTCAGACAGTCTGCTACCCGTGCCCCAGTGGTGAATGTTATTGATAGAATAACCGCCACCGCGTTATACGCCATTTTTGGTGAATTCCATAGCCATCTGATTACGTGTTTCACATCAGTTAGCTTGAAAGTTTTCGCCTTTCTATGAGTGAAGGTTGACCTTTCCAGTAATGGTCTGGCTATTCGATTAATGTGCGCTTTAATCGTATATTTGTACACGTCGGTTAGCTTGCCATTGTATAGCTCTAGTATTTGGAGCAGGTCGGTTCTGAAATTTTCGACTTTTGAAGGGGAAAGTTGGGTCCGTTTGGCATCGCTGTGAAGCGCGTGTCGTATGTACCCTTTGATATGAGTGTAATCAATCTCATTCCAGTCCTTGTGTCCGTTTGATTGTAAATACGCTCCTATTCTGTTGCTTGCTTTTTGCAAGTTAGGTTTTTCTTGTAATATTGCCTTTATATTACCTTTCATTCTTAACATATACATTATTTAAGCGAGTTTTATTATAGCTGGTCCATTATATGTTTTGTGACAGAACAGTGGCAATTGCTTGTCGTTCATCGCTATCGATTGAGAGTATTTCTATTAGGTCCCACATTTTGATTTCCGAGTCTACCTGCAGGTGTAATGCAATGAGTTGTTTTTTAAGTTTGCCCTTTGTAAGGAGAATTAGTTCTTCCAACATAGTAAAGTTGGGATTGGCTTTTGCAAGGGTTGCCAGAAATTTTGACCTTTTTTCGGCAAATTCCTCCGCTTTGTTCCATTTTATCTCAGCAAAATTTAGCATTCTTAATATTGTTTTTATTGATAGATTTTTGTGGCCAGCAGTTTTTAATTGTTATTTTCAACAGTTAAGTCGGCCATTTTTAATTCTAGTCCCGAATCATTGTTCTTTTTCAATTTTGTTTTTCGGGACTTGTTGATTTTGGTTTGCCACTTGAGTCGGTGTTTTTGGACTCGATGGCCACCCTTTGTTTTGAATTCTTCCTCCGTGAACAGTGTATGTAGTAATTCTTGATAGAATTTTCTAGGGTGTGGTGTAGGACTGTTGAGTAGTCCAATTATTTTTGAAATTTGGTCATTGATCTCCCCATTTTTTGTGATTCGTTTTAGTCGATGTAAGTATGCATTGGTGGCGAATTTAAACGCTGTTTCCAGTGTTAAATTTTTATCAGCCAATATATAAATTGTGCTAATCACTCTTGCTAGATTATCGTCCGCCATTCTGAAATATTTAACAAATTGTCAATTTAATATTTGTTGTTTTATTTTTGGCTATGTTTATTTTCAGTATAGCCATTTTTGGAGTGTTGTATAGTCAAATTCGTTGAACCACATTTCTATAGATAGTCGTTGCAGTAGGGCATGATGATCATTTTGTTCATCTATCGCCTCTAAAAGTGCATCTAGGACCTGTTGTCCTGTGAAGTCTTGGTGGTTACCAAATTCAGATCTCAGTTCTTGAAATTTTGACATTTTTATTATTCGCATGAAAGCCAGTCTAATGAAAAGTCGTCTCGTTCGCTTTTTTGTAATGCGGTGCCAGAAATATCGTTGGCAGAAAGCTGGTAGTCTCATTTCTAAATATGCTGTACTAGTTAGCGTAATTGACTATAATTTTTCTCTATTTATTGAGTTGTTTAATCACAAAAAGATTATAATTTTTATTGGAATATTTTATTCTTTCTCTTTTTTGATTTCTTTCTTGGTATCCTTTCTGGTACCTTGACTCGCTTTCTTTTGAGTCTTCTTTTGATATCTAGAAGGCTTAAACTGTTTGCGTGGTGGCTCTCTGTCTTCAGTGTTTGATGATTTTTGTACCCGATTTTGTGGACGATTAGGTTGTCGTCGTTTGTTAGATTTATTTCCTCCATTGTTAGTGTTGTTGTTGTTGTATGGTTTTTTCCCTTTTCCTTCCACAACACGCTTGTATTTTGCGTCTTGGTCAGCATCTCGGATAGCTCGTTTTTTACGAATATCACTGACGGTTTTTTGATCAGCCTCTCGCTGTTCATTTTCCAAGTATTTTATGGCCGGGAGCGAAAACTCATAATTTTTGGTTATGGTTTTCATGGCCTTGATGCTCATTGTTTGGTTGTCCTTTGTCAATGCCGGATGGCAGGCATAGGCCAGCTGCTCTCTGTTGAGTGATTTTTTATTTTCTTCGATGTGTTTCCACATGAATCCCAAAATATCAAACATTTCGTCTTTGTTGGTGAAGCATTCTTGATATTCTTTGACAAGTTTGCTAATTGTGGTGAAATCCAACTTTTTGAGATTTTCCGAGTAACATAGGTTTGTTGCAAAATCTTTTGCTACTAACTCTTGAGGGCGTTTTAATGACTGTTTGATGTATGACGGTGCCGCTTTTACTATTTTATAGGGGTCGCCGTTATCATCGATTCCCATTGCGTTTCCCCCTTTGAGAGATAGTAGGCGCTGAAGTTCGGTGTCAATTTTTTCCTTCCGGGCCCAGTTTTTCTCTTTTCGATCGACCGCCGCAATACGTGCGTCACGTGATTTTTTGATCCATGCCTGGAATTTGTCATGTGACCCCTTTCTAAGCGTGACCACATCCTCTTGGTCACCTTCACCTTTGTCTATTCGTTCTTTGGCTTCTTTCCAAAGTTGATAGACTTTTTTAAATTTGTCTCCCTGTTCTCGGTGACGATCTTCTTCAGCCTGATCGTAGGCGTAGTCGTCAAATGCATTTTTGGCATCTTGTTCGCGTTTCATGTATAGTTTACAGCATGTTTGTCTAAAATTATAATTTTTGTAAAAGAGTATCATATCCTTTCTGGTCATAGTTGTCCTATATTGGATAATTTGTTTATTTCAATATTTATATTTATATAAATATTTATATTTATCTCAATATATTTTTCCCGGTTGACACCCTCGTTCAGATTGTGCCCCGGGGTCAGTAGGATTTGAACCCCCGACCCCCCGGTTACGGACAAGCGGTATTGACCATTGAGCTACAGTGACTCTTGTGTGCCCAAGATTATTTTTAGTATATTTACTTGTCTTTGAACTTGATGTGTTCTGCCTTCTCCTTTGTAAGTGGTATTTTGTAATAATTCATAGCTGATGCCTTGTTTCGCTCTCTGCGATCTGCATCAGTAAACACGATGTTATTTTGGTTGTATTCCAGAATATCCGCTACTACAGCATCATTCATTTTTCGAACTTGGTATCGGTATATCTATAAATGTATTTATTATTTTTACCATTTGTGTTACTCCTTTTAATGTGTTGATTGATACAGGTTTTTTAGTTGCGTTCCGGGCTATTCGGTCTAGAGTCCGAGATTACTCTTAAGAACCATGTTAATGATAGCCCTCGTAGTTCATCTTTGATGTCTTCATAATCTTTGTCGTTTGTGTTTGACTTGATCATGGACTGTAGTTCTGGCCAATGTCTTTTTACCGAAATCAATCGTTCTCGTCTTCGTATATTTGGTGTTCCGAGTGCCATTTTAAGTTCGGATTTTTTGATACGTTTGTTATTGGCTAGGAGTATCATTACTCTTTCTACCTTTAGTGAGACATTTGGTCGTTGTATGGTGTCATCAAACTCCTCTAGTTCGAACGAATTATTCATTATGTTAGATCTATAATTTTGAACAAATACGTGTTATTATATGATTATATTTCTCCGTTTATTGAGGTGTTTTTTACAGTAGATTATGTTTTTTAATTTGTTTGTTTAAATGTCGTGCCATTGACCTCGAACTTGGGAGGTTTTTGCTCTAGTACTTCCGATGCCATCCGCCAGTTTTTTCCAAGTGGTGTCCATTTGGTCATAAATAGTTCATTGAACACCATTTTGATCACTTTGTTACACACTGGAGTGAGGTCTGAGAACTCGTTCCCCATGATTTGTAACGCTTGATATAGTCGATAAAGTGATACCTGTCTGGTTGATCGACTCAGATACATTTTGTAACCTCGCCATGCCTCCATTGATTTTGTCGGCATACCTTTTTTGTCTTGTATTGGTAGCAGTTCATAGATCGCTTGATTTATGCCGTACCAGATATGGAAGTCCGTCATTTCGTTTTCTAATACTCCTTTTAAAGTGTTTAAATTTACGAAAATTCTGGACATTCCGTAGTCGTTGGCGGGGTCTTCGTCACATTCTACTGTATGGATGTTGTTCAGTTTATTGAACCCTTTATAAATCCGGACGGATTTTCCGTTTTGTAAAACTAGCGTCCTGTGCGGTACTCTTTTGAAGGTGGGTGGAGAAGTCGTCAGACTTATTGGTGTTGACGATGCACTTGGCTTGTTCGGGCGCTGTTGTCGCTTCATTTGATGCGCACTTTTGCGTCTCAGTTTTTCTCGGATTTCCTCTCTACGCTTTTGCAGAGAGGATTTTCCCGAGTTTTTTGTTGGCGTTGGAGGAATAATATTCTCGTCACTGTTTTCAGAGTCCGACATTTCAAAATTTATCTTAAATGGCATTCTGAAATATGATTTGTTAAAATTTTTCTATATTTTAAGATTGATTGTTTATTTGTTTTTAAACGTTAGAGTTTAATTGTATACGTCCAAGGACTGATTTTGCCATAGTAATCCGTTTTGCAGAAATTGTAAGTATTTGTTCTTGTTCGTTTTCGTGGTTGAATACTTGTATCGCTGCCAATATTAGCTCATCACGAGTTAAATATGGCTCATCGAATAATCTCAGCATAAATGTGTTTATTTTGTACGACGTTTCATTGTGAATTTCGATTTCGCACCATTTATGGAGTTTGTGAATTATAGTACTTCGAGTGTCGTTTAACCAATCGATGCTTTGCATTATCTTAAAGCTTTATAGGTTATTATAAACCGCTACCCATGTAGTTTTGTTGGCTGGGTTTGGTTTATAGTATCCATAGTTTTCGTCATATTTTTTCGCTGGTATTAATGTAGGATTTAAGAATTTGTCATTTAAGTTTTCCGTTATCGTACTCCTTGGAAAGTGGGCAATGAATGGTGGTTGTTCTTCGAAGGTATGGTAGATGAGCACAAAGCTGACGCCTTTGTGGCATTTTAATAGTTTTGCTACTATAAAATTTGCGGCATTTTTTGGTGGAAAAATGTAGAATACGTCTTTTTCATCATGATCGTATGTTAGGAAATTTGTTGCCTTGGCCCTACTGTCTGGATAGTAGGATATAAATTTCTCATATCTTTTGTTGCCATGTGACGCCATGCAGTCTATGTTAGGTTTTATTTTATATTTCCTTTCTATGTACTCCAGTACATCTTGTTGTAGTATTTCATCATTTAGGGACACCGTCCGTGAAGGTTCATCAGCAAGTTGTTTATCCGTTGCTACCCATTCTATCTCAAGGGTGGTAGCGTTGTCTACTGCTGTCATGTTAATTGTTCTAATAACACTGTTCAAGGTTTTATTTCTTGACCCCTTATAAAATGATTTGCATACACCTTCATTGTCGCAATATACAAGAATTCTTTTTCCTTGTAATTCGGCTGTGTGTGCTTCCAGATAATAGAGGATAGCTAGGGCCTCTTTTATGGCTATGATTTCTGCGCCATCTTTTTTGTTCCATACTATTGTATGGGATTCTTTTGTGACAGGGTCGTACCACGCCCCTGCGAATCCACTGGCATCAGTGTATATTGATTTGTATAAGATTTTCACTGTTATCGGAGTCCAAGGTCGTTCTGTTGTGATGTATTTGAGTGAATTAGTTTGCCATACTGACAATTCCAATCTCAATTCTGTACATATGTTTATTTTTGGTTGATCATTGTTCGCAGATTCCACTAGTTTTTGTGTTATTACTCTGATGTATAATTGCATGTTTTGTACCACCAATATGAAACTGCACATTACTCCTCTAAGTTTTTCTAAGTCTTTGAAGAAAACTGAAGTCGCCTCGAGTATATTGTTCAATGTTTTTTGG
>Ga0208946_1000265_pt1 | contig 11012 bp, 3 predicted proteins | sample AOAMet2_C49A8_80_2_FD_188075 | JGI IMG/M metagenome (GOLD analysis project Ga0208946, IMG submission 188075) | Ammonia-oxidizing marine microbial communities from Monterey Bay, California, USA - C0912_C49A8_80 (SPAdes) | ecosystem: Environmental > Aquatic > Marine > Intertidal zone | place...
AGTCTCAAAATTTTCCGAAAAATATGGAAAATCTCCAAATTGCACGTGTGATACCGTAACACCGATTCAGTAATTCGTCCCTTTTTTCGAACATAAAAAAACCATAAAATTTTAAATTTAAATCGATATTCGATTTTTAAAAAAAGTTTATTGCGTTAAAGAATATACAGAAACAAAATAATTAAATGGAACTTTGAGTTTTGACAAAAAAAAGTCAAAAAAGCGGGTAAAATGCATGCAGAGAGGCGATAATTTTAAAATAATAATGACGTGTAAATTCAGATGTATTGAATGTCAACGATTTCAGCCGAAAATGGAACCTTTTATGACATTTCCAAAAAGCAAAAAAAAAATATGTTTGACAAAAAAATCATAAAATAACGTAATACGGAAAAAACTTTCTCATAAAATTAACCAATTTTGGATTCGCGCCAATTTTTAAATTTTTTGGTTGGCTATTTGTGTAGGTAGCCAATTAAAAAAAATTAAAATTGATTGGCTTAGGGATTTTTTTCACAAGTGCGTGGAGTTAAAAATATTTTTGCCCTTTGGTCAAAAATCTAAAGTTTGTTCGAATATCCAAATTTTGATAAAAAACGTCGATTTTGGTCCAAAATCTAAATTTTGTTCAAAAATCTAAATTTTGGTTTAAAAATTGGAAAAAAAATATTTTTTCATAAATCGAAATTTTGTCAAAACTGAGGCATACGGTAATTTTAAACTCGTGGCGCGTGGTGAAAAAATTTTTCAAAAATTTGATTTTTTTCATTAAAACAAAAATTGAACATTTTCGAGAAATTTAACAAATAGTATGCGGTTAATACTAGATTTTTTAAATTTCTAAAATGGCCGAAAAACCCAAAACTAAAACTTGGGGTCAGCAAAAATCAAATTAGTCCTATGCCAAATAAAAAAAAATGCGAATTTTCCAAAAAACATCAATTTTATAACTTTCACGACGAATAAATTTCTATAAAAAAATACTTCAAAAACTGAATGACAATTGCTTAACAAACCTAATTTGTCTACGAAAAAATAGCTGCAAAAAACAGATAAAATACGTGTCTAAAATCATTTCTACGGCAAAAAATATAAAATTTGACCTCATGTAGGCCGCATGGTGGCGTATTAGATAATTTTTGGGCGCTATCCGAAATCAGAACCTTTTGCTGAAGAACCTGCAATTTTTTCGGTACTATTTTTAGACAAAATTTGTGTCTAAAACGTTTTAGTGTAAAAACTTCATCCAGAATTTTTGTCAAAATTAATTTCTAACTAATTTTTTATCAAAAAAAATGGATTTTTTAGTGTCAAAATTTCTTCTTTCACTACTAAATAAACTTTTTACTAAATTATTTGTCCAAAAATTCATATTTTCACTAAATTTGTGTCCAAAAAACGTTATATTTTTGACTAAATTTTTCCAAATTACGATTTTATAGCCGATTTTTTTTTAATTTTTGACCGAAATTACATATTTTTTTTACCTAAATAGAGTGTTCTAAAAAAGTTAAGATCTCGGACACCCCTGTAATAAATGTGGCATTTAAAACGTGAATCTGACAATTAAAAATCAGTACGAAAACATAAATAGGTCGAAACTCAAATTCTTTAGACATTTGTTTTCAGGTCTAAAATGATCTACAAACGTAAATTCGTTGTAATGCATGATAGGAAATAAAATCAAGGAATGAGAAAATAACAAAAAATCGACAAAAGAAAAAAAAATAAAAAAAACATAATTTTTACGGAAGGAACTTTGACATGTGTTGTTTTACGAAAATTGGGCGCAAGATTTGGTCAGAGTTTAGCCCATTTTCGTTGAACAAAAACTGACTTCCGGTGTCAAAAATTGATTTGTAAGTTTTCTTTTTTTTGTTGTTGCTTTTCTTTTTTTTGTTCGATTTTTTTTTCTAGAAAAAAACTTTTCTAGATATTTTGTCTAGAAAATTTCTAACCAAGAGTCGCATCGCCAAAAGGTGTCGAATCGCATGCCGTGTTGCATCCGCTGTTAGTCATATCGTTCTCTTTGACACAAACCTTTTTCACGAGTTAGAAAAATAAGGCCTCCCCTAAAAAATGAGAATGGGCCGTAGTGAGAGTAAAATAGGACGATTCTCACTAAAAGAAGGACCCATTCGCACTAAAAAGGTCCCATTCTCACTAAAAAGGTCCCATTCTCACTAAAAAGGTCCCATTCTCACTAAAAAGGTCCCATTCTCTCTAAAAAGGTCCCATTCTCTCTAAAAAGGTCCCATTCTCACTAAAAAGGTCCTATTCTCACTAAAAACGTCCCATTCTCGCTAAAAAGGTCCCATTCTCACTAAAAGGCCCCATTCTCTTTTTTTAAATAAATTAAAATACAATTATTATTGTCATGGGATGTTTCATTTTTCTAACTGTGCCTGAATCGAACAATCGATATGAATGGTAGAATTTGTATCTTCTAAAAATTCAAAAACGGTATAACTGTATCGATCCACAACATCGGACGCACAAGTTTCTCCATTATCATCCGAATACAAAGGTCGATACCGGGTGGTCTCCACAAATGGGTCAAATTGATCCAACATTCCGTCAAAAAGAACATACTCGTGTTCTCGGTTAGAATTGAAAACGGAACATTTGGATGTTCTAAATACAACATTGCTCAAAACGGGATTTTGCGTGACGGAAAAGAATAATGTTTCGCCCACGCGATGATTATCCGCCGTAATGGCCTGAGAAAAGGCGTCATTAGTCCACAGATTGAGTTCAAAGCCAAAAGCACCGAGCCCCGATTTCTCCATATCGCTGCGCTCCACCTGACCACTCACATTAATGTCATCCAAATCGAGGACGGAGGAATATACGCACGAGAAATCGTTACTAACGCGCGTTTCGATGTTAATAATAGCCGTCATATCAATTGTATTCATCAAGGCGTTTGAAAATGTTATAGCCTTCGCATCGGCGTCGTAGGAAACCTTTTAGAAAGTTTAAAATTTCCATTTTTTAGTAAAATTTCAATTTCTAAGCAAAATTTCAATTTCTAAGCAAAATTTATATTTTTAACCAAAATTTCCATTTTTTAACTAAAATTGGAAGTAAATTTAACATAAATTAACTAAAATTTTGCACCTAAAATTTCGAGTTTCAACCAGATTTTCACTTTGAACTAAAATGTCGATAAAAATATTGTTTTTGACAAAATTTCCATTTAAACCAAAAAACTTCGATTTTTAAAATAACGAAAATTTAGATTATTTACCTAAACTTTTGAATTTCAACCGCAATTTCTATTGCAAAAAATTCGATTATTATCCAAGATTTTCACTTTGAACTAAAATTTGTAAATGATTTTTGACACAAATCTCGATTTTTTAAAATCATAAAAATGATAAACTGTGCCTGCGTGCCACATTCGTCCAATCTGGTTTCAACCCGGAATCGATCACCAACTTGTATAATATGACCACTTGCCAAGTTACAGTCTGTATCGTTGAGCGAGAGTGCATCCGCGTTATTAATTTCTCCAACCGAAAACCAGGCGACCATCGATTCGGCAAAACATTCAATATCGGTAAGATCTGGAATTGGGGTACATGTAAATGGATCCGTCAAAAACGACTCTTCCGGACATTCGCAATATCCAGCTGGATTACAGATATCGGAGCATGGCGAGTTCGTGGCACAGTCCCATTGTTCCCTTTCACATACAAATTGTGCCTCGGTATCGCAACTGGCGGAAACCATTTGTTTGGTGGACATATCGAACAAAATACACCGGTCAGCAACAACGGTACCAATGTTAGCAACTTCCGACTGGAGGGCGGCATTAATAGCATCCGCAACCATTTCAATCGAACAATCTGGCTCCCCGTTTGCTGGCGCATCCCAGTTCAGCGTGAAATCGATATGGGCACCAATGGGAACATCGGTGCGCGTATCCGTACAGGTGGTTCCATCAAAATAACACCAATTATCGCCTGCAGCGTTAGCGCGATATCCGGTATAAACCTGTCCGGTAAAACTCGGATCCATTTTTTCAATCTGGTACAATCTTCCGTGTGCCTTTGAGTACAAATCCCAATATGTAGGACAGTCGCTCACCAGCTCGGCCTCTTCATTGAACAATCTGGCGCCATGTGATGCACAAATTGCAGCGGCTTCGGCAAAAGTAGCAGTTTGGGAGCTAAATGAGGTATCGTATCTCTTCCCAACTGCATTAGAATCCCACTCGTAAGCGCCAATAACATCATTATCCCATTGAATCGTAGATGCTGCTGATCTGGCAATATACCCGCTAAAATTCTCATTGTAGGTATTACAGGTGACCACATAGTCGCGGAAGTAACAATTTGCACCACCTTGGTTGGTATATCGCGCCGCGGTTAATCTCTGGACCACATCGCTACATGGATAATTAAATCCGAGTTGCCACAGTCCATACGGCAAATTGTAGTATTCTTCACAAAGCAGTAATTCTGCACCATTTGCTCCAAGATCTAAGAAAACGTCTAACATGTTGTCAAATGTATCGCCGGAAATGTAAAGGTCAACGCTGGCGTCGAACGACGGAACGTAATTCCATCCGGTTGGGTAACTTTCGTACGGACAGGTAGATCCGTCACCGTTTGGATCGCCAAATCCGTCCGGACAGATGCATGAGTATCCTGGGTCAAAGTTGGTACAGGCGGCGGCCACGTTGCACTGCCCAGTGGTACATTCGTCAATGTCGTTGCAGACGCCGTCGTCATATCCGTATCCGACGACGTTACAGACGCATTCGAATGAGCCGATTGAATTGGCACAGTAGGAATCGCCGGTGCACCCGCCATCGTCGGTGGCACATTCGTCAACATCCGCGCATGCTTGTTCGATCACTTGGTATCCGGCGTCACATCCGCATTGATGCGATCCATCCAGGTTGACGCATTGACCAACGTCGCAGGTATTTCCGTCGCCTTCGTCGTTACATTCGTTGGCGTCAATACAGACGCTGTCCACGTACATGTAACCGTCTTCGCATGGAATGAGCTGCGACGAATACGAAACTGGAAATAGTTCTAAAAATTGGGCATCCGGAGAAAAAATCGAAAATTGAAAAAAAATAGAAAGTTTGATTGTTTTTTTTTGAATATTGCAAAATTAAAAGAAATTATTTTTTGACAATTTCCTTCAAACGTTGGAATTGTTTTGAAAATTTCCTTAGAACGTTGAAATTCTGAAAGTTTTGGTTTTAATTTCTCTGGAATTTGTTCTTGAAAATTTCCTAAAAAGTTTTAAAATCTTAAAGCTTTTCAACATTTATTCCAAATTTCCAAATCCTATTGAAAATTTTACTGAAAATTTTATAAAAATTTTACTATTGAAAATTTTACTGAAAATTTTACTATTGAAAATTTTACTGAAAATTTTCTAAAAATTTTACTATTGAAAATGTTCTAAAAAGATTTACGTAATTTCTATTTTGAAAATGTCCTAAAAAAATTTCATGTTTATTTTTGAAAATTTTCTTAAAAATATCAAGATTTTCATTTTTTTTGAAATCTAAAATCCCGGATATGCCATTTTTACAACTTAGCTTTAAACCCGTAGTTAATGACAAAGCCATCCGAAATAAGCCCAATCCGCAACCGATAGTTTTGTTGCCCGGAAACGCTGTCTCCCAAATTATGGTTTCCCAAATGTGAGTCATATTGGTAATCGTAGTTTATCGAACCCGGATCCGCAAATGCGTCGTCAAATCCACAATATGGACCCATGGCATTGACGCCGTTTTTTAGGACGGACCCATTTTTGTACCGCAAATGTGAGAATATGGTGATTTTTCGGCCAGGAAACTTATATTCCCTTTGTAGCCCAAGAAACCAGGAGTATCAGAAAATTATTCGTATTTAATTTTCTCATCAAAAAAGCTCGAAATTGACAATGCAAACGTCTACAAACAATTAAAAATAATTCATAATGGAATTACACCAGATCGTTACGTTTTGCGATTTTCTGGGAAATTTTCGAAAATTGTAAATTAAAAAATACTACTAAACTCGAAAATTCTTCAGATCGTTACGGTTTTTTGACAATGAATCGTAACGATCTGGTGGTAGGCGCTGTAGTTCTATTAATGAATCGTCAAATAATCAAGCTTATACCTATATTTTTGATTATCGAACTTTGGCCCCCAATTTCGACCTTCTTGATGAAAAAATAAATAACTTTCTGAAGATGCTGGTTTCCTGGGCTAAAAGTGAATATAACTTTCCTTGCCGAAACATATTCCAAAATTTGTGGTACAAAAGTGGGTCAGTCCTATAAAAAACGGCGTCATTATCGTCTTGATCGAAAATGTAAACTTGGTCGTGAGAGCAGCTTCCGTCGTCTGACCAGTCAACCTCAAATTCGTCAAAACTCCAGTCCAGATGGGTCATGTTGGTTGGAACGGCAACTTCGAACATGTACATGCCGTCATTGAGATATTCGTGGGGCGTTTCGATGCTTCCGGTGGAACCACCATTTGCATCGCTAGATAAAATTGTTTACCCTACCAAAAAATTTCGACCAAAATTTTTATTTTCGACCAAAATTTCGATTTTCGACACAAATTTCCATTTTTGACACAAATTTCGATTTTCGACACAAATTTCCATTTTTGACCAAAAATTTTGATTTATTGACCAAAATTATGATTTTCGACCACAATTTCGATTTTCGACCAACATTCCGATGTTCGCCTCAAATTTATATATAATAATAAATTTATATTTATTGACGAAAATTACTATTTTGAACCAAAATTCTATTTTCAACAAATAATATTATTTTTAAGCACAATTTCCATTTTCGACGAAAATTTCGATGTTCGCCACAAATTTCGATTTTCGCCCCAAATTACGATTTTCGACCAAATTTAGATTTCTGGCCAACATTCTATTTTTGACAAATAATACTATTTTTCAGCATAATTTCAATTTTCGACCAAAATTTCCATTTTGGACCGAAATTTCGGTTATTACTATTTCCCGGTTTACTTACATTTTAACCACTTGAGTACATCCAGCCGCATCCGTCAGGCAATTTAGTAAATCGCTTGGTGAGGAGGCTCCTACCCCAACCCCAACACCCAGAAGAAGCTAAAGAAAAAAATTACGAAAAAAAAAGTCTCTATATTTGGGCACAAACCTTCTTCATGGTGGTAAAAGTGGTAGAATATGAAATCGGTGGCGATCGCTTTTTGTTATTTATCCCTCCAAACGAATTAATTGACATTTCAAACTCTGGCCCAGAATAAATGCAGCATATCGATATTATCGTTACGTTTATTCTTTTTTTTTTGGTTCGACTTTAAAAAATATTTTATTTTTATTTATATAAAAGGTTAGTTTTAGCCTGCTTTGTCTGACCTTTGGACTGGACCCATCAAATTTAGTTGACGAATTCAAAACCACCTCACTTTTTTTGAAATATTTCTTTTATCAAATGCGCCAAAAAGTGAAAATTAGGGTAAACAATCAAAATTCTGATAAAAATTAAAATTTTGGTGATCGAAATTTTGATGGAAAATCTGGAATTTTTAGTCCAAAATCCAAAGTTTTAGTCCAAAATCGAAATTTTGGTCGAAAATCGAAATTTTGGTCGAAAATCGAAATTTTGGTCCAAAATCAAAATGAAAGTCAAAAGCACCTAATTTGTTGGTACAGAAGTTTACCTCCAAAAACGGTCACCCCCTAAACGGTCATACTAATATTTTCAGCCTCGTGAATTACCTTTTGAAATTTTATCTCAAAAAGTCGTTGCTTATTGAGTGTAGTATTTGGTCATCATCTATACTTGAATTTTTACTTAATAAAAAGTTATATACTGAAAAAATAACCGGCGTTTCCGCAAGAAAGAGCAACGCGAAATTATTTTTTTACGTTTCATTATTATAAGATTCCCTAATACAGTCCATGACCCTAAATTGTCACACTTAAAAAAAAAACTCAAAAAAGTGTGACAATTTGGGAACATTTACCCAAAAGGTAATATTTTTGGACTATAATAAAACAAAAAAGGAAACAGGGGTGAGAATTTGGGGTCATGGACTGTATAATATCCAACCAAATTGTTTCTGGTTTTTAGCATAACTGTTGGAGCATATCGGCCTATGTTACATAGGCTATGTACTGCATGCTAACTTTTGAAAATATAACATTTTAAAAAAGTGGTTACGTGCATCACGTGACACACGTTTTCCTCAAAACACGTTTTCCAAAACTATTAGCGTTTCAAAATAGCTTTTTCCATCGAGTATAGTTTCCTATTAAATGCTAAAAAATCTTTTTTTATATGATGCAATAAATTCATTGGGGCTATAAATTGCGGGTATAATTAGGTCCAGAAAGTAGCTTAGTTTTTTGTTCAATTTATATATTTCAAATTAATTTAGGTATCTTGTAAAGGGGTGGTTGCGGTAGGCTGTATATAGTGCTAATTAAAATATATAACTCACCCTAAAATCCGCTTAGAGGTCATGAGCTCTGTAAATCCCATGGGGACACCCTAGTAGTGATAGAACAACAAAAAAGCAATTGTATTTACATTTTAGAGAAAAATGGGAGCGACTATAGATCTTCGAAATGTCATAAGAACAGAGTTTTTGACATTTCGTATCACTTCGGCGATTATATCCTAACCGCTTTTTTTCGAAATATGCTGCGTTTGAAAAATCAGAATTTTTTGGAACTTTTTAGTAGATGTTTTAGAAGGATATTACAACGCTGAACTAACTTATTGTAGAAAAACTGCTAAACTTGTACATTTCACAACTTTTTAAAAAATCGGAAGCATGGTTTGGAAGTTCTGAAAAATCAAAATATAGACTCCATTTTTTTAGGACGCACACACTTTTGTGCCACAAATTTGGGAATATGGTAATTTTTCGGCTAGGAAGGTTATATTCATTTTATACCCCTTGAAACCAGGATTATCAGAAAATTATTCATTTTTAATTTTTTTTCATGAAAAAAGGTCGTATTTTTATTGTAATTATTATATTTTTTCAAGCTTATATATTTTTGATTATCGAATTTTGATCGCCGATTTCGACCCTTTTTGATCAAAAACTAAAAAAAATAAATAAGTGAGTACAACATTGCCTGACCGAAATTTGTGGTAGAAAAGTGGGTACACCTAAAAAACGGCGTCACAGCGAAATTTCAAAATTTTGGGAAATCTTATTTTTTTAATTCTCATTTGTTTTTGAAAAATTTTCAAATCACAAAGTTTTTCTGAAATTATTTTAGAATTTTTGTGTCATAAAACTCTAATAAAAGACTGTTATTTCGTGCAATAAAAACAGGCGACTTAGCGTCTATTGACTATATTCTTGAAACATTTTCCGATGCTTATAAACTTGAGGAAGCGAAAGATGACCTTGGTCGTACTGCTATTGAATACTGCATTTGTCTTGGCGATCTGAATATATTGGAAATGTTATATTTCAGAGTTTAAAAATTCCGTGCCTTGTTAGAGTGCAATTTTAGAATTTTCCGCAAAAATCGATATAATACTATTTTTATTTTATGCAAAATAATTTTGCAACAAAAATAGAGCGGTAAGTGAGAATGGGCCTCAACAGGTCCCATTCTAAATTTTTTCTAAGTTTTTTTCTGACCTAAAATTCAATTGTTTTTGAGCTAAGAAAAAACAAGCGAAAATTGTGAGAATGGGACCTGCTCAGGCCCATTCTCACTTACAGCTATATGATTGAAACACTGCGATGAAAAATAAGAGAAGTCCCATTCTCACAATCTATTTAAACTCGTTTTTTTGTTCACAAAAACTAAACCCTAATTGATACGATTTGTTGAGAAAAAAAGTGAGAATTTCCCGCTATAATAGTGTTTTAGCCGTATTTTTCGAAAAAAAATCGCAAAACGTATCAATTAGGGCATGGGTACTGTATCGAAATTCTCTGGTCCAAAAGTTTCGAAATTTTGGTCTAAAATCGTAACAAATCCGATTTTATGAGGCCTAACTTCTGGGACCATGGCAACAGTATTTTGAACTCTGTTATATTCTCGGTGGCCAAAACTGTACTCACGTGCGTTACTCAAATCCGTTGACGTTGGATTTTATCATGGGGTTGAATTTTTACTTAAAAATGAACGAAGAAGTAACGGAGCTAAAACATATTTTTACTAGCGCGCGGCACGCCTTTGCTATAATCACTTTGAAAATCCGTTAACCCCTAGAAACACTGCCAGTGTTACTCTACGGGTTAAGTTAAGTGGTCAAAAAACAACAATTTAAGCAGACATTACAATATTTACGGATTTTCAACATTTTGACAGTTTCATCATTATTTTTCCTTTCAGCCAGTAGTTTTCGAAATTTTAATTTAAAATCGAAATCGTATTCAAAGGTCGAAATGTGTGATAAAAATTCCAAAATTAGTTGAAAATCGAAATGTTAGTCAATAAAATTCGAAATTTGGGGGTTATACGTGGAATTATCTAAGAGATATAATATGGTGGCGTTTAACAAGTTGTGAGTTGAACTAGAGGGGATTAATTTTAAGACTAATTTTTTAACACTGAATCTGTGGCACAGATTTTTTTTTAAATTTTTAACACTAAATTTTTTAACACTACAATTTTAAACACTAAAAAATTTTAACAGTAATATTTTTAGTACGAAAACTTTAACATTAAAAATATTTAATACACAAAATTTTTTCGTACTACATTTCTTGACTCCGATTGGTAGATGCATTTCGGTTTCTGATTTGACATTTGAAGTTGTTAATATGGATCAGGAATAGGGTCCCCACACCAACTATTAACATAATTTCTTTGGGGCAAACTGGCGATTTTTTACAGTACTTGACCCAAAGTGTATCACGCAAGGTGTAACACCCAAAAGTGTAACACCCAAAAGTGTAACACACAAAAGTGTAACACACAAACGTGTAACACACAAAAGTGTAACACACAAAAGTGTAACACACAAAAGTGTAACACACAAAAGTGTAACACACAAAAGTGTAACAC
>Ga0208946_1000266_pt1 | contig 10959 bp, 12 predicted proteins | sample AOAMet2_C49A8_80_2_FD_188075 | JGI IMG/M metagenome (GOLD analysis project Ga0208946, IMG submission 188075) | Ammonia-oxidizing marine microbial communities from Monterey Bay, California, USA - C0912_C49A8_80 (SPAdes) | ecosystem: Environmental > Aquatic > Marine > Intertidal zone | place...
GCAATCAGACGCTTGATTTGAGTCTGCACCATTGCCACCAGTCCTCCGTAAATAATGCCGATTAAGGCCAGTACCATGAAGACCGGGGCGAGATCATAAACTGCTGCAGGAAAAACCGGCATCGCAAAACGTAAAAATCCATATGGTCCAAATTTCAACATCACCGCGGCCAGTTGAACAGATCCTGCGGTTGGAGCTTCATAGTGCGCGTCAGGCAGCCAGGTGTGTAGTGGGAAAAGTGGAATCTTTACTGCGAACGCAGCCGCAAAACCAATGAACAGCCAGATCTGCGTTTCCGCAGCTATTTCCATGCCGTACCAGTCGAGAACATTGAAAGACCATGCTCCATGCAATTCACGATAAATGTTTGCTGTATAAAGCAGTGATATGAGCATCAACAGTGAACCGAGCATCGTGTAAATGAAAAATTTGATGGTGGCATAAAGTCTGTTTGTGCCTCCCCAAATACCAATCAGCAAATACATTGGAACCAGCATTACTTCAAAAAATACGTAAAATAACACCACGTCCATAGCCGCAAAACAACCGAGCATACCGATTTGTAGCAGTAGCATTTGAATTTGAAACTGCCAGTTGCGTTTAGCAACATTCCACGAACCCAGCAATGTAAGCGGGGTGATGAAAGTGACCAGCAGAAAAAAGAAAAGATTAAGACCATCCAAAGCTAGGAAATAATCTATGTTGAATTGAGAAATCCATGGGGAGCGCTCCACCATCTGCAAATCAGCAGTGCTGGAATCGAAATTAAACCAGAGGTGCAGACTCAGAATAAAAGTAATACTGCTGCTGACAAGTGCCGCCACTTTGGCCGGAGTACCATTTCCTTCGTCTCTGAACATTAATGCGAAGGCAATGCCCAAAATTGGCGAAAATATAATTAGTGAAAGAATTGGAAGTGCTGAAATGTCCATCAGAATTAGGTACTAAAGTTTGAAGCGTTGGTGTTAATGAAAGCGGGTGGTTTAGTCTGCTCCGCGGATACGTTCTTCCCGCATAGATTATCAACCGATAATAATCAAATGCAACAAAAAAAACTACCTATAAAACTAAGAGAATTAGCGACTTAAAGCAAGATCATTTTGAGCTATCCGAACTTTAGTTTGAGGCACCGAATCAAACTGTAGCGCCTAAACGCCCTAACAAAGGTTTCATCAACTCACCTACAGTTATATTTTCAGGAAAACTCCATTCCAGGCCCAGTAGCAAATCCAGTGGATGAACTACAGTCTGTGCCTCATCAACGCAGCGTCCGCTGGTGAGAGCACTGATGTTAACCGTTCGCACAAGTTCCTGCTCCAGCAAATCAAGTTTGATCCACCTGCGTCTGAAATCCGCAAGATATTCAACTTGTTCAAAACTACCAAAACAAGTCAGACCATTGATAAAACTCAAAGTCGTAAAAACTAAAAAGAGACCCGGGCAGAGACGCCCTGTTTCCAGTTCATGAATTATTTTTTGCTGCGAAAGTTCGAGCTGATAATTCTGGCTCTTTAGCATTTCATCCTGGATAATTACTGCTTCCTGGCGAATTTTGTTTTTGTGAAGAACCTCAACCGTAAAGAGATGTGTCTCTGCCGGAAATTCCGCAAAAACGCTTTGTCGAATTTTTCGATCAAACAATAAACGGTGAAGAGGGTGCGTGGAACTTTGCAAAACATTCAGCAAATAATTACGGATTACTTCGTTAAGATCAAAGTAGAGCAGTGATTTTTGCGGAATTATTTGACTCAGTTGATTTGTACAAAACTGTGAAGCCCAGATAGTGAAATCATCTCCACAGACAGCGGCTGGGGAAATTTTGCGAATTGGATCTGCAAAGAAGGGCAGCAGATTGACCAGTTTTCGTGGAATCCTGCTTTGAAAAACACGGGCATCCCTCATTTTTCCCGGAATGAGCGAGATGCGTCTTTCCACTGAGTCACGGGAACGGTCCGCATCCGAGCGTTTTAATTCTGCAAATTCAGTCGCTTGAGACGTAATAAGAGTTTCCAAATCAAAACGCTTACTATAATTCAAACATCCTGACCAGGCAGAATTTGCAAAAGGGACTCCGGAAAATGAGCCTACGAAATAAGTTTCCTGTTTAGGCAGACCCAGTAGTGCTAACTGATGTAATGCGAGAAACGTCGGCCCTTCTGTTGCTGTCAGGTGAGTCGCGGTTTGCAAAATTCGTGTTTTTTCCAAGCTGGCGCAAAATTCCCGTGCTCGTTCGTAGTTCAAACCTATTCTGCAAAATTCGCTTTCAAATGCTTCCAGCAGTGCTTTTTCCATGGGCGGAGTGGAGGCCGGTTTTTCCCAAAGAGCTGCTGAATATTCAATCAGCGGTAGTTCCCACAGCTTTCCCAAAATATCTGCCAGCACAGGACGCTTTGCGTTTTGGAGCAAAGTTCGGATAGATTCTCTGTCAAGGGGCATGTGTCAAAGCTTGAATATTTTTTGTTAAATTCATAAACTCTTTAAAATTAAATTTTACTGTAAAAAAGGCACTAAAGCATAATGTTTCAAAGCCTAACAGGGTAGCACTTTGCCGCTAAAAATTTTAACACGGTAGACCCGCACTCCATTGCGGGTAGAAAGTAAAAAATATTTTGGATTCAACACCGCTTTTAAAAATTTGCTGTCACTATGACGGTATGTCAATTCCCAAACGTGGGCATGAAACAGATGCAGGCATTGACTTGACCGCTATGTCTGTTGAACAAAAGAGAGCGGGCGTTTTCCTTTTTGACACCGGAATTTCAATACACTTGAGTGACGGTTATTATGTTGAAATAGTCCCGCGATCAAGTATCATAAAAACTGATTTTTTCCTGGCAAACAGTGTAGGAATCATTGACCCGGACTACCGAGGACGCATCTTCCTGCCTTTCCGTTATGTTGGTGCGGCTGACGGCATGCAGGCCGCGGAAGAACTATTACAGCAGCGAATTGCGCAAATGCTGGTACGCAAACTTGAACCCTGCCGGATTGAAGTCGTTGACTCCCTGGAAAATACCGTTCGCGGAACCGGCGGTTTCGGCAGTACAGGTAGCTGAACATCCGCTTCTGCTTTAATCTTCTACTTCGCTGATCGGTTTAATTTCAATATCAAGAACTTCCCAACCGCGTGGATTTTCCCGTAAGTTTAAAGAAACCGACACCAGCTTTCCTGTCTCTTCGTCACCAACTCTTACACGTACCAGTGAAGGGTTTTCCGCATTTACCCTTAAATCCAAATGCATCTCCGGCTCCTCAATTTCGGGAGCTTGTTCCAACAGTAACCGCAAAGATGAATCAACTCGAATCGCCTGTTCCGCAGTTTGAAAAGCCGCGGTTTTTTCAATTCCGGAACGCTGAAACAAAATCGCTGCTGAAAAAAAACCAAATAAAATGATGTTACCAAGTAAAATCCGCAAAATCGGCCGCATCGCTTTTTGGTCATCAAGTACAACTGTACCCCACCATTTGTCCGCCAGACGTCTCGCATAAGCATCACGTACAAGTACCACGCCTTCCACAGGAAAAAGCAACAACAGCAGATTCCTTTTTAAAAGTACAATAAGCGGCGGCCGTCGTGAAAAATCATCAACCTTCCGAATTGTCATACCCAGCAGAAGTTTCCCAAGACTGCGTCCGAAAACATCTTTAACAATTAATACAAAAACAATACTTCCATAAAAAGGCAGTAGGTCGGCTAAGTCTCGTGACTGCATCACTAAATCCCAATGCTCTCTGCGGAAAATCTGGACAAGGGTATTTGCGAGTAACAGAGCAAAAATAAAATCGAGCAGGAGGGCAAATAGACGTTTACCTGTGGACGAAACCTGCAGGCGCGTGCCTTTAAGCGTTTGCTGATTTTCTGTTTCAGTTTTTGTAACAGAACTCATGCTTTATTAGAAATTTGCTGTAGAAATTCACGAATCACCGCAGCGACTTCTTGCGGATTATCAAGATGCAGGTGGTGATCTCCAGAAACTTTCCGGTGCTGTAAATTTTTTATGTACGGTATTCGTTTACGCAGCAGTTCTTTCCATTGATCCTGCTTGGCATTTTCTGCTTCAATCAGCAAAACAGGAGCAGTTATTTCCTCCAGGAAAGCACAGGCTTGTTCTTCAGTCAGGTAGTGTCGTGACTTTATTTTCAGCCGCGGATCACTACGCCAGGTAAAACCTCCGTCTACAGGCTGCAAACCACGTGCGACCAAAGTCCTGACAGACGACTCCTCGATTCCTCCGACATGATGACGTACTTTGACTGCGGTTTCTACATCAGGATAAATCGGAAGTTTTTTATGAGCAAGATGCTGCCATTGCTCAGCAGATTCACGTAATATTTCAGGCATTTTTTCAGCATCCTGAGCCAATGAACCTAAACCTTCAATTAAGATTAAGGAGCAGATTTTTTCCGGAATTGTACCTGCAAGATAAGATGCAACTCCGGCTCCCATCGAGTGTCCAAGCAGGGAAAAGTGCTTCCAAGCTAAAACATGCAGCACTTCTAGCACGTCCACGATTATGTCGCTGAAATGGTAAGACGAACCGGAAGACCGGTGTTCAGATAATCCATGTCCCGGCAAATCGAGTGACACCAACCGAAACTCTTTTAAATACGGTGCCAAATGATCAAAAGTCGCCGCATTATCCAGCCAACCGTGAAATGCGAGCACGGGCATTCCTTCAGGATTCCCCCAGCATTTTGCGGATAAGCGCAGGGCTGAAGTCTGGATTTCTAATTCTTCCGGAACCCCGGCAGGAGCCGGGTACAAGTAGTTGTTCATCTTTTTCATCTTAAATTATTATACCGTAAAAATTCGTTTACAGTTTTTTGGAAAGCTGCGGGCTGTTCAATATGCAGCCAATGCCCGCAATTTTTTAGCATCGTAATTCTGCTTTCCGGAAATTTTTTTCGGATCAGCGCATGATACTCGAACTTAAGATAAGCAGAATTTTCTCCACCTATAAATTGTACCGGGCCTTCGAAAACACTATTCACTTCCGGATAGTTTAACAGGTACGGCATGCCTGCGGCAATCTGCTCCAAACCGATACGCCACTGAAATTGTCCATTTTGACGATATAAATTAGTCATCAAAAAAGAAAGCAGGCGTTTTTCAGGAATTTTAAGTGCCAGCTTTTTTTCAATATCGCTGCGTGACATTTCCGCCGCTAAGTGCAGTCCCTGCATTGCCTCTATGAGTTTCAGCTGTTTTTGCTGATGATCATAGCAGACCGGTGCGATATCCACCACAATCAACGCTAGAATTCTACCTGGAAACTGTAACGCAAGCTGCATTGCGGTTTTTCCACCCATGCTGTGACCGAGGAGGATAACGTTTTCTAATTCGTTTTCATCAAAAAAACGGACAACATCTTCTGCCATTTGCTGATAACTCATCGAATCCGCATGTGGTGAATCACCATGATTACGTGCATCAAGTGTCCAGACCTGAAAGTCCTCCTCAAGAGAGCCAGCGAAACTACGCCAATTTTTTCCGGAACCGAATAGTCCGTGAAGAACAACAAAGTCTGGGCCGTTTTCTCCAACTTTTCTGGAATACAGTGTTAATGTCTTCGTAAATGACTTAGCATTTTGCCTGCCTGACGAATTCATTTAGAAATATTCTGTCTGGTTGAGTTGTTTTATTACGTCTCCATCAGAGCATAAAATGAAAGATTGCTCAATCCATTCCGTCTGCTTTTAGTGACTGCTGAGACAAAAGAATTCGATGCAGACAGGACTTTCAGTCTAAACCATAACACGCTTAAAAGTGGCATACTTCCTCTGTTTCAGTTAAAATGCAGACTAATAATCTTAAAGCTAAAATAAAAATTGAAGACTGAATATTTTGCAAAACTTATCATAGGTGCGTTGTATGCTGATCCGCATTGGCTGGAACAGGCCAAGATGCAGATGCGTGGTCAGAACTGGATCATTCAGCAACAGTCCGTAGAGTTCCTGTTTGACAAAACGGATTATTATGCCCGGGAAATGGGTCCTGAGCTGAAACGCTGTTTCTTGAGTATAGAGGGTCTACAAAGCCTTGAGTCTGCTATTGACTGGAAACTCAAGACACTGGAAATTGAAACCCGCCTAAGTCTTGACGGTAAAAGAAGAATTAATCTTGATCCGGGTTATCTTGATTTTCACCGTGTAGTTTTGCTTTCCGGAAAAGAAGGACCGCAAAAAATATATCTGCGGGACGGAATTTGGGCTGATCTTGTTTTGCTCAAAAACAAAGGTGGATTTCGTGAATTAGCCTGGACCTTTGCTGATTTAAAGGACGGTTGTTACAATGATTTTTTTATGCAGGTTCGTGCAGAATATAAAGCTGAAATAAAACTCAACAAAGAGCATCATCAAAGCTAAATCCTTTTACCAGCAAACATCGGAAAAATGTTGGAGTTTCTCTGCTCCAAAATACATTTTTCAAACTTTTCAGTTTTGCATCAGCAAATTAATTATCAATGGATAATTCCTCAGCAATTGTGGTAGTGGCCGGACCAACGGCAAGCGGCAAGAGTGATTTGGCGCTGCGTCTGGCACAGGAATTTGACGGAGAATTAATTTGCTCTGATTCTATGCAGGTCTATCGTCAGTTTGATATAGGCACAGCGAAACCGACATTGTCAGAACAAAAACTAGTCCCGCACCATCAACTTGATCTGATTGAACCGGACGGAAATTATTCCGCAGGAAAATACGAACGTGATACTGCCATAATTATTCAGCAAATACAGCAGCGGGGGCACCTACCGATTTTGGTCGGCGGTACTGGTTTGTATTACCGTGCTTTGATGTACGGAATCAGTAATATTCCGAAGATTCCGGAAAAATTACGTCAGGACCTTTTCAGCCTGCAGGAAGAACACGGCACCTCATATTGCTGGGAGCAGTTGCAAAAACATGATCCGCAAACTGCAAAGCGGCTACATCCAAACGACACTTCAAGGATTATGCGCAGTCTGGAAGTTGTACTGGCCACCGGAACCAGCATAGCCGATTTTCAGCTGCAGCAACCGTTTGCTGAAGCACGTTATCCTGTGCTTGCTATTGCATATGAATGGGAACGGAGCGTGCTCTATGAACGGATTAATCAACGTACCCGTAAAATGCTGAAATCCGGCTGGATCGAAGAAGTCGAAATGCTGTTGGAATCCTATCCACCTGAACTGAAACCTCTGCAGGCGATTGGTTATCGGGAAATTGTGGAACATCTTCAGAATAAACTGAAACAGGAAGCGCTTGTCAAAAAAATTCAGCTACGTACCCGACAATATGCAAAAAGGCAAATGACATGGTTCCGAAGAGAGGCAAAAATAGCATGGCATCAACCCGACGATGAAGCTGCAATCTTGGACAAAATCAAAGTTTACCTTGAATAATAGCCACTTTATAGGAGAAAATAATGGTGATAATTTCGCCTTCAAATTCACAAAAACGCAAAAGGAGACTTCGTGAGACAATATTCGGTTGATCATCAAAATTACCACATCTTCAAAACTGAGACTGGCGAAAAAAACCCGTATGTTCATTTTCAATGGGGTAAATTTGATTTCCGCATGACCTTTAATACCTGTAGCAAAGATGCTGTGCGGGAAAATCCAAAAAAGGCTTTTTCCTCAGCAAATGGCAAACAATATCTGGCAGGACTTTTTGAAGTACTTTACCAGAGTGAGTGGTTTGAATTTGTCAAACCCACTGCCCACGGTATGCAGTTGGAGGAAACATTGTGGTCAAGAAACGGTCAGGATTATTATGTGGAATTTCCCAAAGATATAAGGAGTGTCGCCCAGGTAATCTGCGCCGAAGAACTTGGAATGTCTCCGCTGGAAGCTGTATCTGCATAAAATATTATGCAACCAACTAACTGATAATAGGTTGTTTCAGGCTTAAATAATTAGCATACTTCATAACCATTTATAGTACAACCAATGATGAAAGAGCATTCCCAATATGCGGAGACTGCGAAGAAAGTCCACATTCAGACTTTTGGTTGTCAAATGAATGAATACGACACTGATAAAATGCTGGAAGTGCTGAAGCACGAAAATTACAGCCAGACAAATTGCCAGGACGAGGCGGATTTAATTATTCTTAATACCTGCTCTATTCGTGAGAAAGCTGAAAACAAGGTCTATAGTGAGTTGGGACGATTAAGGAAGCTCAAGTCAAAAAATCCAGATTTAAAAATAGGTGTCGGCGGCTGCGTTGCACAGCAGGAAGGAAAGGCCATTTTACGACGGGCAAAGAATGTCGATTTTGTCTTTGGAACAGACAATTTGTTTGAACTTCCGGAGATGCTGAGCAAGGTCACTGAGGGACAAAAGATTTCGCGGACTAAGCGTCATGCACGCCAAAAAGTACGCAACTTTATTCCGGACTATACATTTCAGCAAGCTAAGAATTTCGGCGTTAAAGCGCAAATAGCAATCACGAAGGGCTGCAATAATCACTGCTCTTTTTGTGTAGTGCCATTTACAAGGGGAGTGGAAGTCAGCCGTGAACCGGAACACATCATCGCAGAAGCTCAGCAGCTCGTTGCTGCAGGAACTAGGGAAATATGTCTGCTGGGACAAAATGTAAATTCATACAAAGCCAACGGTACCGATTTTGTGGAACTTTTACGGCGTCTTGACGAACTTGAGAAGCTGGAACGTCTGCGTTTTATTTCTCCTCATCCAAAAGATTTTCATGCTGAATTGGCTGATGCCTTCGTAACTTTGCCTTCACTTTGTGAGCAAATGCACTTACCGCTGCAGTCCGGATCTGACAGAATTCTGCGCAGAATGAGACGCTGGTACACGATGGGAACTTTTTATGAAAAAGTAGCCCTGCTGCGTGATCGTCTTCCGCAAGCCACACTCTCAACTGATCTGATAGTAGGTTTTCCGGGTGAAACTGAGGAAGAGTTCGAAATGACCATGGAGGCAGTCCGTAATGTGCGTTTCGATTTGATTTATTCTTTTAAATATTCTGCGAGACCAGGAACACGTGCGGCTGAATATCCAGAACACTTAGCAGAAAACGTTAAATCAGAGCGGCTGAAGAGACTTCTTGAAACACAGGAAAAAATCGTTCGCGAAAAAAATAAAGCCTTGACTGGTTCGCTTCAGGAAGTGCTGATTGAAGGAAAACATCACCGAAAAGAAAACACCGCAACCGGACGTACACGAGGCTACCACTCAGTGTCTATTAAAGACTGCAGAACAAAAGCAGGCGAACTTTTACCGGTACGTATCACAGGTGCAAATCCAAATTCCCTGATTGCAGAAGCACTTTCCACAAGCCCTGGTTCAGGATAATCTCCTTAAATGCCTGCCGTATTTTTCATGATAAGATTAAAGAAGGGTAAGCGTTCTTAGTCCTTTTCGGTCTGAACGCGTGTCTGTGGATTTGGCGCAATTCGCGGTGACGGCTTACGACCGCAAAAATCATGATCGGTGTAATTTATCACACGGCGTAAAGGTGGTTTTTCGGAAAGTTTAATGCAGCTGTCGCCACTATTTTGCCAAACAGTTTCGGTACAACTGACAAAGGCTAAGGAAGTTATCGTTAAAATAAGTGTCTGAAATAAAATTCCGCCTGCTGAATATTTCTTATTAAAGCATAAAATATTTTTTTGATTTTGCATAGGATGAGGTTTCGCCTGTTGAGGCATCTTGTGATTTTGCTGCGCTTAAGTCAGACTTTTTTCTAAAATTTAATTCTCAGTTAAGATCAATGACACCAGAGATTTTTATGAATCAGATTCTTCTTCAATTGGGAATAAAAAAATTAGTAATAGGAGATGATTTTAGATTTGGAGTAAACCGAGAAGGTGATTTCGAACTTCTAAAAGAATGGGGTATTAATAATAATATTGCTGTAGATAATACAGAAACCTTCTTAATAGATGGACTTAGAGTTAGTAGTTCTAGGATTAGAGAAGCTCTTTCAAATAATAATTTTAAAGAAGCAGAGAGACTCCTCGGAAGACCTTATAGTTATACTGGTAAGGTTGTCTATGGACAACAACTAGGAGCTAAATTAGGTATTCCTACAGCAAACTTATGGCTTCCAAAAAATAAATTACCTTTTCGCTGGAATCCGCTGGCAAATAAAATACGAGTGCAGTTAGGAAGGAAATAAGAAAACACGGAACAATTAAATTAATCGTATAAAACAAAGGTAAACGACGAATTTTAAAAACATAAGTTATATCAGGGAATACTTTATCACAACAATTATATTTTCGAGCGTGATGGTAACCATAAGATTCTAAAAAATACTGAAAATAGTGAAAAAATAGTGAAAAAAATAGTGAAAAAAAATAGTGAAAATAGTCAAAAAAAATAGTGAAAATAGTGAAAAAAAATAGTGAAAATAGTGAAAAAAAATAGTGAAAATAGTCAAAAAAAATAGTGAAAATAGTCAAAAAAAATAGTCAAAAAAAAATAGTCAAAAAAAATAGTCAAAAAAAATAGTGAAAATAGTGAAAACCTACCGACCATATCCCATTCTCCACTTTCCCAGTAGTATCTTTTATTCGCTCCCTTTCCAATAATTTTTACATCCGTTCTTCCAATATCTTCCGTCCATGGGCCAAATTTTAATGAACAATTTTGCTCGTCAAATGGAAAATATGTTACATCAATAAAACAGGAACTTTTAAAAATGGCGGGTGGAATATACGAAATTCTTCCGTCGTGGAAAACGCGAGCTTTTGTTTCCTCAGATGCTAAAAAAATCATTGATTATTGAAAATCGGACCTTGTATATTTGACCAAGATTTCTACCAAAATTATGTTTTCCTAAAATATTAGGCTAAAATCCGAAATAAAATCAAAACTTTGGTCAAAAATCAGAAAGCGGGCGAACGAAAAATTCGTTTCATTTAACTTATATAATAGGGCATACGCTTATTTACCAATGAATCTTCCAACAGCTGTATTGTACAGGACGATGTCTGGCCGCCATATT